>Ga0209226_10000735_pt1 | contig 16780 bp, 12 predicted proteins | sample BarGraNGADG00212_2_FD_184497 | JGI IMG/M metagenome (GOLD analysis project Ga0209226, IMG submission 184497) | Arctic peat soil microbial communities from Barrow, Alaska, USA - Barrow Graham LP Ref core NGADG0011-212 (SPAdes) (version 2) | ecosystem: Environmental > Terrestrial > Soil >...
AGCCTGATCTCGCCCGAATCCCCCTGCCCCGCCGAATCCATCGCCGGCAAAGACGTCATAGTCTTCGATGACATGGTCCGCACCGGCAACACCATCAAGGAATGCTGCCGGCTGCTCAAGGAGGCGGGAGCGGGCCGGGTGGTCTTCTTCGTTACCCACTTCTACTCCTCGGCGGAGGTGCGCGAGACACTGGCTACGCCCGCCGTAGACGAGATCGTGACCACCAACACTATACCGTCGATCCTGAACCGTGACATGCAGGGCAGGCTGAGGCGCAAACTGACCGTGCTGAAGCTGGAAAAGTGGATTTCGCGTTACACGCTTCGTTACATCGGCTACGAGTCTACGGAAACCGACAGCAGCAGCTACACGGTGGACATGTCCTCAAAGAACCCGCGCTGGCGCGCGGATACCGACCACTCGGTCCACACCATCGACAGCCAGCCGTCTCTGGACTTCTCGGACCAGGCCGAGCAGGTATGAACGATACAGGCAGCAATTCCCCCAGCCGCAGGCGCTTCCTCAAGGGCGCCGCGCTCACTGGGGCGGCTGTCGCGGCAGAAGGATTGCCAATGCAAGCAGACCAAATCCCAGGGTCTCCGATGGGAACGACGTTCAACGTCCGGCAGCTCGGCGCCAAAGGCGATGGCAGCGCCGACGACACATCGGCCGTCCAGTCAGCAATCGACGCCGCGGTAAAGGCGCGCGGTGGGCACATCTACTTCCCCGCCGGCCGGTATCGCATCACAAAGAGCCTGGTGTTCTCCAGCGCAGATCGCTTCGACGTTACCGGCGACGGAAGGACCTCGGTGCTCCTGCACGAGAACAACGAGCCCCTGCTTCTCTGGAATGAGAACTCCCCGTGCAGGGAATCGTCGATACGCAACCTGGCGTTCTTCTCCGTGAAGAACCAAAAATCACCCGATGTCGCGGTCATAGACTGCCGTGGCGGGACCGAGAGATCGTTCTTCAGCAACCTGCTGCTCTCCGGTTCCGGCATGGGCAGCGGCATATTCGTCGAGAAAGTAACGGACACCACAACCCTCGACCACTGCTTGTTGTGGGGGATCGGCGGAACCGGGATCAAGGTCGCGCGCGGCGCGGAGGTGCGCATTGTCGGCGGGCGCGTCACCGGCTCCAACCCCTACCACGGAGTCGGGCAGACCACAACCGCGATTCACCTCACGGGCGGCAACGGCGGCGTACACGTCGTCACAACCGATCTGATCGGCGTGCACACGTGCCTTCGGATAGGCGACCCCGGCGCGCCCTCGAACCGCGAGGTCTTCATTACCCACGCCACCTTCGACAGCAGCACCCACGGCATCCACCAGGTGGACAACTCATATCTCAGCATCGCCGGCTGCTGGGCGGCGTCATCGGACGAGGATCAGATCCTGATCGACAAAGACTCGCACGGCGCGATAGTCGTGATCTTCGGCGGGACGATCTTCAACGGCGGCGCCTACGGCAGGCCCGGCAAGGCAAATGGTATGGTCGTCCGCGCGGGATCGTTCGTGCTTTCGGGAGTGACCATCCGCAACAACAGGGGCACGGGCCTGCTCGTTGAAGAGAATGTCCGCGACTACGCCATCACCGGCTGCCGATTCGCCGAGAACGGTACTGCGGCGGAGCTTAGAGGCGACAACTACACATTCACCGGCAACGTACTCGCGCGCAACAAAACAGGCCTGCTCGACCTCGGAGGCAAAGACAAGGCAGTCCAGGCGAACGTTGGGGTGTGAGGCGTCGGGAGGGGCATGCCGCCCGTCCCGCCAAGTCCCGCTGTCAATTGCGGATGACTTCGGCACCCGGCAGTATCTCGACGCCCGCGCCGCACTCTAGCCGAGCAATGCAGCATCCGTCGCCGACTCTGCCCGCCTTGATCGCCGCGAAATCCGCATGGACATTCTCAAGCTCCGCGTGGTCGGCGCGGATCTCGCCGAGCTTCACAATGCTGCAGGGACGGTTAACTGATTTCTTGACAATGAGGCTCTTCGCCGTCACGTAGCGTGCCGAGCAATCGGCATCAGGCAGTGTGATGGTAATGCCTGTGGCGGAGGAGCCGTTCGCTGAGATGCCGCCCCCGATCTGGAACGTCCCCGAGAAGCCAATCGTGTCTGCCTTCAGCCCGCCGCCGAGGGCAATCGCGCCGCTGCTCCTGAACTCGTCGGCAGCGATACCTCCGCCGATGGTCAGCTCGCCGGAGTTCTTCACTAAGTCGGCTTCGATGCCGCCCTCAATGGTCATCATGCCAGAGTTGGCGACCGAGTCGGCAACCACGCCGCCGCCCACCTCAAGAACTCCTGCGTTGCGCACGCTGTCGCACTGCAATCCGCCGCCGCCCACCTCAAGAACTCCTGCGTTGCGCACGCTGTCGCACTGCAATCCGCCGCCGCAGGCTGTCTTTCCACTGTTCTCAAAGCTGTCGGACACTATCGAGCCCGCGGAAAGAATACCTTGAACGTGAAGAGTGTCGCACTGCACCTGCTTGCTCACATCCGCCATTCCATCAACACTGAAGCTATCCGTCGTGACCGACCCACGGAATGCCCCTTTACCATAGACTTCCAGACTGTCGGATGTCAGATCGGCCTTGAACACGGCCTCCCCGTAGATCACGCATTCATCAACAGCGACTGCCGATTCGAACGTGTGAGCGGTGTAGATTTCGATCCTCTCCTCCGAGATCCTTTCCTCCCTGTCGCCCGCGCAAGCACTGGCGCACTTGGCGCCGGCAGGCGCGGCTGGCGGCTCGGCAGAAGGCTTCCGGCAATCAAGAATGTCATCTAGTGAAATGCCGAACACCTCGCGCATAGTCAGCAAGACCTCCATATCGGGCAGCGCCACGCCGCATTCCCATTTGGAGACCGCCTGGTGCGTCACACAGAGCATGTCGGCGAGGCAAGCCTGCGTGAGGCCGCGAGCTTTCCTCAGTTCCGCGATGAAATCCCCAATCCGTTTCTGATCCAGCGTCACCATCGAGTTCTCCCCGGGCGGCATATCATATCAGCCTGCCACTATTGATTATAGCCGCGGATTCGCAAGTTGGGTATCGAATCTAGGTTGAGGGCATTCTCTGGGTCTGCAACCAGTGGTTGCAGACCCATTGTCGGCGTTCGGCTGTCAGGAGAAGCGAATCCTCATGCGTGCGCCGAACGTATCTTAAGCGGCCGTCACAACTGACGACTGAGAACTGACAACGCGATCTTGCTCTCCTACCTGATCTCCGCCAGCACCGGCATAATCGGCTTCAGCGTGGTCACTTTCTCGCGGCCGCCGAGGCTGAACATGTCCCGCGCCTCGATCTCCTTGCCCTGCCGCAGGATCTTTATGTCCAGCGCCTTGTTCTGGAAGTTGATCAGGTTCATGACCGTCCTGCCGCCGACCTTAACCGGCAGCCACTCGACGTTCCAGATCGGCTCGCCGGTCTTGGCATCAACAACGGAATAGTCCGACAGCGCTCCGGCCAATCCAAGCTCCTTTCGCAGAGCCGGCCAGAGAACCTTCTCCGCGTCGCCGTCAGGAAGAGCAATGCTGCTATCCTTGACCTGCTTGATCGACTCCGCCGAACGCGCTTTGCCATACTCATTGCGCGCAAAGCAATTGCGCAGGCAGAGCAGGCGCGTTGAGGACGGAAGCTTTCTGAGCCCGTCAAAGGCGGCATCGGTGATCGTCTCCACATCGGGGGCGATTATCGCCTTGTATTGCGCGCCCTTGCCCGCGGCGAGCTGCTTTTCCGAGATGAAGTCGATCTTGATTCCGCTGAAGTCGAGTCCGAAGTAGACCGGGTAGATGGCCCCAACGTGTTCGTTTCCGTGCCGGATGATCGAAGACATCGAGTACAGGATCGCGACCGGCGCCTTCTCCGTCTCCAGCGCCGTGACTTCATCGGCGAAGCGGTTCAGGTCGAGGCAGGCTACGCCGACAGCCTGGGCACAGCCAGGGCGGTCCATGACGCTTCCGATGAAGCCATTGCTGTTATCGAACGCGCGCTCCCAGACCCAGATAGTCGTGCAACCCTGGCCGTGTATAGCGCCCTGCCACATTGCCGTACGGAAGTGTTCGGGCACAATGTAGTAGTTGGAGCCGTCGGGAGCGATGTGGTTTTCGGAGTTGAAGATCGGCTTGCGCGCAAACGACCTCTGAATGTCATAGGACGTGTTCTGCATCCAGGGGTCGAGCACGCCATTGGCCGGAAAAATGTAGCAATCGTTGCCATTGAGCTCCAGCAGATTGCCGAAGAGCTCCTGGTCGGTGGCCCAACTGACCGCGCCGGGGTTCAGCTCATTGGACATCACCTTCGCGTGGGTGGGGATGTTGGGAGCTATCTCGTGGATGACGTCGGCCATCCACCTGTGCCATCCCGCGAAACGCTGCTGATCGTACACGATCCAGTCGTATGCCTGCGGATCGCCACCGTAAGGCACGTCGGCGAAAGACGCATAGTTTGTGCCATAGCGCTTGTTGAGAGTGCCGACGTCGCCGTGCGCTCGGGTGAGGTAGTCGATCCACATCTGCTTGGTGTTATCACAGTTGGCGATGTTCGGGAATAACGGCTCGTTGGATAGACAGATGCTGTTAAGCGCGGGCTTGTCCTTGATCATCGGGACAATTAGCCTCAAGAACTTCTCCACGATCTGCTTGGCCGCCGGATCGTCAACGCAGAAGCCAAAGAACCCTCCGCCGCCCTTGCCGAGCTGCGGGTATTTGTTAATCGCCCACGCCGGGAAGTAGTGCGGGGAGAGCAGCCAGTCCACGCGCACGTTGTTCTTAGCTGCGTCATCGAGGGTGTTGATGAGGGTCTTGACCTGGGTCAGGTCCACCTTGCCCTCCTCGGGAAAGACCTGGGCCGGGCCGAACTCGGCGGCCTGGATAATGTTGATGCCATAGCCGGGCCATCGGGGGATGTCCGTTCGCGCCTGATTGAAGTGGCCGTAACCACAGAAAAACAGCGGACCGCAGTCCTTCTTGCCCGTAGAGTCAACGCGGTCTCCGACGAAGCTCAGGCCGTCTATCTCGACCTTGCCCGTCCGATAACGTTTGGTAACCGGCGCGAGACCGGGATCTTGCAGATACGCCTTCATGACAGCTATGCCGTCGTCGAGGGAACGGTTGAAATCACCCACCGACCAGTTCGCGCGATAGTCGAACCCGGCGCGCACATCCCCGCGTACAAGCGGGATGAACTGCTCGAGCATGGTCTTTGCGGTGGTCGGGTAGGCTAGATTGATTCCCTTCGCCTTGCACTGCTTATACAGCGCGTCGAACTCCAGCTTGCGCGCCTCTACTTTGTCGATGTCGGCAAAGATCGGCGAATCCGCGACTTCGGTGCTCGTGGTTCCGCTGGCCAGGACAAGGCCGTCCCTATCGAGCACGCGGACGAAGCAGTCATACTTGCCGTATGGCGATTTGCCGCTGTTCCATTCCCAGTCGATCTTGTTCTGGCCGGGTTTCAGGCGGGCACGAGTGGAAGTTATCTGCTTGCCGCTGGTGGAAATGGCTATCTCGATGCGGGTGGTTTTCCCGGAGATGTCGGCAAGCACGCAGACGGGCACCACTGAATCGTGGCCGACGACTCTCGGGTTGGTGAGTATAATGCCGCTGACGCCGTTGCCCTGCAGTTGACCGCCAAGCGGGCGGAGGTTGACATCATCCACGGCAAGCGCCTTGCATTTGTTAGTGATATTTATGCCGATATTGATCGACTGCTGGCCGGGGGCGGTTGTGAACTCAACAGACACCTTCCGCCAGCCGAACGTGCCGGTTGGGAGGTCCATCATATAGGCGACCCAGTCGCCAAAATGGGACGATCCCGCGCCGGCGGCCACATCCTCGCCGCGCACCCAGCAACTGAGTTCGTACTTGGTGGACGGTATGACGTTGACGCCGGTGACCAGCCGCCCGTAGACGTTCGGGGCTATGCCCGAGTTGCTGTGAAACACCAGGCAGTGTTTGCCGGAATGCGGATCGGCTGTGGTGATCTCATAGGATGCTTGCGCGCCGCCAACGACCTGCCAGCCCCAACCGGCAGCCCCATTCTCGAAGCCAGGGTCGGCTATGGTGGGAACAAGGCTACCTGCTGCCGCGGGTGCGCGGAGAATAGCGATAGCGAGCACGACAAGAGCGTACTTCATCATTGCCTCCGGTTGCTCGGCTTATCTTAAGCTGAGTCTACCTGCAACTTCAACGCGCGATGCCTCTTTTCCTCGGCTGTAGGTGTGTTAAAGGCATACGTCCTCCCAAGGTTTCTTTTGACGCGAAAGCCCGAAAAATAGAAAGCCACAGAGTTCTCTTTGAAACAGGGCAAAAACTGACCTGCTCCCCCTCCTCAGTACCACCAGTAGTGTGAGTATCCTGTAGAATGAACAAGGAGTATACGCACGTGAAAGGCAAACGGTATAGTGAGGAGCAGATCATCAAGATTCTGAGGGAAGCGGAGGCCGGGATGTCGGCCGCCGATGTATGCAGGAAGCACGGGGTGTCGGAGTGGTCGTTCTACCGATGGCGACAGAAGTACGGTGGTGTGAGAGGTGGGGCGGGTGACGACCCCACCTACTCGATCATGCATGCGGCGTTGGATCAACGACTCATTGCTTGACGTCTAGGGCGATCACATGCACATTCAGCGCCACAAGGCCCAGCGTCGTGAGCTTGTCTGTGCCGATGAGCATCTTGACAGTGACGGGATTGTTGATGATCGAGCTCGGGCTCACGCCTATTGTTCGAATCAACAGAGTGCTTCTCATGACCGGTGAATAGTAGGAATTGATGTTTTGCCAACTGAGCTCCGTTGGGCCCCACTCAAGAATCGGCAACTGCGACGGCGGGCTCGGCGGGCTCGGCGGTGGGAACCCGGGCGGGTTGAATAGCCACGCTTCCTGCGTGTCATGTATGCTGACATCCGTTTCGAGAAGGAGCGCGTTGTTGGCCCCGATCAACGCCGCCACATTAGGGTCGCTCGCTTCCGTGATCAGAGCATACACCATGAACACCCTCTTGGTGATGTAGTCCTGGCAGAACGCCTTGAATTTCGGCAGGTCAGCGGTCTTGGCCTTCGCGTTAAAGGAGATCAACTGTGGTATCCTGAACGTTGGCGCCGCAATGCCTAGCGGCCCGACGATCAGGATCGGGTAGTCTACCACGATGGGCATCGGGTCGTCACGGATCCCGGTTGTCGGAATGCCGTGTGGGTCTCCGACGGTCACATTCGTGATGGGCCGGGCAAGACTCGGCGTCGTCCAGGTAATGTAGTGTACCTGCCACAGACCCGTGTAGGTAGTCGTGGGGTCGGAGGGACTGCCGGAGAAGACCGGCCCCTGCTGGAAGTTTTTCACGATGTATACCGGCTGCGCGGCGCCATCCGCAATGGTGCTAAATAGCTTCGAGGCCAGCGTCATACCCCCGCCCTGTGCGAATTGGATGTTGTTGGTCGCGGTACCGATATACCAGGTCAACTGATTCTTGAACCACCCCTGGGCTAGGTTCACGGTCGCGGGGGGGCCGTCTGGCTTCGGCAGGACGGCGGTTGACGGGCTCCCGAGTGCGAGTACTAGGAACGCTGTGAGAACGATTGCGCAGATACTGATGCTGTAGCGTCTCATACGGGTCCTCCTGGATTGTGTTGACGTGTGCGCGGCAAGCGCACACTATATTTGTGTGGTCTGTAACCACAGACCTTTCTGTACCCAACGACCGGTCATTGGAAACACACGGCCAACCATTGTGTAGTGTATGCGTCAAACTATGCGCTTGCACGCCAGTCGGGCATCGCAGCGCTAATCCGGCGGGGGTGTACATGGAAGTGGGTCGAGCCTGACTTCTCTCAGCCCTCGACTCTTCCGACCGGGGCGGCGTATATGACGAACTCATCCTCGCCGTCGAGGCCCAAAATCGCGTCCATCTCGTCCTGGAAGTATGCGCCTATCGCGCAGGTTCCGGCGCCGATGGCCTCGCTGGCGAGGTAGAGGTTCTGGCAGAGGTGCCCGGCATCGATGGCAATGATCTTGGGCGAGCGGGTGGTGTATCGCCACTCCATTCGGTAGGGGATCACGGTCCAGATGAAGATCACCGCTCCCTCGCCCACGAACGCCTGCCCGCAGGCTGCCTCGCCGATCTTGGCGGCGAGATCGGCGTTGGAGATCAGCAGCAGCTTGTGCTCCATCGGCAGGTATCTGTAGAGCCCCGGCGCAACTGCCTCGACGCGGCTGATAAACAGATAAGTCTCGAACGCATGCCTGGCGCCGCCCGAGGGGACGGTGCGGCGGGTGGTGACGCCGTCGGACATTTGCTCGACCGCGCGTATCCCCTGCGTCGCCCAGAGCAGGAAGGAGAGTTCCTCGAGCGACAACGAATCGGGCGTGAACCGCCTCCGGCTCTGGCGCTTAGCGAACACCTCTCGCAGGGGCATGTTCCCGACGGTGAGCTTTTCGGGCGCGACCAGATCGACGAGGGTCGCATCCTCGGCAAACGGCTTCTCGGGCGCGGGGCGTGGGACGCCTTTCTGCTGGTCGGACTTTTGGGCACTTTCTCTCCATTGGGCTTTCAGGAATATGCGATTGTCCTTAGGGTCTTGCATCGGCATCTTGCCTCCATACAAATCGGCTGGTTCACGAAGCTATTCGGCGGGCATATCAAATGCTCCTGCGTGGGCAGTCGGCTGTGGAACAATACCTAGTGAACAGATAGCCGTTGACTAGCGACGGATTGGATGCTATCTTGAGGGTGGTGTTGTCAGCAACTGAAACGGTTGTCTGAGGCGCGCGAAGGGTAACCATGAGAAACAAGCTGGGACTCAGGACACTTCCTCTGATCGTGATACTCGCTGCCCTGCTGGCGGGGAGATGCGCGGCGGATGAGTTCAGGGGTGTCTGGGCCGATGCCTGGCCCTCGCATCCGGGATTCCACAACGCCACCGAAACGACCGATATGGTCAACAAAGCCGCAGTCGGCCACTTCAACGCGATTGCCATGAACGCCAGCAATGCCGGCTTCGCCTACTTCTACCCGACAGCCCCGGACCTGGAGCCCCGTGGGAGCGGCTACGTCTCGCCGAGCAGCTACGATCCGCTCGCGGATGTCATCATCAAGGCCCACGCGCAGGGCATCAAGGTCCATGCCTGGATTGTATGTAACGACATCGCCCCGAAGCACTACACCGACCCGAGCCACGTGATGAACGCGCACCCGGACTGGCTGACCAAGGACAGCTCCGGTAATACCACCAACACCGACCAACCGGACTACTGGCTCGACCCGGGAGTGCCGGACGCGATGACCTGGAACTACAACCTCTGCATGGATGTCGTGGCCAACTACGACATCGACGGCCTCCATTTCGACTTCGTGCGCTATCCGGGTCCGAACTCGGGCTACAACGCCATAGCCCTCGCGCGCTTCAACGACGAATATGGCCGCACGGGCCAGCCCTCTACCACCGACACGGACTTCTCCAATTGGCGGCGCCGGCAGGTAACGGATTTCGTGAAGAAAGTCTATGCCAACGCGGTCGCCATCAAGCCGAATCTCGTCATCTCCGCCGCCACCTTCGGCAGCCGCTCTTCCGCAATCTCCTCCAAGTTTCAGGACTGGGATACGTGGATGAGCAAGGGTTACCTGGATGCGAATGTGCCTATGATCTACTATGGGCCAAGCGGAAACGGCAGCTTCCAAACCTACATGGCGGACGACCACGCCCACAGCCACGGACGGCACACCTACATCGGCCAGGGCGCGGGAAGCAATCCCATCAGCAACACGATTACACAGATCGGATATGTGAGAAGCGAGGGTTGCGAGGGCGTAATGTGCTACTCCTACGCCGGCACCAACAACGAGAGCGCATCGACCTCGACCTTTTTCAGCACCCTCGGATCGTCGACCTTTCCAACCGTGGTAAACGCCCCCGCTATGAGTTGGAAGACCAACCCTACCGAGGGCATACTGAAGGGCACTGTCACCGGCCAGGGCGGCGCGGCGGTCTATAACGCCACGATCACCGTCAGCGGCCAGACCGATCTGTCCGACGGCACCGGGTTCTACGCGCTAACCAAGCTCCCTCCCGCAACCTACAATGCAACCTGTGTCGCTTCCGGCTACATCTCAGCCAACGCCGAGGTCTCCATTGCGGCGGGGGCCGTCACTACCCGTGATTTTGCGCTCACCCCGGACGGTACACCACCGGCGATCAGTAATATTGCGGTTACCAGCATTTACTCTACTCTCGCGACAATTACCTGGACTACTGATGAGAAGGCAACCAGCCAGGTCGAATACGGCCTGACCCCGTCGTACGGCTCTCAGACCGCCGTCAACACCGCCAAGTTGACCAGCCACTCATTCAGCCTGAGCGGGCTTACTCCCAGCACTCTCTACCACTACCGCGTCAAGTCCATCGACGGCACCAACAACCTGGGCGCCTCGACCGATCAGACATTCATGACAGACTGGCCGTGCGGAGTCTCAGACATCATCATTGACAACGATAACGCCAATAACAGCGGTGGCTCGCTAGCGTCCAGTTCGGGTTCCTGGACCGTCGCATACAACCTGAGTCAGAAATGGGCGACGAGTTACGGTTACACGCGCCACGTTTCTCCCCCCGATACCGCGTGGTTCAAATGGACCCCCAACATCATCGTGCCCAACGCATATAGGGTATACGTCTGGTATCCGTCGGATTCTCCCAATGCCCACACGCACACCGCGCCGTATACGGTCTACTACAACGGCGGAAGCCAGACATTCTCCGTCAACCAGCACATCAACACCGGCGCATGGAACCTGCTCGGCAGTTTCAACTTTCTCGCCGGCACTTCCGGCTACGTGAAAGTCGGCAACGGAACCAGCTCGTCTGAAACCTGGGTCATGGCCGACGCGACGAAGTTCGTTTACGACTGCGACACCGTGCCGCCGACGATCAACTCGGTCAGTGTGACTCCGCCGCTGGTATCGGGCGGCGCACCCATAAACGTCAGCGTGTCCGCAACCGACAACGTCGGAATCGCCGGCGTGAAAGCCTGCGAGATCGATCTTGCGCTATCTGGACCCAACACCTATTCCGGGAGCGTTCCCACCGACCCCGCGCTTGGGCGGCACACGGTCAACGTGGTCGTAAAGGACCTCACGGGCAACCAGACCACGAGCACTGCCGCAAGCTACCTAACCGCCCGCGTCTTCGGGCTGACCAACTCCTCATTGCTGTCCGGCGGGGCGACGCAGGCGGGGGCCGGCCAATACCTCTTCAAGACGTGGGGATACGCGTCGGTTCAGGACCCGAGTTACCTCAGCGTCAGCGATGGCTCCCTGATTCCGTTGAAGGTATACTGCCCCGGTCATGGGTTGACAACAAGCAGGTTCGTCATTGTGACCGGCATCTGGAACTACTCGACAACGCCGCCCCAGCTCGAATGCCAGCCCGAACAGATACGGTGATAGAAACCGCATGGGTCGGGTGGCCGCGCGGCTATGCACAGACCGGCATAAGTGCTAGAATGTGCGCAGCGGAGGCAGGGACGTGGAAACCGACGTTTACGTAGAGGAAATGGTGCGGCGCATTACCGAAAGGTTTGCTCCTCTGAGGGTGATTTTGTTCGGTTCGACAATTCGCGCAAGGCCGCCGTGGAGATTCGGCGCGCGTTGGCCGATTTGCCGGTCGGCAAAGACATAATCGTGTCAACGCCGGCGGAGGTCTCGCGATTCGGCGACTTCGTCGGCCACATACTGCGATCCGCGCTACGAGAGGGAGTGGTGGTCTATGAACGAAACTGATCGCTTGGCAGGAGTCCTGCTCTCGGCGGCAAATATCAGCACTGTGCTCGACTAAGTTCCTCACGCTCCAGTGCGATGCACGGAAAGAGAGGGCGGTACAATGAATGGCGTTCCGGTCACCGATCCGGGCGAAGACAGCGACAACCAACCTGTATGCCCATTCCCCCGCCTCTGGCTTCTCATTATCTTTCGGACCGCGCTAGGGCTTCTGTTTCTGATACCACTCGTTCTCATGATAGTCGGGGTTCACACGGGGAAGTATACGGACGAGGAGGGCATCGCCTGGGGCTACTTCATTTCCGTGGGCTGTGCTCTGCTCGTCAGCGTGCCTTCGTTTGCCATTGCCCTCGGACTCAGTTTTCGGCGCAGGTGGGTTTGCTGGTGCGCCATTGCCTACGATGTTGCGCTAACCGGGCTCGTACTGTTCTTCTTGGCTCAGTTGCACACGCTCAGTAGCACGGGAGTGGCAGTCCTCGCTCTTGTAAGTCTGCTGATTCTGGAGGGGGCCTATCTCTCCTGGCTTGCCGGTCACGGGAAGTCCGGCGCTGTCGTCTTCATCGTTGTGATCGGGCTGCTTGTGGCGACATCTGTGTTTCTGCCTGCGTCGCGTCGCTGGGCTACGCATAGAGAACTGCAGCCCCTTGTCACCTATGCCAGTGACAATTGGATTGCCTGTCCTGCCGGTTGGGAGCTTAGCAAGCAAGAGTTCAGGGGATCCACCACGATTTGGCTCTCGGGTACCGGTGGCAAATCCATCCAGTTCGCCGCCCGGCGGATTGGAGTCAACAGGTGGCGGATCGACGCGAGTCGCGGCATGCACGTTGACGTCCCGACGCTGACATACCAGGATCCTGTGGTCGCGCGACGAGTGAAATCGCCGAAGGAGGCGCTGGCTCTGCTCGAATCCGACGGCGTCAGGAATACTGACTTGGTCTATGTGGGCGTACGAATGGACGACCGGCCATACTACCTATATCGGTCAGCGAAGGCTGGAGGCACCTACTATGTCCCAAGCATCGGTGTTGGGTTCGATCTCTACGTGGACAGGCCGGCTTTCATCAAGCGCGGCACGCCCTAACCTCCCCCCTTCGTCCCCATCACGACCTCCCTCAAACTCTCCATAAAGTAACGGTAGTTTGCGAAGGTCACGTCCGAGAGCACGAAATGGTCCGGGCCGGGGATGAACCGGCCTTTGCGGATGAGCATTCGCGCTTTCTCCATCTCGCGGTCGATGGCGTCCTTGCCCTCGGCCATCGCGTTCTTGTTGAGCCCGCCCAGCACCCCCAGCGTCGGGTAAGTATCCAGCATCTTGGAGACGTTGTTACCCGCCTGCACCTCATAAGGATATAGCGCGGTAACCTGGCTCTCCAACATCAACTCCGTCAGCCCCTCGATAAACCCGTCCGAGTCCACCAGCAGTATCGTAATCCCGTGCTCCCGGGCGAACTCCGCCACCTTCGCGTATTGCGGCTTCATGAACTCGCGAAACGTGGCCGGCGATATGATCGACCCGTTCTTGGACGCCATATCCTCCCAGAACTCGATCAGATCGAACTCGACCTCTTCGCACATCCGACCCCACATCCCGAGCGCCATATCGGTGTAATAGTCCATGATCTCGTGTACGAGTTCCGGGTCGTCGTAGAACATATACGCCAGCGCCGCGTCCCCCATCAGGTTGCGCGTGAACCCATAGACACCGCGATGCGTGAGCTGCAGCGGATAGTCTCGATTCCCGAACCTCTCGACGTAATCCGACCAGTTTGCGGGAAACCGGCTCGGATCATTGGGGTCCAACTCCCGGTCTCTCAGCCGTCCCCAACTATCGCGATCCTTCACCGGCCACTCGACCGTATGATGGCTGAAATCCGCTCCTGATGCCAGTATCTCAACCGTGCCGTCCGGCCAGGTGCGCGTGACGTGCCCGTCAGGCCGTTGCGAACTCACCGGCGCGCCCCGGTTCGACAGGTCCATATTCACCGGCGCGATCTGCCAACCCCGATACGGCCCCTCGAACCGCAGAAGCCCATCGATTGTCTTCCCGATCCCCGGATGCTCGCGCTCCCACTCCGACCGATGCGCGTTATCCCCGCCGAAAAGCTTGATAAACGGAACCCGGTCCACTTCTTGACCGGTCAATGTCCTCACAAATCTCTCTCGATGTGTCACTTCTGATCTCCCAGTCGGCGCAGGCCGACTTCGTGCCCTCGTTGCCGCGGTTTCAACCGCTGGGAACCCGTATCTGATTATACACCAATGGATACTCTCGCGCCCTCGACTCTCGAAGCCCCCGGCACGGTCATCATCGATGACCGCGATCCCGAACGCCCCTCCCGCCGCACGCTGGCCTTCTCGGACCCCGTGGATGTTCTCATCGCCCGGTCAGCCGAGGAGGTCAACGACACCCTCACCCGCATCGACGCGCTGCTCGCATCCGGCAAGCACCTCGCGGGGTATCTCGCCTACGACGCCGGCCTCGTGCTCGACAAACCGATCCAATCGCGCCACGCCCCAACGGGTCCGCTCATCTGGCTCGGAGTCTACGACCGCTGCCGCGAACTCGACACATGCGAGCTCGAACACGGTTCCGCCGCCGACATCAGCGATGGGTGCCTGAACGTGACCGAGGACGAGTATATCCGATGCATCGACCGCATTCGCGACTACATCGCCGCCGGCGACGTCTACCAGGTGAACTATACGGTCAAGCTGCGCTTCGAGCACGCGCAGCCCGCGTGGCGGCTGTTCGCGCGGCTCAGGCAGGCACATCCGGTCGGATACTCGGCCTATATCAACACCGGCGACGCCCAGATCGTGTCGCTATCGCCGGAGCTGTTTCTGCGCCGCGATGGAGATCACGTGCTCACTCGGCCGATGAAGGGCACCGCGCGCCGGGGCAGGTGGTTCTCCGAGGACATGGAGATCATCGACGAACTGGAGCACGAATCCCGCGGGGTCTACTGCGGCTGCATCGGCTATCTGCGTCCGAGCGGCGACTGCCTCCTCAATGTGGCGATTCGGACGATTGTGCAGCGATCGAACCAATGCGAAATGGGTCTCGGGAGCGGGATCGTGGCGGACGCCGCCCCTCGAATGCGGCCTGTTGCCGGGTATCTGGCGAGCCCAAATTCTATCCGAGGGCAAGGCTGCCGAGCGGGTTATCACCCTCGATGACCTCCGCCGCGCAACCCGCGTCACTATCGGCAACTCCGTGCGCGGCGCGATTGAGGTCGAATCCATCGTTCGTGACCGCGCCGAAGGCAGTCAGGAAACCCTCTTTCCCTTCTGAACCCCCTTTTTCGTGTCTTTCGGGCTGCGAAGCGGTCTGCATTCCCAGTCCACGCATGTGGACTTTGCGACATGTTGCCTCGAATTCATTCGAAGGGCGGAGGGGAACTGGTTTGGCTGGCGTACATTCTGTGCAATAATATGCCTAAGCATGTCTGCCTGCCATAGGAAATGACAGCTCTGCGGCATTGTGCTATATATGGTTGACGTAGACTATACTGTTGTGCTATCATACTAACAGTAAACAGGAGGCCCTGAGTGCAACGTCGGATAGCTTTCTTCGCTGGGTTAATAACTCTCGGGGCGCTGCTCCTATCGCCCACCCTTTGCCTCGCCTCGTCGAGCGTAGCATACCGACGCGCCAAGATCGGCAGAGTCTGGGTCAACATCATTACCGCCGATCTCAACGATCCCACGGTCCGCGTCACACCTGCCATAGCCAGACGCGGCATCGGAACCTGCGAGTCCTTCCGCTCTATGATCCGGCGCACCCGGCCCATAGCCGCCATTGATGGCACGTTCTTCTGCACGCGAACCCTCAGGCCCACCGGAGACATCGTCATCGGCGGCCAGCTCGTCTACCGCGGCTACCTCGGAACCGCGGTCGCGTTCGGCGACTGCAACACCGTGCGGTTCATCGACTGCCAGGACTACCGATGGACGGACTATCAGTCCGTTCTCGTCGCGGGTCCGACTTTGCTGATCGGGGGCAAGCTTGCCGTCTATCCAAAGGACCAGGGCTTCCGTAGCGGCGTGCATTTCACCCCGCGCATCAGGGCCGCGATCGGAGTCACAAGGGCCGGAAAGCTCGTGCTCGTTACGACGCTTCGCAACGTCTACCTCAGCCAGCTTGCCCGTGTAATGCGCGCTATCGGATGCGTTGACGCGGCGGGGCTCGACGGCGGCAGCTCGACCGGCCTCTACTGGAACGGCAGGCTGATCTCCAACCCCAGCCGTGGAATGACCAACTGCCTTCTGATCTACGACGATCCGTTCAGCTACCAACGACACCGAGACTCCTTCTATCCGGTCGATCGCTACACCGAACGCTCTCCCAACGGCTCCTGATTTCCCTTCCCTTCTATTCCCTACTCCCTGTTTCTGTGTCCTAATCTTGCCGGGCTTGCACTCAGTTGACGACAGTGTTCTTTGCGCCGCCTCATGCCGCGCTGATTGTGCCAAATGCATTGCTTAGTCGCTTGAGAGGTGAGTGAACCTTGGCGTTAAAATACTTGTTTTCCCGCTTGACTTTGCCTTTCCAAAACCTTAGAATCACATGCACGGGTTGCCTGCCCGTATAGGTTTGCGCGTGAGAAGTTGTACACGTCGTTTCGGGATTTTGGATGTGCTCAGACTCTAAGATCGTGCACTGTCGAAATCCCGAAACAAGACACCGGCCTCGTAGAGCATAATGCGACTGAGTGATTTTGAATATACGCTTCCAGAGGAACTGATCGCGCAGGAGCCCCTCCCGGAGCGGGACAAGTCGCGATTGCTCGTGGTCGATAAAACCGCCCAGACCATAGAGCACCGGCAGTTCGTGGATATTACTAGGTACTTGCTCGATGACGACCTGTTGGTCATGAACGATACGCGGGTCGTGGCGGTCCGGATCTACGGGCGCAAATCGACCGGAGGCGCGGTCGAGGCTCTGCTGATGAGGCGCATCGAACCCGGCGTCTGGCGCGCGATGGTGAAGCCGGGCAGGCGGGTGCAAGTCGGC
>Ga0209226_10000737_pt1 | contig 16741 bp, 13 predicted proteins | sample BarGraNGADG00212_2_FD_184497 | JGI IMG/M metagenome (GOLD analysis project Ga0209226, IMG submission 184497) | Arctic peat soil microbial communities from Barrow, Alaska, USA - Barrow Graham LP Ref core NGADG0011-212 (SPAdes) (version 2) | ecosystem: Environmental > Terrestrial > Soil >...
CGGGACGGGCGGCGGCCACTATCATATACCCGCCTCCAACGAGGCGTACGGCACCGGCGAGACCCCGCTGATTCAAAAGGACGGCGACCCCGCGACCGATCAGCTCTACACGACCGGTTTCGCGCTGCTCGGTCTGCACGAAGCCGCTGCCGCGACCGGCGATGCGCGGCTCGCATCCGCCGAGGACAAGCTCGCGAGCTACCTCTGCCGGATTCAGGTGCGATCGAAGGACGTGCCCTATCTGAACGGGACCTGGTTCCGCGCGTTCGACTACAAGCGATGGGACTACTGGGCCAGTTCCGCCGATGCTGGTTGGGGAGCGTGGAGCGCGGAGACCGGCTGGGGTCCTGCGTGGATTACGGCGATGCTGGGCCTGCGGCTCAAGGGCACGACCGTGTGGGACATCACCGCGGGCAGCAAGATCGCGGACCACTTCTCCGCCGTGCGCAAGCTTATGGCCGAAAACGACGGCGGTCCGTGGAAACCGTAGCACATTCCCAGTCCACGAAGGTGGACTTCGTAGCGGTTGCCTCGAATTCATTCGAAGGGGAGCGATGCTTCATTTGAAGAAGCTTGGTTTTGGCATCATCGGCGCGGGCGCCATCTGCCCGCTGCACATATCGGCTATCGAGCAGTGCGAGGGCGCTCGGCTCGCAGCCATCGCGGACATCTCCGAGGAGCGCGCGTGCGGCATCGGCGAGGCAAAGGGCATCGCCTGGCATACGGACTACCATCAGCTTCTGAATGATCCCGACGTTGACGTGGTCTGCATACTCACGCCGAGCGGCCTGAGAGCGCGCGTGTGCATCGACGCCGCCCGCGCGGGCAAGCACATCATCGCCGAAAAGCCGCTTGAAGTGACGCTGGAGAAGGTCGATTCGATCATAGAAGCTTGCGATAAGGCGCAAGTCAACCTTGCGGTGATATTCCAGGTTCGGTTCCTGCCGGGAGTGATTGCCGTTCATAAGGCGGTGTCGGAAGGACGTCTGGGCAAGCTTATTCTTGGCGATGCCTACGTGAAATGGCATCGTGCGCAGGACTACTACGATTCCGCCACATGGCGCGGGACCTGGGCCCTTGACGGCGGCGGCGCGCTCATGAACCAGGGCATTCACTACGTCGATCTGCTGCAGTGGATGCTGGGGCCTGTGCAGTCGATATTTGGGCATGTCGATACGCTCGTGAAGCAGCGCATAGAGGTGGAGGACACCGCAGTCGCTTGCATGAGGTTCGCCAGCGGCGCGCTGGGTGTCATCGAGGCCTGCACATCGGCGAAAACCGGCGTTCCGGCTCGGCTGGAGATTCGCGGGGAGAAGGGCACGGTCGCTATCGAGGACGGCAACGTTGTGATATGGGACGTCGAGGGCGATGAGGGCTTTGCGCTGGAGACCGTCGATACCGGCAGCGGATCGACTAATCCGATGGCAATCACTGACATCGGTCACCAGGCGCAGATATGCGATATGGTCGCGGCGATCAACGAAGGCCGCCCGCCGGTTGTGGACGGCCGCGAGGCCCGCAAAGCCATCGAGATCATCTCGGGCATTTACAGGTCATCGAACACCGGCTCGCCCATCAAGCTGCCTTTGTGAGCTGCTCTGGTGAGCTTGTTCGGGCTGGATTTGAAATCCAGCCCGCAGGGGCAATCCGGGAATCTGTGATTCCCGACAAGTAGTGCGCACGATGAGGCAATCACAGATCGCCAGATTGACCTTCGGGGTCAGATTGCAAATCTGACCCCAACGGAGAGCTTGGGGGATAAGCAACAATGCAATTGGCTGTCAACGGCGGCTCGCCCGCCGTTCCAAAGGGAACGCTGCAATCCACCCCTCCGATAACGGAACTCGACGAGCAAATGGTTCTGAGTTCGCTGAGGAGCTGGAACCACACATGGGGGGAGCACTGCGAGGCGCTGCAGCGGGAGTGGGCTGAGTGGAACGGCAGCAAACACTGCCTCGCGCTCACGAGCGGCACGGCGGCTTTGCACGCGGGGATCATCGCCTGCGGGCTATCCGCGGGCGATGAGATCATCACGCCTGCCTACTCGTGGACATCCTCGGTAAGCTGCATTCTTCACCACAACTGCATCCCGGTGTTTGTTGACGTGGAGCCGGTGTCGAATAATATCGACCCCTCGAAGATCGAGGCCGCGATCACCCCGCGCACGAAGGCGATCATCGTGGTCTATCTGCACGGCGTACCCGCCGACATGGACGCGATTATGGAGATCGCCCGGCGGCGAAATCTGCGAGTGATCGAGGATGCTTGCCAGGCCCACGGCGCGCTCTATAAGGGCCGGAAGGTCGGCACGATCGGCGACTGCGCCGCGTTCAGTCTCAATCAGAACAAGATGCTTTCGGCGGGCGAGGGCGGCCTGTTCGTGACCGATGACGAGGAGATGCTGGAGCGGGCGCGTTCGCTCGTGCTTTTCGGCGACTTCCGCGCGCCGGTCGATGACCCCGACTACCACTTCTACGGCCTCGGCTACATGTATCGCTACAACGAGCTTTGCGCGGCCTGGGCGCGGGCGCAGTTGACGCGCCTTGATGAGTCGATAGCCCACGCGCGGGCGCTCTTCGCGGTGCTGCGAGAGAGGCTTGCTGGAATTGATGGACTGATCCTGCCCGTGGAGCCCAAAGACGTGACCGAGAACGCCTACAACTTCGTCTGCCACGTCGATCCCCAGGCCGTGGGCTACACCGGGCCTGTGAACGTGTTCCGCGAGGCGATGATAGTCGCGCTCGCGGCTGAAGGAGTGCCGGCCTCGGTCTGGCAGCGCAGAATCCTGCCGGAGATGGCGGCGGTCGCGGCCAAGAACGCCTATGGCAACGGCAGCCCGTGGCGGGAGCACAATTCCCAGGTGAACTACGATCCCCGGCAGTTCCCCGTTGCGCTCGCCCACTCGGACAGCTACTTCATCATAGGAGCTCTGCGCCTGCCTAACACCGTCGAGGCCGCTGAGATGATCGCGGCGGGCGCGCGCAAGGTTTTCGAGAACCTGGACTCCGTTGACATTGACGAGTTGGCCCGCAGCGCGAATGTGAGCCTCTACGAAAGAGGGTGGAAGGGAAGAAGCCTCCAATGAGCGAGTTCTTCGCCGGTTTCGCCGAGGTAGACTATACCCCCTGGCTCGGGCTGAAGCTGCGCGGGCAGCAGTATGTGCGCGTGGCCGAGAGCGTCCGCGACCCGCTGTTGGCGAACGCGGTCGCCATGCGATGCGGCGGCGAGACCGTGGTAATGGTCTCGGTCGATATCTGCTTCGTGACGACGGAGTTCGCAGCCGGCACTCAGGCGGTTTTCGAGGAGCGCACGGGCCTGCCCGGCGAACGGCTGCTCATACATACGACCCACTCTCATGTCGCGCCCGCGGCGGTCGATTACCACTGGGCAAAGGCCGATCCCGCATTCCTGGATAAGCTGCGCGGCGATATTATCAGCGCGGCGCTCTCGGCTCTGGACAAATTGGAGCCGGTATCGGTGTTCAGCGGGGCGGGCAAGCTGGATTGCCTCAACTGGAACCGGCGCTCGATGTATTCCGATGGCACGTCAGCCATGCACGGCTCCGCGGACAGGGCCGGGTTCATCGGCACCGAGGGGACTCGCGATCCCACCCTGAGCGTGCTCTTCTTCCGCAACTCCGAGGATAAGATCACCGGCGTGGTCACCAACTTCGGCACTCATCCCAACTGCGTCGAGAACGGGCTCTTCTACAGCGCCGATCTGCCCGGCGAGGTCAGGCGGCTCCTGAAGGCGATGCTCGGAAGAGATATGGGCTTCGTCTATCTAACCGGCGCGGCCGGCAACGTTTCCCCGATAATCCACGAGCCGGGCGTCACCGATCAGCCCTGGATGGGCGAGGAGGGGCTTGGACGGGCGGGTCTTTACATGGCCGGCGAGATCGGCAAAGTGATCGCACAGGCTATCGAGCCCGTGGATTCTCCCGATCTAACTGTGCGGCACTCCGCGCTGCAAATCCCGATGAGGCCGTATCCCAAAAAAGGCGAGAGGTGCTACCCGGATTTCTGGACGGATGAGTCGCGGGCCTACTATGAAGGTATGGAGGCCGACTGGCCCCGCAAGATGCGCGAGGAAAGCCCGGTCGAGGTCCGCATAAACGTGATCCGAATCGGCGATACCGCGATCTGCACCAATCCCGCGGAGCTGTTCTCCGACTTCGCGCTTCGCATGCGCGAGGTGTCTCCGGCGAGGGTTACGCTTATCAGCCAGTTGACCGACGGCTACGTTGGCTACGTGCCGACACCGGAGGCATTCACGCGCGGCGGTTATGAGACCTGGCCGAGCGGGACCAGTAAGCTCGTGCCCGAGGCTGGGGACGCTATTGCCGACGAAACTATTGCACTACTGGGGCAGGTGAAAGGAAGTGTTGTCAAATGAGTGAGTTTCTCGCTGGATTTGCGGAAGTTGACTATACCCCCGCGCCGGGTCTGGCGGTGATCGGCCAGCACCACAAGCGCATAGCCGAGCGCGCTCGCGACCCTCTGCTGGCGAACGCCGTTGCGATGCGTAGTGGCGACGAGACCGTGGTGATCGTTTCCAACGACATCTGCATGGTGTTGCCCGATTTCGTGGCCTCGACTCAGGAAGCATTCGCGCACAAAACCGGGCTGCCTGCCGAAAAGCTGCTGATCCACGCCACGCATTCCCACGTTGCGCCGGCGACGATCTCAGGCTTCTGGGGCGATGTGGCCCCGGCGTTCATGGAGTCGTTCCGGGAGAGCATAATAGGCGCGGCCCAAACCGCTCTGTCGCGACTGGAACCGGTGACGGCGTTCAGCGGCACGGGGAAGCTCGATTGCCTCAACTGGAACCGCATGACGATGTATTCCGACGGCACTTCGGTAATGCACGGTTCCGCCGACAAGCCCGGTTTCATGGGCACCGAGGGCACTCGCGACCCCAACCTGGGCGTGATCTTTTTTCGCAACGCCGAAGGCAAGATCATCGGCGTGATCGCCAACTTCGGCACCCACCCGAACTGCGTCGAAAACGAGCTTTACTACAGCGCCGACATTCCCGGCGAGGTTCGGCGGCTGCTGAAGGCGATGCTCGGAAGCGATACGGGAGTAGTCTATCTCACCGGCGCGGCCGGTAACGTCGCCCCCATTATCCGTGAGCCCGGTCGGACCGAGCAGCCCTGGATGGGCGAGCAGGGCCTGCTGAGGTCCGGTCTCTATCTGACCGGGGGGATCAGCTCACTCATCGCCCAGGCGATCGAGCCAATCGAGTCCCCGAGCCTTTCGGTCAAGCACACGGCGCTTCGGATTCCGATCCGGCCGTATCCCGCGCCGGGCGACAAATGCTACCCCAACTCATGGGGTGGCGAGTCCGAGGTGTTCTATCGGGAATGCGAAGCCGATTGGCCGCGCAAGATGCGCGAGGAAAGCCCGGTCGAGGTAAGGGTGAATGTGGTCCGCATCGGCGACACCGTTATCTGCACCAACCCTGGGGAGATATACTCCGATTTCGCGCTGCAGATCAGGGAATCCGCACCCGCGCGCGTCACGCTGATCAGCCAGTTGACGGACGGCTTCTGTGGATACATCCCGACCCCGGCGGCGTTCACCCGCGGCGGCTATACAACCTGGCCCTGCATCACCAGCAAGCTTTCGCCCGAGGCCGGGGGCATAATTGTCGAAGCGACCAAGAAGATGTTGGCCCAGACTCTAGGAGCATAGCCATGCGTTATCTTGTATGCGTCGTATGTGTCTTGTTGGTCGCGCCTTCGTTCGCCGCGCCGAATGATCTGGCGAAGCAGGTCGAGGAATCGCACATTCGGGCCAATCTTCTCGGGAAATGGCCCAACGCCGACAAGGCCATCCAGTCGAAGACCGACTATTGGGGCGACGTGGCCATGCGTCAGCCGAACGGCCCGAGCTACGATTTCTTCGCGAAACTGCTACCGCCGCTCTGATATGTTGACACGTCGTTCCGAAGTTATCCTATCACATTGAGCGCGCCGAGCGCCCTGGTCAAGGCGCGCTACGTCAGCAACGGCAACGCGGTCAACGCTGCAGGTAAAGCGCTTGCTGGATGATCGTGAGCCTGGCAACGGCCTGCTGCCCAGGGAACGATACTGCGGCGACATACCAACGCCGGTCTACTCGCTCAACGTAAACGCGAACGGTTACGGCAGCCTGCGCGATTTCGCCGCGGTGCTGGACGCCGTGGCAAAGAGCGAGTTCACCAACGTCAGCCCGGTATTCCTTCCGAACGCGCTGTTCGGCGAGGAGAAGCCATACGATCCGCTGACGTCGGTGCGCCTCGGCGGTTACTGGGACCTGATGGCGCCGTATATTCTCGGATCGGGCCTGTTTACCGGGACCCAGCGCGAGGACTGGATGCTCCAATATCTGCAGCGCAGGGGAGGGCTGTGCATGGGCATGGTCCGCACCCATCCCAGCTCATCGTTCTGGGTTGTGAAGCAGAACATAGACGATCTCTACACCTTGCGCTATACCCTCGTGCTGCTGCGGCGCGACGAGGTCGATCGAGCGCTGGTCAGCTTCTACGGCAAGCTGGCACAGGGGCTTACGCGCGACACGTTCATCGGGGGCGAAGGCACGTGCGCGCTGCCCCTGGATAAGTTCGGTCGCCAGATGTACCTGCCGCCGAACTCCGCGAGCAACGCCTACTGGCTGTGGATGCTCAGATACGTCATGGTGCAGGATTGGGACCTCGATAATGACGGCAAACCGGACACGCTGCGGCTGATGTTCGCGACTCCGAAACGCTGGCTGGAGGACGGCAAGTCGATCAAGATCGAGCGCGCGCCGACCGCTTTCGGCGAGGTCTCGGTTGTCATGCAGTCCCACTTGAAGAGCGGCAGCGTCGTCGCCTCCGTGACCGCTCCGCCCCGAACGCCCGGCAAGATGCTGCTGCGCGCACGAGTCCCCGACGGATGGAAGGTCCTCTCCGCCCGCGCGGGGGCCATAACGCTGCCGGTCGATCGCACCGGCGCGGTCGATGTTTCCTCCATGCGCGGCAAGTTCGAGGTCCGTCTCAAGGTGACGGCTCAGGGACAGTGAACGTAATAACCTCTTCCCGCACGGGGACATTTTCCCTCTGCAGTTACAGGGGACGCAATCGCTCCGCAAAGACACGCTCACTTTTTGTGGTTGACATCTCGACATTCTGAACATATACTACCTGTACGGGGTAATCAGGAATCACGCAGTATACACCGTGCCGTTTTCATAGAAACGAGGTTTCCAAATGGTGCGCATCAACAAAGTCATGCTCGGGGCCGTCTTGCTGGCTGCCGTAGGCGTCGGTGCGATCAGTACCAACGCAGGCGAGACATCGAAGAAGATTCGTATCCTCTATACGGATGATATGATGGGCTATTGGCAGCCGTGTGGGTGACACAATCAGAAGGCGGGCGGTCTTGCTCGCCGAGCAACAGCGATAGCACAGTTGACCAAAGATAACCCGAACACAGTCATAGTGGATAGCGGGAACCTTACGGACGCGCCCGCGAAGCTCGATATCATCATGTCCGTGATGTCGCAGCTCAAGTATGATGCCGTGGGCCTGGGTAACGCCGATGCGCGCATCGGCGCGGACTACTTTAGCAAGGCGGCGGCAAACAAGCTGCCGGTGCTCGATGCCTCCCCCGTTGCGGATAAGACGACCGTCCCCTATATCGTCAAGGACGTCGGAGGAGTCAAAGTTGGGATCATCTCATTCGGCGTTCTGCCGCCGAATGTGACGGTGAACGAATACCAACTCCGCAAGGCCCGGTTCGTGGCGTATAAGGAAGTCCGGTCAAAGTGTGATGTGCTGATTCTGCTGGATCAGGCAAATTCGGCAACGGCGGAATGGCTCGATCGCAATGCCGCTCGTCTGGGTGGTGCGCCGGATATCGTGATCGGCGGGACTGAAAGACAAGCCACGTCTGCCGAGCAGGTGGTCGGCAAGACTCACATAATGCCGCAGCTATTCCAGGCAAAGGAGCTTGGTGTCATTGATCTTGATTGCGTGCCTGGGCAATCGCCCACTGTAACGGCCCAGCGGATCATGCTGGACGAGAAGTTCGCCGAGGATGAGCAGATCGCCAAGCGGGTGGGGCAAGGCATTCTCGCCCTCGGCAATACCATTCCAGTGCCGCAGCCCGTCGAGCAGAATGCAGGTGTCAATAATGCCAAGCCTTATTATTCCCCTCAGCTTTGCAAGGCCTGTCATCAGAAGCAGTACGAGGACTGGGCACTGACAAAGCATGCTAAGGCCCTAAAGACCTTGGTTGATACAAAGAACACAACATCTGATTGTCTGCCGTGCCACTCGGAACTCTATCGCAGCGCGCAGAGATACATTCCCAGAGCTGCTGCCGTGGAGGGTGTCGAATGTGCAACTTGCCACATGAATGTACTCCCGCACGGGCAGGAACGCAAATATATGGCTGAGCATTTCAAGGTCGATCCCAAGCTCTGCCTCGAATGCCATACGAAGGATCGCAGTCCGACGTACGACGTGAAAACCTATTTCCCGAAGGTCATTCATACGGGCACGCAGCCGACCACGACTGCCGCGAACCCGCCTGCGGGCAAGTAGCTCGCGGCCCTGCATGCGCTAATGCTAAGCCGGGTGCGAGGAAGTCTTGCGGGAATAACGGTGAGCTATTCTACTGAGGGGTACGGGAGTGCCGAAAGGTAATGTGCTCGTGGTCGTGTGTGAGCACGAAGCCGGGCAATCGATCAGCCACGCTCTGGTCCGGCGGGGGTATGAAGTTTCGCTCGCCGCGTCAGGTGCCCAAGCCCTCTCGCTCGCCCACCGTACTGCCCCCGACTTGGTCATCCTCGATACGGATTCGCCGGAGACGGACGCCATTGGGATTTGCACCGAACTGCGCGCTTTCCTGTTGGCACCGATCATCGTAATGGACGCCGGCAGCGACGAGGCCGACATCGTGCTTGGCCTCGGGGTTGGCGCGGATGCCTACCTCACAAAGCCGGTGGGCATTCCCATTCTGCTCGCCCACGTTGACGCTGCCATCCGGCGCGAGACAACCTACCGGCACCGCCAGAACAAGATTAAACCCCTCTATGTGCGCGACCTGATCGTGGATGTCGCGGGCTGCGAACTGCGGCGAAACGGGGCCGTTATCCCACTCTCACCGACCGAGTTCCGGCTGATCCGCACCCTCGCACGCAACGCCGGCAGAGCGCTCACGCGGAACCAACTGCTGGACAGTGTGTGGGAAATGCGGGCGGAAAATGTCTACTCCCGCACCGTCGATGTCCATATCGGCAGGCTCAGACGCAAGATCGAGGACGACCCCAGCCAGCCGCGCTACATTGTCACCGTGAATGGAGTCGGCTACAAAATGAGGGAATCGGAGCCGGGCTAACCTTGGTGAGTATTGCGTAGGGGCCGGTCTCCGTCCCGGCCCTGTCCGAGACAGAGATCGGACACTACGAAAAATGCTCTCACCATGAATCAGTTCAGTCTTGCGGGAACCAAACCCCGCTAGCACTGAGTAGACCCGAGGAACGAGGGTCGTATCGAAGTGCGGTCTGCGTGCCACCGTGCTTCGATACGGCCGACAGACCCGGCCTACTCAGCACTAACGGTTATCTACTCCCGCACAACTGAACAGACACCTCACCATTCCTTAGCTGTTTCCCGCCACTACGTGCTTGTCCAGCTTGAATTCCCGTATCTTGTTGCGCAGTGTTTTGCGGTCGATGCCGAGGATCTTGGCGACGGCGGACTGTTTCCAATCATGGCTCTCCAGCACGCGCTCGATGTGAATCTTCTCCATGTCGCGCAGCGAGGCGTTGACGGGGTAAGGCGTATGGGGCTTGGCGGCGGACTGAAAAGCACGTTCGGCGAGCATCTGGAGATCATTAGGCTCGAAGGGTTCCGTGACGAAGTCGCAGACCCCAAGCCGCATCGCCTCGATGGCGATCCGGGCGCTGCCACAGGCGATTACCATAACAACGGGCAGGTCGGGCTTATGCTCCTTGATGCCGTTCAAGACGTCGAGGCCGCTCATCTCCGGCAGGCTCATGTCGAGGATCACAAGGTCGAAATCGCCCTGCTTCGCCGCGGCCAGGCCCGCCGCGCCACCGGGCGCGATGGCCGTTTCGCACCCCGACTCCACGAACATCCGCGAGATCACATCCCGCGTTGCTGGTTCCTCGTCGATTATGAGTATCGTCTTGCTCTCAGACACTATCCGCCCCTATTTCCGTCTATTGTAGGCTATCCGGTGAGCATGAGGCAATAGCATGACGATGTCGCATCAGTAGGGGCGAAGCATTTGCTGCTACAGCCTGCAGCATCGAAAGGCCTGACTGCAAATGCTTCGCCCCTACGGGAGGACATGCCCGGCCTGTTGGCGGAGTAATCCCTTACGCAGACAACGGAGAGGGCACAATGCACGACCAGGAACTTCGGCACGAAGACTGCCACTTCGCCCGCCATGGGAATCCCTTCCCGCACTTTCAACTTTGAACTTTTGACTTTCAACTACCACCCCATCTATAATTGCACTATGCTCGCGCACGTCAAATCCAGTGCGGTCAACGGAGTCGACGCCTACACCATCGAGGTGGAGGTGGACATCGCGCCCGCGATGCCCAGCTTCACGATAGTCGGGCTTCCCGATGCGGCCGTACGCGAGTCGATCGAGCGCGTTCGCGCCGCAATCAAGAACTGCGGCCTGGAGTTTCCGTCGCGCCGTATTACCATCAACCTTGCGCCGGCGGATGTCCGCAAGGAAGGACCTTCCTTCGACCTTCCTATAGCCATCGGCATTCTGGCGGCGACGGGGCAGGTCGATACGGAATTCCTCGAAGGCTGCACCGTGGTCGGCGAGCTGAGCCTGGACGGCGCGGTGCGCGGCGTCAGCGGTGTCCTCCCAATCGCTTTGTGCGCTCGTGAGAGCGAGATCAAGAAGCTCATAGTCCCCGCGCACAACGTCAAGGAAGCCGCGATAGTCAGCGAGGTCGAGGTCTACCCGGTCCAGACGCTCACTGAAGTAGTCACTCTGCTCAACGATCCCCAGACGATGCTGCCCGCGATGTTCGACGCGTCCGCGTTCGATGCGCTCGATGATCCGGTCTATGAGGCGGATTTCGCCGATGTAAAGGGCCAGGAAGCCGCGAAACGCGCGCTCGAGGTATCCGCGGCGGGCGGGCACAATCTGCTGATGGTTGGGCCTCCCGGAAGCGGCAAGACCATGCTCGCGCGGCGCATTCCCAGTATCCTTCCTCCTTTGAACATGGAGGAGGCGCTGGAGGTGACCAAGCTCTACAGCGTGTGCGGGCTTCTGAGCTCGAACCAGGCGTTGATCACGCGCAGGGCGTTTCGCTCGCCGCACCACACGATTTCCACGGCGGGTCTCACCGGCGGGGGCAGCTATCCCAGGCCGGGCGAGGTGAGCCTCGCGCACCACGGGGTGTTGTTCCTGGACGAGTTTGCGGAGTTCAAGCGCGACGTGCTGGAAGTGATGCGCCAGCCGCTCGAAGACGGCATGGTCACAATCGCCCGCGCGCAGGCTTCGCTCACATATCCCGCCAGCTTCATGCTGGTCGCGGCGATGAACCCGTGCCCGTGCGGATTCTTCAACGACCACCTTCGCAACTGCACCTGCACTCCGCAGATGATCGCGCGCTACCTGCAGCGCATATCCGGGCCACTCATCGACCGCATCGACATCCACGTGGAGGTTCCGCGCCTCAAACACGACGAGCTTATGCGCAAAACCCCCGGCGAAGCGTCCACGTCGGTGCGAGACAGGGTTTGCATCGCGCGCGAGGTCCAGCAGGCCCGTTTCTCCGGATCGCGGATATTCTGCAACGCGCAGATGACCAGCCGTTACACGAAGCTGTGGTGCAAGCTGTCGGAGGATGCCGAATCCATGCTCAAGCAGGCAATCGACCAGCTCCGCCTCTCCGCGCGCGCCTACGACCGCATCCTCAAGGTCTCCCGCACCATCGCCGACCTCGCGGGCGCCGAGCACATCGGCATCGAGCACATCGCCGAAGCCGTGCAATATCGAAGCCTGGATCGGAAGTATTGGGGGTAGGGGTGGGAAAATGTTGAATTATGAATGTTGAATGGCGGATGCGGGTGTGCCTCATCTGCGTACTGCTTTGCGTTGCGGCGAACGTGTCCGCCGATACGAACCTTGCCCTCGCGAGCGAGGGCTGCCTCGCCGTCGCGGACTCGATCTATGACGGCGATGTTCCCGGCAAGGCCATAGACGGGATATGGCTCGGCCCCGGCGACTTCTCGGGTTCCAACCGCTGGCACTCTGCGCTCGAAAAACCGCACCCGCATTGGATGTGGCTTCGCTTCCCCCAGCCGGCGAGCATTTCCCGCGTGATCATCCACCGCGCGGACATCCTGGGCTATCCCATCGACTTCGTCGGCGAATACAGCCCCGATGGCGGCCTTACGTTCCGCACGCTCTTCACGGTCAAGGGCAACGTGATGACTCCCACGGATTTCGCCATCGAGCGATCATTCAGCCCCGTCACGACCGACAACTTCCGGCTGCGAATCCTGCGATCCTCGAATATGCAGAAACCTAGCTACACGCAGATTTCTGAACTGGAAGTCTTTGGCGACTATGCTCGGTCGGAGACTCCGGCGCCCTCGTTCGCGCTGCTGCGGAAATGGCCGGCGGTGCTCAAGCCCACAAAGGCTCCCGGTCTTGCGGTCAGCTCGCGCACCGGCGAGATCGAGTTTCGCTCGAAATGGCTCCGGATGGTGCTCTCGAAGCAGGCGCCCCGGATTACGGCACTGTGCTGGGACAGCCTGGGGGCGGGCAAGGTCGATGAGAACCTTCTGAAGCCTGACCCCGGCGGCATTTTGACTTCGGCCCCGGTCTTTCCCGGGCCTGTCGGCAACCCCGCGGTAGATGTGCAAGTCGATGGAAACGTCGTCCGATACAGCACGATCCTGCCGGGCGGAGTGCAAGCCCACTGGGAGATCCGCGTGAGCGAGAAAAGCATTCGTATGGCCGTAAGCACGTCTGTGTCGAACAAAACCCTGGCGCGCGGCCCCGTTGGCGTCAAGCTTGCATTCGATGTCTCCAAGACCCCAGTCGCGCCTCTGGCAAACCCCAGACATGGAGCGACGGCCCCGCTGCCCTGCCTGCTGCACGCGTCAGACTACGGCAGCATTCTGTTTCAGTCATCAAGAAAGGATGCTTGTCTGATTGGGGAGTCGCTTCGCTCACAAAGGCAGTGGAACGCCTCGATCTCCGGCAAGACTCCAGGACAGCGCTCGGACGGGCTGTATGTGCTTCAGCCGGGCGTGACCCGCTTTGAGGTGACCGCCGTGGTCGAGAGCGTTGCGCCCGTGCCGGGGCTGACCAAGTCGGATATTCGCCTCGCCGCGCTTCCGCGCCACTGGCTCAACACGTTCCAATACAGGCCCGACATCGGCATATTAGCCAACAACATCGTCAGCGACAACTGCGTCTTTTGCATCCACCAGTTCGCGGACGCTGCCGTCTATACCCAAACGCTCCCCGGCGGCATCGAGCCTATCCAAGTCGTTCGCGAGTCACTCGATCGCTATTTTGCGGGAGCTTCGGGCTATGGTGTTGGCTGGGAAGACATCGAGATGGACACTTACCCATCGCTGTTGATCGCCGCGTGGGATGTGGTTCGCGTGACGGGCGACAAGGCCCTGCTGCGCAAATGGCTGCCGAGTCTCGAACGCATCGCAGCGGCCATGAGCAAGCAGGACCGCAACGGCAACGGGCTGCCCGAATCCACCCGCACGGGCGTATCCGGCGAGGTTCACTGCCCGACCAGCAACTGGTGGGACCAGATCAACTTCGGCGGCGAGGACGCCTACGGCTGCGCGCTCGCCTATCGGGCCCTCGGCTGCCTTGCCGACCTTGAGAAGCTTTCGGCGAACCGAGACAAGGCCGTCGCTTACCAGCACGGCGCGGACCGAATCAAGGCCGCCTACGTGCCCAACTTCCTGAACCCCTACACCGGCGTGCTTGCGGGCTGGCGCGATTCCGAAGGCAAGCTTCATGACTACCACTTCACCTTCGTCAACGGCATTGCGATTGCCTACGGGCTCGTGCCGGATGGGTTGGCGAACAAGATCGTGGATCGCATCGAGGCCAAAATGAAGGAGGTCGGTTACACCCGCTTCGATCTGGGCCTGCCGGGGCCGCTGGTCGTGATCCCCAAGAACGATTACGGCCCCGGCACGCTGGGTTCGCCGAAGCGCGACGACGGAACCGACACCTGGCAGGTTTTCGAGCACGGCGGCGCGACGGCGTGTTTCGCCTCATACTATATCCAGGCGCTCTACAGGCTCGGCAGACGCGCCGAGGCTGACAGAATCCTTTGGCCGATGATACGCAGCTACGGCGAGGGTCGGTTCCAGAACGGGGTAGGCAAGGGCGGCGAGTGGACGCGCTGGGACGGCAGCCCCTCCGGCTACGAGGGCATGCTCGCCGACGCCTACTCCACGCAGACGGTCCTGTTCACCGGATACTACGGCATCGGCTTCGGCCCGCAAGGCTTCCGTCTTGAGCCTTGGTCACCGCTCAAGGGCAAACGCGCGCCGCTGGGGCTGAGATACATGGGCAGAACCGTCAAGTAGTCTGGAGCCATTCCCTGGGGGCGTTTCCGCCCCATTACCCGGCGCCTACGCTTCGAACTCCTTCCGCGCGGCGCCTATCTGCTCGATAGCTTCCATGTGTCGCTGGCGGAACTCCTCCGTGGTCGGTCGCCAGATGGTCTGGAAGAACCCCTTCAGCCGCTCGGGCGCGATGTGCTCTTTGCAGAACCCCACCGTGTTGCCGAAGTTCTTGGGTGTCGAGTGATTGCTGCCGGCAGGCGCTTGATCGTAGCCATTTGCTTCCAGGACGTTGTAGGCGTTCACGTAAGTCCGGCAGTCCGGGTTTTCCGGGTCCATGCTCTCTTCGTAGTACCAATTGCTTTGTAGAATGGACTTGGGCATTCTTGCGAGGAATTCTTCCTGATGATGCCACATGAAGTCGGACCATATCCACGCGCGCGCGCCCCTCTTCTCGACTTTGTCCACGAGGAACATGAGATCGTGCCACCAGAGATCGTATTGTCGAACGACCACATACTCCTGCAGTTTCTGGTGACCGTAGGTCTCCTCATCGAAGCCGAGGTGGAACAGCCGCGGACTGTCGAAGATGTCGATCAGCTCGCTCACAAGGTCGGCGCACACTTCGTAATACTTCGGTGTCGAAACCATCCGAGAGTACGGCCCAAGCCAGAAATCGTGCGTGGTAGAGAAGTTCAGTTTCGGGATCGGCTCGATCCCGAGCTTGCGAAGCTTGCCAAGCTCCTGCCTCAACTGCTCGATCGACCACGCGCCTTTGACCGCAATCTCCGGGTGAGAGGCGTACTGAACCGCGTCGCCAACGTCGATCACCAGCATGTTCACACCGTTATCGGCCATCTTCGGCAGCAGATCATCCCAGAGGGACTTGTCGAACACCAGATTCGGGCTGCCACAGATGGTAGATATGTAGGCCCCCTCCAACTCCGGCGCGCTGCCTGCCTCGCGGTCGATCCACATGTTGTAGCTTAGATGAATCAGATTTGCCCAGATCAATGTTTGCTCTCCTTTTGAGGTAGAAGTCAGAGGTCCGAAGTCCGACCCCCTCAGACCATGCCACTACTTTACCGTCAGGGTCAGCATGTACTCCTGGTTGGTCTCCGAAAATGGTATCGTCACCACGATCCGGCCCGCTGCCGGCTTGGACGCGCCGTCCTTCGCGTAGGGGTTGTGCGGCATCACCGGCCAGGTGACCGTGGACCCTTCCGGCAGTGACAACCGCCATCCCGCATGCTCAATCCAACCACCCAGATCCTTGCTCGTAAGGTTGAACGGCTCATCGTTCAACACTCTCTGCGTTCCGCGCTCTGAGGTGAACGCATGGCCCGTGTGCGGGATCAGGGTGATATGAGCCGCTACGGGCATCCCCGACTTAGTTGTCGCCTTGAGCCGGATGTTCAGGGTCGTGTCGTTCACCGGCTCCGCGACGATCTCGCATCGCTCGCCGTCGTAGGCGAGCAGCAGGCCCGGAGGATCGGCCTTCTCCAGCGCCGCCGCTGATGGGATGTGCACGATTCCCGGCGGCGGAGTGAACTTCGGGCTGATGTCGCCCGGCGTATGGTGCAGCAGCGATATGTCGCCGACCGTGAAGTTGCTCCACAGCGGTTGAAGCTTGGTGTTTCCGCCGCCGACGATCAGGCCGACGCCGTCGTGGAATACGCTCACGAAGTTCTGCCGGTCCTGTATCCAGCGTTTCTCATAAACCGGGCAGTGGTAGGCTGATATACAGATGAACCAATCCCCCTTGCGGCGAATCATCGACTCGCCATTGGCCGAAACGAGCTTGAGGTCGCGTCCGGCCGCCGCCGTGGGGATTGCCGGACCTTCTTCTCCATACACGATGAAGCTCGCCATGGTGTCCGGGTCAACGGCCTTGACACGCGCCATTTGCTGGGCAATGAACCCGCGCCCTTCAGGCGTGAAGCTGAAGCCGACATTGCCCACACCGACGCCGCTGCCGTAGGGATTTCGCTCGTCAACGGTCTCAACGCACATGCCGTTGGGGTAGGTGAACATCGAGTGGAACCTGGCCGCGCGCTCCAGCGCCGGCAGCACGGCCTTGTCCTTGCTGACGGCGTAGTATACGCCCAAAGCGTCAACATATACAAAGTTATACATCACCACGGGGCCGTGGTGCTCCGTCCAG
>Ga0209226_10000738_pt1 | contig 16721 bp, 9 predicted proteins | sample BarGraNGADG00212_2_FD_184497 | JGI IMG/M metagenome (GOLD analysis project Ga0209226, IMG submission 184497) | Arctic peat soil microbial communities from Barrow, Alaska, USA - Barrow Graham LP Ref core NGADG0011-212 (SPAdes) (version 2) | ecosystem: Environmental > Terrestrial > Soil > Wetlands...
GGCCGGCGAGCAGCTCGCCGAGGCTTCGGAGGGCGTTGCCCTTGTTGTTGTGGGCGCCGATGTCGTCGGGGGCGAGGGCCAGGGCCTGGTCGAAGCTGGTGACGGCCCGGGTGTAGGCGTCCTGGGCGTCGGCGTGCCGGCTGAGGCCGGCGAGCAGGTCGCCGAGGCTTTGGAGGGCGAGGCCCTTGTTGTTGTGGGCGTAGATGTCGTCGGGGGCGAGGACCAGGGCCTGGTCGAAGCTGGCGACGGCCCGGCTGTAGGTGTCCTGGGCCTCCGTGTGCTGGCTGCGGCCGGCCAGCAGGTCGCCGAGGCTTTGGAGGGCGAGGCCCTTGTTGTTGTGGGCCTGGACCAAGTCGGGGGCGAGGGCAAGGGCCTGGTCGAAGCTGGCGACGGCCCGGGTGTAGGCGTCCTCCGCGTCGGCGTGCTGGCTGCGGCCGGCCAGCAGGTCGCCGAGGCCTCGGAGAGCGTTGCCCTTGTTGTTGTGGGCGCCGATGTAGTCGGGGGCGAGGGCCAGGGCCTGGTCGAAGCTGGCGACGGCCCGGCTGTAGGCGTCCTGGGCGTCGGCGTGCTGGCTGCGGCCGGCGAGCAGATCGCCGAGGCCTCGGAGGGCGCTGCCCTTGTTGTTGTGGGCGCCGATGTCGTCGGGGGCGAGGGCCAGGGCCTGGTCGTAGCTGGCGACGGCCCGGCTGTAGGCGTCCTGGGCGTCGGCGTGCCGGCTGAGGCCGGCGAGCAGGTCGCCGAGGCTTCGGAGGGCGAGGCCCTTGTTGTTGTGGGCGGCGATGTAGTCGGGGGCGAGGGCCAGGGCCTGGTCGAAGCTGGCGACGGCCCGGGTGTAGGCGGCTTGGGCATCGGCGTGCTGGCTGCGGCCGGCGAGCAGGTCGCCGAGGCTTCGGAGGGCGAGGCCCTTGTTGTTGTGGGCACCGATGTCGTCGGGGGCGAGGGCCAGGGCCTGGTCGAAGCTGGCGACGGCCCGGCTGTAGGCGTCCTGGGCGTCGGCATGCTGGCTGCGGCCGGCAAGCAGGTCGCCGAGGCTTTGGAGGGCGAGGCCCTTGTTGTTGTGGGCGGCGATGTAGTCGGGGGCGAGGGCCAGGGCCTGGTCGAAGCTGGCGACGGCCCGGCTGTAGGCGTCCTGGGCGCCGGCATGCTGGCTGCGGCCGGCAAGCAGGTCGCCGAGGCTTTGGAGGGCGAGGCCCTTGTTGTTGTGGGCGCCGATGTAGTCGGGGGCGAGGGCCAGGGCCTGGTCGTAGCTGGCGACGGCCCGGGTGTAGGCGTCCTGGGCGTCGGCATGCTGGCTGCGGCCGGCGAGCAGGTCGCCGAGGCCTCGGAGGGCGCTGCCCTTGTTGTTGTGGGCGCCGATGTCGTCGGGGGCGAGAGCCAGGGCCTGGTCGTAGCTGGCGACGGCCCGGGTGTAGGCGTCCTGGGCGTCGGCATACTGGCTGCGGCCGGCGAGCAGCTCGCCGAGGCTTCGGAGGGCGTTGCCCTTGTTGTTGTGGGCCTGGACCAAGTCGGAGGCGAGGGCCAGGGCCTGGTCGAAGCTGGTGACGGCCCGGGTGTAGGCGTCCTGGGCGTCGGCGTGCCGGCTCAGCCGCGCCAGGTACTCGCCTTCGTCGTAAGCGGCCAGGCCCAGCCAGAAAGGCTCGACGATCGGCATCTCGCGCCGCACCTCCAGCAGGCGTTCGCACAAGGCCCAGCGCGCTATGCCCACGGCCGCTTCCATGCAGTCGCACCACGCCCGTTCGCCCCGCTCGGCGTCTTGTTGGAAGGCATGGTAGATGGCCTCGGCCTGCGCCGGCTCCTCACCCTGCGCACCGTAATAGGCTTCCAGGACCGCATCGGCGCGCAGGGTGGTGGGGTCGCGGTCCAACAGCCGGCGCAGCAGCTCGTGTATCCGGTAGCGGCGCGTTTCGCTGCCCGCGCCCGCGGGCGCCGCCAGCGGCCGCACAAAGGAGAAGTTGGTCAGCACCCGGAAGTCAGGCTCGCTGGCCGCGAAGTTCAGCTTCTGGCCCAGGTGGGAGTACACCGCCCAATCGAACGCCCGCGCCGCGCTCAGCGCCCGCACCGCGTGCTCGACCTGCGCGTCTACGTATTTTAGCAAGCGTTCCACTAACAGGCGCTCTCTACCGGCCAGGTCGGCGGTCGCCGCGAAGTCGCTGACTTGCAGCAGCTGGCCGCGCGCGGCCGCCGCCAGCACGACGTCGGCGCACAGGCCCAGGAAGTAGGGCTGGCCCCCGGTATAGGTTGCCAGGTGTGCGCGCAGGCCGGCGTCGCGGACGCCGGCCTGCGCCAGGTAGCGCTCGGCGTCAGGGGCCGACAGGTGGCCCACCAGCCGGAGGTCGAGCGAGTCCTCGGGCAGGGCATAGTCGCCAGCCTCGGGCCAGCGCGGCCGGTCGCGTCCCGCGACGACGACCAGCAGGCCGCGGCGCAGCTCGAGGTTGCCCAGCAGACGGCGCAGCCAGGCGTCGCGGGCGAAGAAGGCGGCCTCGCCCAGGTCGCGCTCACGTCCCCACAACGCTTCGTGGGTATCGAAAAAGAGCACCAGGCGTTCGGGAGCGCCGGGCAGGCTCAGGGCGGTGTTGAGGTCACGCGCGAAGAGTTCGGGCAGCACGTCGAGCAGGTCGGAGTTGGCCGGCAGCCGCGTGATGGCCTCGAGGTCGACCTCGGCCAGGCCGCGGCGGCTGCGATAGAGGGTAAAGCGCTCCCCGAGGTGGCGGTCGAACAGGCCGAGCACCGCCTTGCCCACCGCCAGCCACGGCACCCCGGTGATAGCCTGCACCAGGGCGTCGACCAGGTCCAGCGCTTCGGCCGGGAACAGGCTGCGCACCTGTTCGCGCGTCAGTCCCCCGGTCTGTTTCAGATACCAGAGCACGGCAAAGTCGTAGAGCGGGAAGCGCAAGCCCAGAGGCGCCAGTTGGCGGCGCAGCATGAGCAGTGCGTAAAAAGCCTCCTGCGGGCGGTTGTTGCCCTCAGGTGTGGCGTCGAAATCCAGCATGGCCCACGGCACGGGCGCCGCCTCTGGCGCCTGGGCGCTGGCGATGGCCTCGCGGAAGGCTAAGCCATCGCCCAGGGCGCACGCTCGCCGCCACGCGCCGGCAGACAGGCGCTTACAGGCATGGGTCTGTAAGTAGCGTAGCAGCAGCGACTTGCCGTTGCCGCCGTCGCCGAAGAAGAACAGGATACGCTCTTCCGGCGGCTCGGCGTGCAGCCGCTCGCAGAACAGCCGAACCAGGTCGTCCCGATCGGTGAACAGGTCGAGGGCACGCTGGCTTTCGGTGACGCTGCCGCCCTGGCAGGTTTTCTCAAAGATGGACATGCCGCTGCCTCCGCGAGCGTGATTCAAACGGGACGAGTTTTCTGGGCAATCGGTCTTAGACTTTCAGTCGCCGGCCAACAGCACTCGCAGCGCCCGCTGCGCGCGCTCGGCCGCCGGGCCGGTTACGCACTTGCTGTACCAGTAATACAACTCTTCGCTGGTCATGCTACGGATGCCGAGCGAGATGGCTTCGATGCGGTCCACCTTGCTGAGCGGCCGGACGGCAAGGAACAGCAGGCCCAGGCGTACCCCTGACTCTTCTGAGAGCGCAAAGGGTTCGCGCCGGCCGGCGCTGAGCTCTGTAGGCTTGTAGCCGTTCGCGCGCAGCGCCTCGATGATCTCTCCCGCCACCGCCCGCAGCCCAACGCCGCCCAGCTCGACCACGCGCCCCATGGGCGCCTGTCCCATGGGCGCCCGTCCCATCGCAGGCGGCTGCTCGTCGTAAAGCGTCCGCTGACCCGCCGGCGGTTCCACCTGGCGCTGGTGAAGCGCCAGCCTGTATGGCGCCTGGCCCTCGCCGCGAGCGGATTCTGGTATCACGCGCAGCTCGAACGTGCGCTGGGCCTCCACCGCCGCCCGTATTCGCTCGGCGCCCTGCGCCGGCCGTGCCATCAGGCTGTTTGTCCGCCGCGGGGGGATCGGGTCGGCTGGCCGGTCCTGGGCGGGCTCTCCGCTGTCCCCGACCGGAGCCTCGAACAGACTCATCCGCCCACGTATGACCAGGGGCGGATCAATGGGACGCGGGTTCTCCAGACGCCAGCCATACAGCGGCGACGTCATGAAGCTTTCGCCGGCCAGGTGCTCGGCGCGCCGGGCAGCAAGAGAACCCTCATCCAAACGCTCGATGCCCGCCAGGTCGACCACCCCGATGATGGCCCCGGTCGTCACGCCGTCGGGGTCGATCCCCTGCTCCAGGCAAGCCGCGCGCTCGACGGTCTGCGAGGCATGGATCGCCAGCGGGCCTCGGTAGCTGACCGTCCAACTGCGCAGCTCCAGCGTTTTCTTCCCCTGCACGATCAGCTCGGCCCAGGGCTGCCGGATACTCAGCGCCTTCATGCGTCCGCCCTGGCCAAGGGCACTGCCTCCACCAGCACTTTGCCCACCTCCAGCGCGGCCAACACATCCCGGATGGTGGCGAATTGCTGGCCGGCGACCTCCAGGCCGCCGTCGAACTCCGCATTGACGCGCATGGTCGCCTTCAACTCGTCGGCTTCCTGCGCAAAGGCGTCGACAAGCTGCTTGAGGCGTTTGTAGCGCTCCCAGCCGCCCCGGAACTCGGACCGGAAGGATTCCGCCGTCGGGGTCCCCTGGCCGTACGAAGCGACCAGGTCCTGCGCGACCGTGAAGCGCCCCTTGCCGAACTGCGGGATCGCCAGGCCCAGCGCGCGCAGGACGGCCGCGGCTTGCTTGTTGCTGGCCTCGATCTTCACCGACAGCAACTTCAGCCGTTCGACTTTATGCTCCTGGCACAGGTCCAGGACTTGCTGGAACGCCTGGCTTACCGCCCCCTGCCCCTGCAGTTTAGCCGGCGTCCCCTTACCCCCATCGCCGCCGCCGATGCTGCACACGCACCGGTCGGCCGGCATCTTGCAGACCGGGCACAGGTCCTCCGTGGTGTCGCCCACCTCTTTCTCGGTAAGTGGCGGCTTCCACTTGCCCTTGATGCGCACCTTGAGGCGTGCCGCCTCTTCGAGCGTATAGAGCAGCGCGTCGTCGCTGATCTGCCATGCGGCCGGTGGGGACTCATGATCGTAGCCGAACTGCTCGCCGGCGTCATAGTAGATCCAGACCTTGGTCTCGACGCCGTTCCTGATCGTCTTCTTGAGCTGGCCCACATCCATCAGGAGACGCAGCCCAGGCTTGCGCGCGAATGCCCGGCGCAGGTCCTCCGTCGACATGCTGGCCTGGTTCTGGTCCCACGCCTTCGCCTTGGCATAGATGGCGGAGAGAGTATCATCGTCGGCGGTGAGCGTCTTCTTCAGCGCGCGCAGCACCCGCAGCACGACATTCGTCTGGTCCTTGTCGACTTCCCCCTGGTCCTGCGCCGGCAGCGTCTCGCGTTGCAGGAAGGCGTGGGCCTTCGACGCATCCGCGGTCGGGTAGTGAAGGTACTTGTAGGCTTTGGTGATGGCGACGCGCACGTCCAGCTCGGCGGCATCGCGCGCCTTCTTGAGCTTTTCCTGCTGCTCCTTGTTGAACTCGGCCATGCGCCCGCCATCGCCCGTGATGCGCCCGATGGCCAGGTAGCGGCGCGCCACCTCCACCATGTTCTCGACCTGGTCCGCGTCGGCGACGAGGAAGAGCACGTTGTTCTGGTAAGTGCGGAAGGTCTCCAGCGTACCGCTGTACTGGGCGATCTTGCGCACCAGGTCCGGCGGCGCGCCATCGGCCGCCGTCCCCTTCGCAGCCTCGAAGTGGATGATCGCCAGCTTGGGCAGGTCGGCGTCGTCGTCCACATCGGCGGCCTCGACCGGGAAGTACACCGGCCGGAAATAGCCCTTCTTCCAGATCTGGCGGATGCGCCCCTCAAGCTCGACCTTGGCCTTCGTCGTGCCAACCTGGCTGGTCTCGTCGGCGATGATCTTGTTGATGGCCGGCTCAGTCTTGAAGCGATAGCGGTGCCCGTCATACTCCAAGAACCAGGCTTTATCGGCCAGGCGCTCGAGGGCTTTGTTGACCACCGCCGCATCATCGCCGCCGCCCATGCCATCCGGCTGCAAGGTTGCCAGCAGAAGGTCGGCCGGGTCGGCGCCCGAGGCGATGCCCTGGGTCAGGCTGTGCAAGAAGACGGCGGTCGCCAGTCGCTGCGTGTACGCCGGCTTGCCGGCTGCCAGCAATGGCTCGTCCAGCTCCTGGGCGTGCGCGCGCGAGCCGATCAAGGGGCTGACGATATCGGCCTCGATCACCTGCTTGAACTTGGGGCGATCCAGGCGGGCGGTCAGGTCTTCGGCAATCTGCGGCTGCGCCAGGTCCAGGTGATACGGATGGATCAGCCACGTCCCGGCGGGCTTCTCCTGCCACAGGTTACGCACCGTCCAAGCCAGCAGGCGCAGGGCGCCGCGCGTCTGGTTGAAATTCGGGATAGTGGCGGTCTTGCGGTTCAGCGTGTTGACCAGCTCCGGATGGAATGGGTAGGCGGCAGCCATCTCCTGGCTGTACTCGGCGCGCAGCCCGCGTGGGGGCAGGTCGGCGCCGTGCTCGACTGCCGAGGCGTAGTACGCCGCGTAGGCAGCGAAGACGTCCTGAGCCGCGGCGCAATCCACCCGACGGAACAGGCGGTGGCTGACGATCGCGTAGATTTCGCCTTCGGCCGTGGGCGTCAGAACGCGCTCCTGCCGGGCCGACACCTGGTGCATCTCGGCCAGTTTCTTGCGCAGCAGCTCGGTTTCCTGGGCAAAGGCATCTGACTCCCCGGCCAGGGTGAACACGACCAGGCAGCGCTCCTTGCTGGCGGCAAACTCGAGCAGCGACATCAGGAAGGCCACCGTCTGGTCGGCCAGGTTGGACTTGCCACTGGCGGTGGGTACGGCCATGGCCGCACGCAGATGGCGCGCGATCTCGTCGAGCATGATCAGCGCCGGCCGGTCCCCGATCAGGCGCTCGAAGAGGTCCGTGCCGACAGCCGCCCGCAGCTTCTCGCTCTCGGCCGCCTGCGCATAACCCGCCGGTCCGCCGAGCTGATACGCCAGCTCGCCCCACAGTGTGTAGGTTTTCGTGCCATCGGCCGGATGATAGATGCCGACCGTCGGGTCCAGGTCCGAGCCGATCACCCCGGCGACCGTGATCTGGCCGGGCTTTGGCAGAGGCGCACTTGCGCCGAGCAGTCCGGCTACCTGGTCGGCAGGCGCGCGACCGGTGGCGATGTGGTAGAGGGCGATCAGGCTGTGCGTCTTTCCGCCGCCGAATGCGGTCTCGAGGCGGATCACGGCGTTTTTGCCGGTCGCATCCCCCACCAGCCGGCCCAGGGCCTCGTTCAACAGCGTCTTGAGGCCGGCAGTGGGGTACGTATTATCGAAGAAGGTCCTGGGATCGCCGTAGATCGGATCGGCCGTGCCGTCCATCACGTCTTTGAGTCGGGCCGCGAAGATGTCCTCTCGCAACTCCCCGCTGAGCACCTCGGGACGTGGTTCGCAGGTTTTAAAGATTGTCTTCAAGGCAGCCTCCAGGGCATGAGTGATCTGCAAGCATATAGGCGGGAAAGGCAGACAAAGGTGAGGAAGAACAAAAGGGCCGCCCCTGTTTGACCGGGGCGGCCCTCCGTGCTAGACTGGGCCTGCCAGGGTGCCCCTTGCCTTGGCCATCGCCCCGGCTGTCGCAAGCAGCGCGGAGCGTTTGCTATGTGTGGACTGTACCACAAGCGGCGGTAATTCACAATCCGAATGCGGAAATTATGCCTCTCTCATTCGCCGGCAATACGCCCGTCACTTCTTCAGCGCGCGTCAGCGCGCGTCCGAGGAACCGCAGAAACTTCATCGGCTCGGAGTAATATCCCAGCCGGCGCTTGATGTGCCGCTCGGCGTACTGCCGGGCGCGGAACGGCCGGCGGATGGCGTCGATCCCGAGATCGCGGTTGACGCGCCGCCTGACCTTGGTGATGCCGAGCATGGTCTTGAGGCTTGGACGGCGGTAACGCATAGGTTCCTTTTTTCAGCACATGGTAATTTGCGGTTGGGAGCGCCTGGACGAGCAACGACAACCCAAGCCGGTTCGGCAGGTCGATCGGCTTGGCTCACGTCGTTGCCCAGGCTATGGATGGTCACGATAGGGGCGCCGCGATCCATTTCGCCAGCGCAGTTTAACACAGATGTCCCGACCGGACAATGAACGCGACGCAGGCGTCCGCTATCCGGATATTCCTCCCCGCGTCGCGGGTCTTCGCGTTCTTCGTCCTTCGTGCACTTCGTCACCTTCAGACTTCGTGGTCCAAAACCGGCGCGCTCTCCCTGGTGCGCAAACCCGCCGCCCAGCAGCGCCGCATCCCCGCGAACGGCGCCGCCGGCGCCCTCGAATGGAGCCGGGCGCGCGGCAAACTGGACCGCAGCCGGCTGCTCGCCCTGCAACTCCGCTCCCGAGTCGACCGCCTGCTCGGCCCCCCGCTAAGCCGGGGCCGGCACATCGCCAATTTGACACAAATCAGCAGCGACCGCTATACTTGTGTTCCTACCACCGGTGTGCGCCTGCTGCGCCCACGATGCGCGCTGGCCGTACGCGTGGCTGCTCGGCCGCCCGGACCATCGGCCGCCGGGAAGGTGTCCACCACGGTAAGCGTCATTTTGTCTTTCCCAACCACGAGAAGGCCGACGCCCTATTAAACTCGGCCTTGGCCTATGAGCTCGCCGCTCAGGAAAACTTACCCTCTACAATTACGGCCGTCATCCACACAGCTGGTGTCCACCATGAGAGTGGAAACCTCTACCCAAGGAAGGATCCAATGAAAACCGGAAGACTCAGACTCTGAATGTCCTGCTCATCACAGCGCTGGCGCTCAGCCTGGTGGCGTTCGTCCAGCCCATACAAGCCGTCTCGACCACCGTCGTTATCAGCCAGGTGTATGGCGGCGGGGGTAATTCGGGGGCAACCTACAAAAACGATTTCATCGAGTTGTATAACCTTGGTGAAGCCGCGGTAGATGTCACCGGCTGGACGGTGCAATATACTTCGTCAACCGGCTCGTCTTGGAACAAGACTAGTCTCTCAGGCGTCATCCAGCCCGGAAGATATTACCTGATTCAGGAAGCCGCTGGGACGGGTGGCACGGTTGATCTGCCGACGCCAAATGCCATCGGTACTATCCCGATGAGTGGTACTGCAGGGAAAGTTGCACTGGTCAGTGATTCAACTGCGCTCACCGGCTCATGCCCGACCGGGCGGGTGGATTTTGTGGGCTTCGGCACTGCCACTAACTGCTACGAAGGCGCTCCTACAGCAAACTTGAGCAACACAACTGCAGCGCTACGCAAATCAAATGGCGCGCAAGATACTGATAACAACAGCGCTGACTTTGACATTGGTGCGCCGAACCCGCGCAATACACCGCCGCCCTACCCCACAGGCATTGGCGCTGCAAATCCGAATGCGCTTTTTCCCGGCGACTCGACCCTGCTGACTGTGGCCGCGACTCCAGGAATCGACCCGCCCAGCCTTATCGTGAGCGTGCAGTGCGATCTATCAGCAATTGGCGGTTCAGCGCCCCAGACCTTTTATGATGACGCCACGCATGGCGATGCCACCGCCGGGGATAACACCTTCTCCTACTCAACGACAATCGCCGCTGGCACCCCGGGCGGGGCGAAGAGCCTGGCTTGTACGATTGGCGATGCCGAGTCTCGCGCCGGTAGTGCCGCGATTGGCCTCACCGTCCTCGTTATTGTCCCCATCGGCACGGTCAACGGCTCCGTCGGAGATGCGGATGACGGGGCCACGCACGTATCACCGTATGCGGGCCAAACCGTAGTCGTGCAGGGTGTGATCTACGAAAAGACGCTGCAAGCGATCAGCAATTCCTCCAATGCCTATTACGGCTTTTTCGTCCAGAACACGTCCTCAACGGCCGATACGGATCCGAATACCTCCGACGGCCTCTTTGTGTTCATGAGTGCCGCTATCACGATGAGCGGACCGGGCGGATCCTACACGCCCGCGGTCGGGGATGAGGTCGTCCTGTCGGGTAAGATAAGCGAATACTATAACATGACCGAGTTGACGACCCCGACCCTCGTCAAGCCTGTCGTGCGCAGCAGTGTCGACCTCGCTGCTGAGCTGGCCCCGTTCGTGGCGAACCCATCTGCCAACCTCGCAGATGCAAACCGCTACTGGGAACGGCGCCAGGGGATGCGCGGGCAGGTCCCGGCGAACAGCATCGTCCTCAATGGTCGCAACGTCTTCAGCCCGGCGGATGCCGAAATCTGGCTGGCGCGGCCGGACAGCACGATCGCGCAGCGCACCGATGTCTACGCGCGCCGGGCCTTCCGTGATGCTCATCCGCTCGACGACAACTACGACCCCGCCAATTGGGATGGCAATGGCTACCGCATCGTGATGGGCAGCCTGGGGATCAAGGCGACGGCGGGTGACGCACAGGCTTTGCTCGCGCCGGCGCGCACGTTCGATGTCGTGACCAATGCGCCGGTCGGCGGCGTCAACTACTCCTTCAGCAAGTACCGGCTTGAGGTCACCGACCAGCCCGTGCTGAGCGAGGGCCCCGATCCCGCCGCCAACAATCCGCCGCAGACCTTCGACCGCAGCATCGGCTACAGCATCGCCGATTATAACCTGGAGAACCTGTACGATTACCGCGACAATCCCTTCTCCGGCTGCGATTTTACGGGCAACGCGGGTTGTGCCAAGATTGCTCCTTTTCTCGCGGCTGTCACTCCGCCTTACGATTACGTTCCGGCCAGCGATGCGGCTTACCAGGCCCGCCTGAGCGACATAGCCAACCAGATCATCACTGATCTGCACAGCCCGGATATCCTCATGGTACAGGAAGTAGAAAACCAGGATATCTGCACTGTGACCAGCGGCGCGTTCACATGTGGCGCCACCGACAACGCCGACGGCAAACCGGACGTGCTGCAGGAACTGGCGCTCAAGATCGGCACACTCGGCGGCCCGGCCTATGATGCCGCCTTCGATCGCGATAGCTCTGACCTGCGCGGCATCGCCCCCGCCTTCCTATATCGCACCGATCGCGTGCAGCTCCTGTCCCCTGCCGGCGACCTCGTCCTGGACGGCAGTCCGGCAATCGTCTATGCCGGTGCAGCTGCACCTAACAATAGCAATGTATCGAACCCGAAGACCCTGAATGCCGTGTTGCCGGCCGGGGTAACTGCCTGCGAAACCAGTTGGGTCTTTCCTCGCGCTCCCGATATCGGCCTCTTCCGCATCTACAGCACGAGCATCGGCGTGGGCAGCCATCGTGACGTTTATGTGATCAATAACCACTTCAAGAGCGGCCCCGACACCTGCACCGCCCATCGCACCGAACAAGCCAAATACAACGCGGCGATTGTGGCGTTCCTGCAGGCGGCGAACCCGAACGCGCGCATCGTCCTCGGCGGTGACCTGAACGTCTACCCGCGCCCCGACGATCCATTCGCACCCATTGGGCAGTCCGCTGCCAGCGATCAACTTGGATCGCTTTATGACACGAGCCTGGGGCTGAAAAACCTGTGGGAAGTCCTGTTAGGTCAAGCGCCCCAGTCTGCCTACAGCTATGTCTACGTCGGCATGGCGCAGACGCTCGACGAGATGTTCGTCAACCAGCCGCTGCTGACGAATCTCAAGCAGTTCCGCATTGCACACATCAACAGCGATTTCCCGGCTGACTATCCGGGCGACGCAGCCCGTGGCACGAGCGACCACGATCCGAATGTCGCGACCTTTGTATTCAATGTAATCTGGCTGCCGCTGCTGGCAGCCCATGCACCGTGAACGAAGCTGGGATAGCGGATCGCGTCTAACCCACAAGGGCCAGAAAGTCTTTAGAACGATAGGACTGTTGTAACACACGTAACACACCAGGCCTCCCGCATCGGGAGGCCTGGTCTCTTTCTACGGCAGATGTAGTATAATCTTATCCCAAATGTCCACTCCCGCTCCCATCGCCCCGCTGACCCTGGCCCGTCCCGGCAGCGGACGGATCATCCTGCGTTGCCTCGGCTACCTGCGCCCGCGCCGGCGCCTGGTGTTTGGCGCGTACGCCGTCGACGTGCTGGCCATCGGCCTGGGCCTGCTCAACCCCCAGCTGATGCGCTATGTCGTCGACCGCGGCATCGGCAACCACGATCTCCGCTTGCTCGGCCTGGCCGTGCTGGCCCTGCTGGTCATCAGCCTGCTGCGCGCCGGCCTGAGCTTCCTGCTCGGGCGCTTCACCGAGGTCGCTTCGCAGGGCGTGGCCTACGATCTGCGCAACGCGATCCATCAAAAGCTGTCTTCCCTCTCATTCGCCTATCTCGACCAGGCCCGCAGCGGGCAGTTGGTGGCCCGCGCGATCCAAGACGTGGACATCGTGCGCTTCCTGACCGGCCGGGCGCTGTTGCGGGCCATCGAGAGCGTGCTGCTGCTGGCGGCCACCGCCGTCGCGCTGGCGCTGATGAACCCGCGCCTGGCCGTGCTCGCCCTGCTGACGATGCCCTTCCTGGCCCAACGAGCGGTCTACTTCGGCAGCCGTTTCCGCCCCATCTCGCGCGCCATCCAGCAGCAGATCGCTGTGCTGACGGCGCTGCTCGAACAGAACCTGCGCGGCGCGCGCGTCGTCAAGGGCTTCGCCCAGGAAGACGCCGAGATCGCGCGCTTCGCGGTCCAGAATGATGCCTGGTTCGGCCTGGCGCGCCGCGCGGCCCGGCTGCAGGCCCTCAACCTCCCGCTGATGGACCTGATCGCTAACTTCAGCACGGTCGCCATCATCTGGTACGGCGGCACGCTGGTCATGCGCGGCGGGCTGACCCTGGGCGAGCTGGTGGCCTTCACCGCCTACCTCGCCCAGTTGGTCGGGCCGGTGCGCCGGCTGGGCAACGTCATCCCGGCAATAGCCCAGGCGGTCGCCAGCGGCGAGCGCATCTTCGAGATCCTCGACGCCCGCTCCGAGGTGCAGGACGAGCCGGGCGCGGCGCCGCTGCCCGCCGTGCGCGGCCAGGTGCGCTTCGAGCACGTCACCTTCAACTATGCGGGGCGCCAGGGCATCCTCGAGGACATCACGCTCGACGTCAAGCCGGGCCAGGTGGTGGCGCTGATGGGCCCGACCGGTTCGGGGAAGTCAACAATCATCAACTTGATCCCGCGCTTCTACGATGCCAGCCAGGGGCGCATCACCATCGACGGGCACGACATTCGCCGGGTCACGCTTAACTCGCTGCGCGACCAGATCGGCATCGTGCTCCAGGGCACGACCCTGTTCGCCGCCACGATCCGCGAGAACATCGCCTTTGGCCGGCCCGGCGCGACGGACGCGGAGGTGCTGGCGGCCGCGCAGGCCGCCCAGGTGAATGAGTTCGTGGCCGGCCTCCCCGACGGCTATGAGACGCCGGTCGGTGAGCGCGGCGTAACGCTTTCCGGCGGCCAGAAGCAGCGCATCGCCATCGCGCGCGCCCTGCTCAAGGACCCGCGCATCCTGATCCTGGACGACGCGACCTCCAGCGTGGACACCGAGACCGAGCACCTGATCCAGCTCGCCCTGGAGCGCCTGATGCGCGGCCGCACCTCCTTCGTGATCGCCCAGCGCCTGAGCACCGTGCGCCTGGCCGACCTGATCCTCGTGCTCGACAAAGGCCGCATCCTGGCGCGCGGCACCCACGCCCAGCTCTTGCAGACCTGCCCGATGTACGCGGACATCGCGGCCCAATTTCTCTCGCGGAGCGTCGCATGACGGTTGGCGGACACAGTTCGTTAGGCGGGGCGGGCGGCGACAGCGGGCGGGCCTTCGACCCGCACATCCTCCGGCGCCTGCTGGCCTATCTCCGCCCGCACCGGCGGCGCATGGCCGCGGCGGTGGCCCTGATGGTCGTCGCCTCGGCGCTGGCCCTGCTCACCCCCTACCTGACAAAGGTCGCGATCGATGGTTACATCACTCACCACGACGCGGCCGGGCTGGCGCGCGTCTCCGCCCTGATGGCCGCAGCCTTCGTCGGCGCCTACCTGGCGTCGGCCGGCCAGAGCTATCTGCTGGGCTGGGTGGCGCAGCGCGTGCTCGCCACCATGCGCCACCAGCTTTTCCGCCACTTGCAGCGCCTCTCGCTCGGCTATCACGACACGCACATCGTCGGCGTGACCATCTCGCGCGTCATCAGCGACGTCTCGGTCATCAACGACTTGCTCTCGCAGGGCCTGCTGACCCTGGCCGGCAACAGCCTGCTGCTGATCGGCATCGTCGCGGTGATGATCTCGATGAGCCCGACCCTGGCGCTGCTGACCTTCAGCGTGCTGCCGGTCATGGTCGTCATCACCAATTTGTTCACCCGCCGGTCGCGCGTCGCCTTCCGCGAGACGCGCGCCCGCATCGCGGCCGTCATCGGCAACCTGGCCGAGAGTATCACCGGCATGCGCGTCATCCAGGCCTTCGCCCAGGAGGAGTCGTCCCTGGCGCGCTTTGAGGCCCTGAACAAGGCCAATCGCGAGGCCAACATCCGCGCCGTTTCGCTCAACTTCATCTTCAACCCCATCGTCGAGTTCCTGAGCATGGTCGCCACGGCCATCGTGCTCTGGTTCGGCGGCCTGGCGGTGACGCGCGGCGCGCTGACCCTCGGCATCATGGTCGCCTTCCTCACCTACGTCTCGCGCTTCTTCGACCCCATTCAGGAGCTGAGCCAGCTGTATAGCACCATGCAGGCGGCCATGGCCGGCGGCGAGCGCGTGCTGGAGCTGCTGGATACGCAGCCCGACGTGGAGGATAAGCCTGGGGCGCGCCAGATGCCGCCCATCGCGGGCAAAGTCGAGCTGCGGGACGTCAGACTGGCTTACCGGGAAGGTGAGGAGGTGCTGCACGGGGTGAACCTGGTGATCGAGGCCGGGCAGACGGTCGCGCTGGTCGGGCCGACGGGCGCCGGGAAGACCTCAATCGCCAGCCTGGTCGCCCGTTTCTACGACGTGAGCGGGGGCGCGCTGCTGATCGACGGCATCGACGTGCGGGACGTGACACAGCAGTCGCTGCGCAGACAGATGGGCCTGGTGCCGCAGGAGCCGTTCCTGTTCCCCGGCAGCGTCGCCGACAATATCCGCTTCGGCTGCCTGGCGGCCAGCGAGACGGCGGTGGAGGGCGCGGCGCGCGCCGCCAACGCGCACGAGTTCATCAGCCTGCTGCCCGCCGGCTACCAGACAGAGATCCTCGAGGGTGGGGTGAACCTGTCGATGGGCCAGCGCCAGCTGATCTGCATCGCGCGCGCCGCGCTGGCCGATCCGCGCATCCTGATCCTGGACGAGGCCACTGCGAGCGTCGACACGATGACCGAGGCGATGATCCAGGGCGCCATCGACCGCCTGCTGGCCGGCAGGACGGCGCTGGTGATTGCCCACCGCCTGAGCACCATCCGCAACGCCGGCCTGATCTGCGTGGTCGACGGCGGGCGCATCGTCGAAACCGGCCGCCACGCCGGGCTGCTGGCCCAGGGCGGCATGTACCGCGACCTCTACGCGCGCCAGTTCGTGGACCAGGGCGTCTGAGCGGCCGGCAACCTAGACCAGGTCGCTCATCAGCGTCATCGGTACCACCGACGCGCCGGCGATGCCGGGCCCGGTATGTACGCCCAGCACCGGCGAGATGCGCACCGTCTCCAGCCTGGCGATGTTCAGCCGCTGCTTGAGCAGGACCGTCAGGGCCTCGGCCTGGTCGGGCCAACGCCCGTGCTGCACGGAAACCCAGAGCGGCTCGTCGCCGTGCGTGGCGTGCAGGTAGTCGCCGATCGCGACCAGGGCGCGCGGGATGGTCCGGCTCTTGGCCTGGGTATTGTACTTGCCGTCGTGGTGATCGACATGGATGACGGGCTTGACGTTCAGCAGCATCCCGGCCAGCGCCGCCACCCGGCCGATGCGCCCACCGCGCGCCAGGTATTCCAGCGTCTCCAGCGTAAACACCACGTCTTGCCGGGCACGGATCTCCGCCAGGCGCTGCACGATGGCGTGCGGCGGCCAGCCCGCCCGGCAGGCCAGCGCGGCCGCCAGCACCTGGAAGCGCTCGCCGCCGGAGAGCGTCAGGGTGTCCCAGAGCATGACGTTGGCGGCGGGCCCGACTTCTTCCGCCCCCAGCCGCGCCGCATTGAGCGTGCCGCTCAGGCCCGACGAGATGTGGATCGACAGGATATCCGGATCGCCCGGGCCGCCCGGGCCGCTCGCGCCACCCGCCGGCCCGGCAGCCAGCGAGCGGTAGATGCCGGCGAACATGCCGCTGGAAGGCTGCGCCGTCGTCGGGATGGCCGGGTGCATGGCGCGCATCCGGTCGTAGAACTCATCCGCCGTGATCCGGCTCGGGTCAGTCTCCCCCTCAGGGAAGTGGATGGATAACTGCGCCAGCCTCACGCCCAACGCGCGCGCTTCTTCGGCCGTTATGTCGGCGCCGGAGTCCGTAACTATCTGCATTCGCCCCTGCTTTCCGCAAGACAATCGTGCGCCGCGTTCAGGTAGCGCCGCGCCGTCTCCACATCGCCCGCCAGCAAATAACTGGCCCCCAGGCGCGCCAGGCTCCTGACCTTGTCGGGCTGTTCGCTGCCGCCCAGGCGGGAAATCGTCGCCCGCAGCAGTTCCTTCTCGGACCCCAGGCGGCGGCCCGCGTCCGCGTCCACCACCTCTCCGTCGCCGGTCACGTTGTCCGGTTGCCCGCTCAGCCGGTGCCAGGCAGCCACTTCGCTCTCCGCCCGCACAGACCCCATTATCCCTTCTGCCCGATGGTCGCCGGCGTCACGCCGGACGCGGTCAACAGGTC
>Ga0209226_10000739_pt1 | contig 16716 bp, 17 predicted proteins | sample BarGraNGADG00212_2_FD_184497 | JGI IMG/M metagenome (GOLD analysis project Ga0209226, IMG submission 184497) | Arctic peat soil microbial communities from Barrow, Alaska, USA - Barrow Graham LP Ref core NGADG0011-212 (SPAdes) (version 2) | ecosystem: Environmental > Terrestrial > Soil >...
GTTTTCCGCCCAAACCGATGTCCGCGAGTGCTTGAAAAAAAACGGTGTCCTGGTTTTCAGCCACTCCGAGCAGGGCTTGCGCGAAGAAATTCCCGAAGCCTATAAAAATATCGACGACGTGGTGGCCGTCACCGAGGCCAGCGGCATTTCAGAGAAAGTGGCGCGCCTGCGGCCGCTGCTGGTCATCAAAGGGTGAACGAACAGGCTTTATGCTTTCAATCGTTCATGGCTATAACTGAGCCTTCGTTGGCATATTAGTCAGTAAGTTTGTTTTTTTGACAATAGAAACGAATTGTATCCTATTTTGCGTAGGTGGTTTGACAAACCATTTAAAAGAAATACAATACAATCATGAAAACAACACTGGGGAAACAGGAAACACAGTTTCTGGCTTACCTGCAAATGCGCAAACAACAGACGGTAAAAACCGGCGAACTGACCGGCCCTTTGCAATTAAGTCGGGATCAGGAACGGGAGTTGTTCCGCTGCGCTCCGCAACGCGGCTGAACCCGAGCATTGGGCGACGCGGAGTTGCGCCACAAGCCATTAGGAGGTGAACCATGGATACTAGCAATCAGGAAAAGACGACCGAAGACGTGCTTCAGTTTCTGAGTGGATTTGGGAACAACCTGAAGCTACTTGTAGCCCAACTAGAAAGAGACGATCCAATGATGGCCAACGGAACGCTGCGGGTGCTGACGGCTCAGGATCTCGGCGCGGGACTTATGCCAGCCTTTGATCTCACCGATCCTGTCTACCTAAAACGACTAGCCGGTCCCCTAAAGGCAATCGAGGCGGACCTCGCGTGTGCCGGAACTTTCGCCAGTAAGGCCGGCTCACCTACACTCAGCATGTTTGTACCAAGCAAGCTCATGGTCGTCAGATCCGTCCTTGGCAACGTGCAAAAGGCCGGCGGTGACTCGTCGGCTTCCATGATCGTGTCACCTGGGTCGCCGAACAAATGGTGGCAGTTCTGGAAATAATCGCGCTATTGGAGTTGCGTCGCCCAACAACCGGTTGCAGCGGACGGCGCTGCGCGCCGCTGCTGAACCGGAGCGTTGGGCGAACATCTGAAGATGATGCCCATAAGACAAGGAGAGAAGCCATGACAGCGAGATTCTCCGCAGTCGCTCTAGCCCTGCTGGTTAGCGGTGCCCCGAATGTGGTAGCCCAAGCACCTTCGTCCGGGCAGCCGCTTGGCCTTGGTGAGAGGTTCCCCTTCTCGCCGACGACCAGCGTGTGCGTACTAGCCATCGGCGAGAAGAACGCGACCGCGCTGAGGGGGCATGAGCGGAAGACTCCAGTGTTGCTCGATGTAGAGTTTGATGCGGGCAGCAAGGGTTTTGGCAAGACGCTCACTCCGAGGACAGCGTTTGTACTCTCTGTTGGAGAGCAGCGTTTCCCCGCCGATTACATTGCCTTCCACCGCCTGGATCAGATTCCCGGCTGGCCCGGAGGACCCGCCGATCCACCACAAGTCATATCGGTGACCGACGGCCTCCATTGTGCCTTTATCTTTGCGGGCAAGGCGAGGCTTGGCCTCCTGTTCGACCTCCCGCCAGAGGCTGCGACATCTACCAAGAAGATATTGGAAATCAGGTTCTCGGAAGAGGGTGATCCGATACTCGTATCGGTCGGCAAGTAGGACGTCACGATGTCGCCCAACAACCGGTTGCAGCGGACTGTCCGCTACGCTGCCAGCCGCTAAACCGAAACGTTATGGCCGATCGGTTCCGGTTGATACCGGGCCTTCGCTGGCAATAGCGCCATTTTTAACCTGGATCGAATAGACGATCTGCGTCGCCTGGTTCCTGGCCAGCTGCACCTCGCAGTCGGGCCATTGGCGGGAGAGGCGCAGGGCAGCGTAATGGGCAACCTTCTCGAAATTGCCGGCGTTCTTGGAGTCGCTGTTGTAGACGATAACTGCCCGCTTCAAGGGCTCCATAGCCTGGATTTTGATCAGCCCTTCTGTGTTTTTCAGGTAGGACAAGGTCTTTGCCATTGAGCGGCTGCCGCCGCCCTTGCCGCTGCTGGTAATGATCAGAGTGAAAAAAACGATCAAGATCACTCCCAGCCCGGCCGCGACCGCATAGATCATCTTGTTCGATCTTTGGGGATTGATCTTTTTTATTTTTGTCCGCATCATGGTTGCCGCCTTTGCTCTAGAAAGACATATGCCGCTTCGGCGAGCAGGACCGGGGCGACCTTCAGGATCTCCTCGTCGACGGTAAACGTCGGCGTGTGCAGGGCGCTGCCGCCGCCGCTGCCCAGAAAGAACAGCAGGGAGGGGAGGCGCCTGGTATATAGGGCGAAATCCTCGCCGATGGTCAGCGGGTCGGCCAGGCGCACGTTCTCCCGGCCCAGGATCCTCTCGAATACGGGCAAGAGCAGGTCATAAAGCCCGGCATCGTTCTTGACGAAAGGGTTCAATTTCTCCATTTCCAGCCGGGTCTTGACCCCGAAAGCCGTCTCCAGCCCTAGCAATACTTTTTCCATGCCGCTGCGGATCCGGTTTTCCTGCTCTTCGGAAAACGTGCGCACCGTTCCTTCCATGTCCACGTTTTCGGCAATGACGTTGCTGCGCACGCCGCCGTTGATCTTGCCGATGGTCAGCACGGCCTTTTCTCCCGGGTCCTTGCTGCGGCTGATCAGGGTCTGGAACTGGATGACGGCTTCCGCTGCCGCCACGATGGCGTCGACGCCCTGGTGCGGGAATGCCCCGTGGCTGGCCTTGCCCTGGATGTGGATGTACACCGAGGCCACGTTGGCCATGATCGGCCCGGGTCGCAGGCTCACCTGCCCGGCCGCCAGGTCGGGCAGCACGTGCAGGGCCAGCAGGGCGTCCAGGCGGGGATTGTCCAGGATGCCGGCCTTGATCAGTGCTTCGGCGCCCCCGGGCACGTTTTTGGCCGCGCCTTCCTCGCAGGGTTGGAAGATGAAAACCACCGTACCGGGGAGCTGCTCGCGCATCCCGGCCAGCAGACGGGCGCAGACAAGCAGATTCGTCATGTGGACGTCGTGGCCGCAGGCGTGCATCTGCCCCGGGAGCCGAGATTGGAACGGCAGCCCGGTCGTCTCCTGGAGCGGCAAAGCGTCCATGTCCGCGCGCAAGCCGATGACCGGACCGGGGCGGCCGCTGCGCAGGACGGCCTTGATGCCGGTGCCGGCGATGCCAGTCGTCATTTCCAGGCCCAGTTTTTTCAGGTAGGCGGCCAGGAAGGCCGCCGTCCTTTTTTCCTGGAAGCACGGTTCAGGCAACTGGTGCAGCTGCCGGCGCAGTTCAACGCTTTCGGCGAAAAACCCGGCGGCCTGGTTCTGGAAATAGGCGAGAGGATCGTCAGCGGCAGCCAGCGGGGCAGCGAAAAGGCAGAACGCCAGTCCGGCCAGCCGGAATTTTTTCAGTGCGGGGCGCATTTTCGGGTCACGGCACCACGACGTTGTTGAACACGTCGTTGATGATGTCGTCGCTGGTCAAGGCCTCGGCCTCGGCTTCATAACTCAGGATGATGCGGTGGCGCAGGACATCGCGGCCGGCGGTCTTGACGTCCTCGGGAGTGACGTAACCGCGGCGGCGGATGAAGGCCAGGGCCTTGGCCGTTTCGGTCAGGTAAATGGAAGCGCGGGGCGAGGCGCCGAACTGGATCAGGTTCTTCAGTTTGGCGATGCCCGCTTCCTGGGGAAAGCGCGTGGCGAAAACCAGGTTGATGATGTAATCCTTGATGCGTTCGTCCATGTACACCAGTTGGTAGGATTTCTGTAGCTTGGCCAGTGCGGCCCTGTTCAAGACGACTTGCAGAGGAATATCGCCGCCGCCGGCCATGCGGTTGACGATCTCCTTTTCCTCGCTCTTCTGCGGGTAGGTGATCTTGACCTTGAGCAGGAAACGGTCGATCTGGGCTTCGGGCAGGGGGTAGGTCCCCTCCTGTTCGATCGGGTTCTGGGTGGCCATGACCATGAATGGCTTGGCGATGGTATGGCTCTCGTCGCCGATGGTCACCTGCAGCTCCTGCATGGCTTCCAGCAGCGCGCTCTGGACCTTGGCCGGAGCGCGGTTGATCTCGTCGGCCAGCAGCAGGTTGGTAAAGACCGGGCCCTTGTGTGTGTAAAATTCGGCGGTTTTCGGATTGAAGACCATGGTGCCGGTCAGGTCGGCCGGCAGCAGGTCGGGCGTGAACTGGATGCGTTTGAAGTTCAGGTCGGTGACCCTGGCCAGGGTCTTGATGGCCAGGGTCTTGGCCAGGCCGGGTACGCCTTCGATCAGGAGATGCCCGGAGGTCAGCAGGGCGATCATCATCCGTTCCAGCAGCTCCTTTTGGCCGACGATGACCTTGGCCATTTCGGCCATGGTCTGTTCGATGACCAGGCTCTCTTCCTTGATTTTTTCGTTGATGAACGTCAGGTCTTGGGTCATCTCGTCCTCCTAAGGATGTGCTTGACGAAAATCTGTTCCGATAATTTCAATTATTTGGGTCATCTCATATAAACGGCTTCGAATGCGTGGGCCGATACGCTCGCTTAAAGTTTCTTCATTCCCAATTTTTCTATCAAAATAGTTACTTGCAAAAATTGTAATTCTTTCATCGTTGTAGCGGCGGTTGATTAAATAATAAATATTGTCTAGAACCCAGGGACTTGGACGCGATGCGCCTAATTCGTCAAAAAGTAACAGATCTACTTTTACTAAACGCTGAATTATTTGAGAGATATTTGAAAAATCTCGATTAGAGGTGTCTTCTCCGGATCTCATTTCGCGATTCAAATCGTTCCAATCAATATAGAAAACATCAGCGTCTTTTTCTTTAATTAATTCATTTCCAATTGAACAAAGTAATCGAGTTTTGCCAACCCCTGTTGGCCCTAAAATCAGTAATCCTTTTTGCATATTAGGTAAATAATCTTTAATGAATCTAATGCATTCTTTTTTTGCTTTTTCTTGGGATCGATTATCCTTGTTAGGTATATAGTCCTTAAGTGTGGCACCAATAAAACGCGTTGGAAGATTAGCATTATTAGTTTTTATTTGTCGTGTATCGTTCCTCCGGCACTGGCAGGGGCGTGCAATCTCCCGCCCATCGACCTTGACTAGTGTCCAACCGCTATCATTACATTTCGTGCATTTCGTTTCCATCAGTTTAGTGCTCCGTAAATGCCCTGTTTGTGCAACTGGTTCTTCAGCTTGACCAGGGCTTTCATTTCAATGCGGCGGATGCCTTCCGGGCTCATTTGCATGTGCTTGGCGATCTCGCGCAGTTTCTGCGGATCCTCGCCCTGGAAGCCGAAACGCAGGCGGATGATCTCGGCTTCGCGGGCGGTGAGCTTCTGGACGTCCTCCTGGACAAGTTCGCGGACCGAAATGCCGATCAGGATATCCTGGGGATCGTCGACCGAATTGTCGGGCAAAAAAGTGGTCAGACTCGACGAATTGTTGTCATGGAGCCCCTTGTCCAGCGAGATGATCTCGTCGGGCACGGCCAGCATCACCTTGATTTTTTTTTCCGGGATCTGCAAGTGGTCGGACAGCTCTTTTTCCGTGGGATGCCGTTTCAGTTTTTTGTTCAGTTTGAAGTACGCTTTTTTGAAATTCAAGTAATCGTTAAAAAAAATATCGGGCAGGGAGATGAGGTTCTGATTTTTTGACAGGTAGCGCCTGATCTCGCTGCGCACCCACCACAGGGCATAGGTGAAAAAACGGTTTTCCCGCGTCAGGTCGAATTTTTTCAGGGCTTCGATCAGCCCCTTGTTGCCCTCGTTGATCAGGTCCAGGAAATTGTCGCCCTTAAAATAATATTTCAATGCTTCCCTGATCACCAGGCGCTGGTTGGCGATAATGATGTTGCGGAAAGCCTCTTCGTCCCCGTTCTTGGCCTTGATGATCAGGGCTTTCTCCTCTTCGGCGGTCAGGATCTTGATCTTTTTGATGCGCTGAAAATAGAGGTTCAGCGAATCCAGCGATTCGCTATTTTTCCTTTTTTTCATCCTTGAACACGGCCATGGGCGGTTGAGAAAATTTGACCAGGGATATTTTTTTCTGTTCGAAAATATCCTCTTTGCCGACAAAAAATTCTTTTTTCAGCTCTTCCAGGAAAAGGGTGAATTCATCCTGCATTTTTTCCATTTTCCCTTTCATGTTCATGATGATCTCGATGCCGGCCAGGTTTACCCCCATTTCGCGGGTCAGGTTGAGGATGAACTCCAGTTTTTTCAAGTCCTCGTCGCTGAACATGCGGGTATTGCCCTTGCTGCGGGAAGGGATCAGCAGCCCCTCTCTTTCATAGAGGCGCAGGGTTTGGGGGTGGATGTTGTATTTGCTGGCCACCGCCGATATAAAATAGGTTTTTTCTTTCATCGCAGCATTTCCTCGCGAGGATCATAGGGGGATATTTTCTCGATCTCCTTGATCAATTCGCGTACTTTCAGGTCTTTGGTGGAAGGCGGGACGATCTTGATCTCCACGTACAGGTCGCCGTTCTCCTTGGTCTTGGGATTGACAATGCCCTTGCCTTTCAAGCGCAGTTTCTGTCCTGATGCCGTGCCGGGAGGGATCTTGAACAGGGAAGATCCTTCCAGGGTGGGGATCTCGATCTTGGCCCCCAGGGCGGCCTCGGCATAGGTGACCGGCAGGGTCATCTCCAGGTCCTGGCCGTTGCGCCGGAACACCTTGTGCGCCGTGACCTGGATCGTGATGATCAGGTCGCCATCAGGGCCGCCGTTGCGGCCGGCATTGCCCTTGCCGCTGATGCGCACCTTAGAGGCGTTGTCCACGCCGGCCGGTATCTTGACCCGCAAGTGGGTGATCTTTTCCACCCGGCCGTCACCGCCGCAGGCGCGGCAGGCGGCCCCGGGCAAAATGCCGCTGCCGCCGCAATTCGGGCAGATGGAACCGAATTTCATGAACCCGGTCTGCTTTTGAATGCGGCCCTGTCCCTTGCAGGTCGGGCAGACGCTCTGGCCGGAGCCGGCGTCGATGCCCTTGCCCCGGCAGGCGGGGCAGGATTCTTTGTGGCTGATCTGGATCGGCGTCTCGATGCCGTTGGCCGCATCCATGAAATTCAGGCTCATGGAATAATGAAGGTCCTCGCCGCGCTCGGGTTTCCTGCTCTTTTTGTTGCCCTGGGGGCGGGGACCGCCCGCATTGCCGAAAATGGTTTCAAAAATATCGCCGAAGGAGCTGTTGCCGCTGGTGCTAAAATCAAAACCCTCGAAATTACTGCCGCTGCGGCCGCCTCCGCTGGCATTGGCCCCCAGCGAGCCGTAAAGGTCGTATTGCTTCTTTTTTTCCGGGTCCTTCAGCGTCTCGTGCGCCTCGTTGATCTCCTTGAATTTCTGTTCTGACGCCTTGTCGCCGGGATTCAGGTCAGGGTGATACTTGCGGGCCAGCTTGCGGTAGGCCTTCTTTATATCGTTGATGCTGGTGTTTTTATTCACGCCCAGGATCTCGTAGTAATCTTTCATAAAAAAAATATTACTCCAGGGCGCTAAAAAAATCAATAGCGCCTCACTGTCAGGAAATGCATTTGACGGTTCGGCCCGCATCATTTATAATCGACCGTAAGGGCAATGAGGACAGGATGATCGAAAAAAGTGTTTTGCGGAAACTGGTTTCCCTGGTCGGCAAGGACAAGGTTTTTACCGACCGGGAATACATGCTGGCCTATTCCTATGATGCCACGGGCCTGGAATACCTGCCCGATGCGGTTGTGTTCGCCGAGCAGGAAGCGGATGTGGAAAAGGTCATAACGATCTGCCGGCGCTACTCAATTCCTTTGGTCCCGCGCGGCGCCGGCGTGGGCTATACCGGGGGGGCGTTGGCCGTCAACGGTGGCCTGGTGCTGGTTTTCACGCGCATGAACCGCATCCTGCGCCTGGATAGGGAAAACTTTCTGGCCGAGGTGGAGCCGGGGGTGGTGACGGCCGACCTGCAGGAAGCGGCGGAAAAGGCCGGGCTTTTTTATCCCCCCGACCCGGCCAGCTTGAAGACCTCGACCTTGGGCGGCAATGTGGCCGAAAATGCCGGCGGGCCGCGCTGCTTCAAGTATGGCGTCACGGGCAATTATGTCCTGGGGCTGGAAGCCTTGCTGATGAGCGGCGAAAAGGTCCGCCTGGGCGCGCATACCATCAAGAACGTGGCCGGTTACGACCTGAGATCGCTGCTGATCGGCTCGGAAGGGACCCTGGCCGTGGTCACCAAGGTGGTCGTGCGCCTGCTGCCGCTGCCGCCGCTGCGAATCCTTTTCCGTGTCGATTTCACCTCGTTGGTCGCGGGGGCCCGTTTCGTGCATAGCGTCATTCAAAGCCATGTCCAACCCTCGGTGCTGGAATTCATGGACAAAAGTTCCCTGCAGGCGGTATATGCCTTCCAGGGCATTCCCGGCGACGCCCGCGTGTCGGCGGCGGTGCTGGTCGAGATCGATGGCAGCCCGGCCGAGGTCGGCGAAAGGGAGGCTTTGTTAAAAGAACAGATCGCCAAGGCCGCTCCCGTCAATTATGAGCGGGCCGAAACTTTTGCCGAGCAGGAGACGCTCTGGCAGACCCGGCGCAATGTTTCCCCGGCCATCGCCAAATTGAAGCCCAAAAAGATCAACGAGGATATCGTGGTCCCCGGCGGCCGCATCCCGGAAATGGTGGAATTCATCGATGCGCTGGCCGCGGAATTCAAACTGTGCATCGTGCTCTTCGGCCACTTCGGCGACGGCAACATCCATACCAACCTGATGGTCGACCCCGCCGACGCGGAGGAGATGAAACGGGTGGACGTTGTCCTGGACAAAATATTCCGGCGCGTGGTCGAGATCGGCGGCACCATCTCGGGCGAGCACGGCATCGGCCTGAGCAAGAAGCCGTTCATGCATTACCAGTTCAGCCCGGTCGAGCTGGAATTGTTCCGCAGCATCAAAAAGGTTTTCGATCCCGGCAACCTGCTCAACCCGGGCAAGATTTTTTAATGGTAATGCCAATGTGATTTCACACCGGTCAAACGGAACCTTTCAGCCCTCTGTTTCGTTATAATTAAAGGAAAAGGAGAACCATGAAAACGAAAATTGCGGCGATTTCATTTTTACTAATGGGGGCGGTATTTTTTTGGGGCTGCGATGTCAGCGTCAACCGCAGCATCCATGTTCGCGATGGTGAGAGCAGTCATGGCCTGACCTCGGTCAACGGCAGCATCCATGTGGGGTCGCGCTGCCGGGTGGACGGCGGCAGCCATACGGTTAACGGCAGCATTGAGGTGGGGGACGATTCGCAGGTGCAGACCCTGGAAACGGTGAACGGCCGCATCCGCCTTGGCGCCAATGTGGTCGTGGACGGGAATGCCAAGACGGTCAACGGTGCGATCGAATGCGCCGCGGGCAGCAAGATCCATGGCCGCGTCAGCACGGTCAACGGCCGCATCGAATTGAGAAACAGCGAGGTGGACGAGGAAGTCAGCACGGTCAACGGCGATATCCTATTGCGGGGAAAAAGCATTGTCCGCGGCGATATCGTCATCAAGGGCCGGCATGGCGGTTTTTTCGATCACCACCAGCGCCTGGAGATCCGGATCAGCGAAGGCTCGCGGGTGGAAGGCGGCATCATTGTCCGCGGCGAGGATATCGAAGTAAAAGTCTACCTGAGCGGCGATGCGACCGTCAAAGGCGAGATCAAGAACGCCCAGGTGATTAGAATATAAAAGATTGGTGACGAATGACGAGTAACAAGTGACGAGGAACCGCGCTGTTTCGAATTAATGCCGTTTTTTACTTGTCACTGGTCACTGGTTACTTGTCACTTAGATTGATATCGATCTAGCCTGGGCTAGCCCGCGAATAACGTGTGGGTGGAATAGCCCGGGTCGGATGTCAGGTTGACCCCCAGCTTGCGCAGGCCGGCCTCATCGCCGGGCGTGGGCATGTGGGTCATGTGCACCTCGCAGTTGCGCAGGTCGGACAGCTTTTCCACTGCAGCCTGGGCGGCAGGGTTGCCGCTGGCGCTGATGCCCAGGGCGATCAGGGTTTCGTCCAGGTTCAAGCTGACGTCCCGTCCTTTCAGGATATCCTTTTTCAGGTGTCCCAGCGACTCGGTGATGCTGGGTGGCAGCAGGTGCATGCTGTCGGGTATGCCGGCCAAATGCTTGGCGGCGTTCAGGATCAGGCTGGAGGCGGCGTGCAGCAGCGGCGAGTTCTTGCCGGTGATGATGGTGCCGTCTTCGAGTTCTATAGCGGCGCCGCAGAAGATGCCGGCGTGGCCTTTCCCCGACGCTTGAGCCTCTAAGGCTGCTTCCCGGGCGGGGCTGACCACGCAGCGGCTTTCTTCTTTCACGCCCAGATCTTCCATGAACAGGCGCAGGCGCTCCACCGTCTCTTTGTCCACCACGCCCATGGCGTATTCACACTGGTAGCGGAAAAACCGACGGATGATCTCCTGGGTGGCCGCTGCGCGCACGACCTTGTCGTTGCTGATGCCGAAGCCGGCGCGGTTGACCCCCATGTCGGTGGGAGAATGGTAGACCAGGGAGTTTTCGGTGATCTTTTCCAGGATGCGCTTGACCAGCGGAAAGGCCTCGATGTCGCGGTTGTAGTTGACCGCCTTGATGTTGTAGGCCTCGAGGTGGTAATGATCGATCAGGTTGATGTCTTTCAGGTCGGCCGTGGCCGCCTCGTACGCGATGTTGATTGGATGGTTGAGGGGCAGGTTCCAGATGGGGAAGGTTTCGAACTTGGCGTAGCCGGCGCGGACGCCACGCCGGTGGTCATGGTACAGCTGCGACAGGCAGGTAGCCAGCTTGCCGCTGCCCGGTCCCGGGCCGGTGACCACCACGATGGGCCTGGCGGTTTCGATATATTCGTTGGCGCCATAGCCCTCGTCGCTGACGATGGTGTCGATCTCGGTCGGGTAGCCCTTGGTGAAGCTGTGGGTGTATACCCGGATGCCGCGGCGCTCCAATTTGTTCTGGAAGGCCTTGGCCGCGAACTGGTTGGCGAAGCGGGTGATGACCACGGCGCGCAGGGAGATGCCCCAGGTAGCCAAGTCGTCGATCAGTTTCAAAGCGTCGGCATCGTAGGTGATGCCGAAATCGGCGCGGATCTTTTTTCTTTCGATATCGCCGGCGTAGATGCAGAGCAGCACGTCGGCTTTGTCCTTGAGCTGCTGCAGCAGGCGCATTTTCACGTTGGCATCGAACCCCGGCAGCACGCGGGAAGCATGGTAGTCATAGAGCAGTTTTCCCCCGAACTCCAGGTAAAGCTTGTTGTGGAAGGAATTGACCCTCTCCAGGATAGAGGCTGTCTGTTCCTGCAGGTATTTTTCGTTGTCAAACCCTATTTGTTTGGGCATGTCTGGTCTCCGGGAACGGGAAAGGATCTATGGCTAACGGATTATTTATCCAGTTGGATGGCTTGGGCAAAGAGCTTGACCATGTTCTCGAACTCTTCGAATTTCTCGAAGGACAGGTTGACGCCTTTTTTCGTCGGCGCCCAATCACCCGATTCGGCCTGGAACCAGTTGCGCACGCTGAAATACTTTTTGCCTTTGAAGGTGGAAAGTGAAAAAATGAGCTTTTGCGTGGGGTTCAATTCCATATAACCGATGTTCAGTGAATCGGGGTTGTCCTTGATGAAATCGGGTTCATGGATGGCCACTTGTTTCTGGACCGCCTTTTTTAATTCGTTGAAATCCATTTTTCTCTCCTACTTGCAGTTTATTTTTCTTTGATGTTCTGTTCAAAAAAATCCGCCGCTTTTTTCTTTTTGGCTTGTTCCAGGGACTTTGCCTGGGAAAAACGTTCGTCCGCCGCCTCTTTTTTTTGTTTTTCCTTGGTCAGAAGTTCCTCGAACGATGAGATCGTCTTTTTTTCGCTTTTTTTGTGCTGCACGACATTTTTCTTGTCTGCATCCACCCACAGGCTGGCATGGCAAACCGGACAGTGGATTTCGATCAGGTTGTCCATATTTTCGATTCTAATATAAGCCGGGGCAAATTTCAAGAAGCAAGCCGGGCGAATATAATAATTCCCTAAGCCGCGCGCCTGCGGCAAATGCGCGGGTCAGGACGGATTGACATGGCCGGTGAATTGCGGTAAAAATGAACGATATGAGCAATCCTGAAAACGCCCTTGTTCCCGTGGTTCGTTTCGCCCCGTCGCCGACCGGTTATCTCCACGTCGGTGGGGCCCGCACCGCCCTGTTCAATTTTTTGTTTGCCCGCCATCATAACGGCACCTTCATCCTGCGCATTGAAGACACCGACCAAAAAAGATTTCAAGCCGATGCGCTGCAGGAAATTTTCTCCAGCTTGAAATGGCTGGGTCTGCAGTGGGACGAGGGCCCGGAAACGGGTGGGGAACGCGGGCCCTATTTCCAGTCGCAGCGCACGGAAACCTATCGCCGCTTTGCCGAACAGCTTCTGGACCAGGGCAAGGCCTATCGCTGTTTTTGCAGCGAAGAACGGTTGACGCTCCTGCGTGCGGAACAGGATAAAGCCAAGATGGCCAACGGATCAGGTTATGACCGCCATTGCCGCTTGCTGCCCGAGGCGGAGGTGAAAGCACTTTTGGCGGCGAACACTCCCCATGTGGTCCGGCTCAAAATCCCCGACAACCGTTCCGTGTCTTTCCGAGACCTGATCCGCGGCGAGATCTCTTACGACAGCGCCCAGCTTGATGATTTGGTACTGCTCAAATCGGACGGCTTCCCTACCTATCACCTGGCCAACGTGGTCGACGACCGCTTGATGAAGATTACCCACGTGCTGCGCGGTGACGAGTGGATCGCTTCCACCCCCAAGCACATTCTGATCTACGAGGCCTTTGGCTGGCAGCCACCTCTCTTTGCCCATATGCCGGTCATCTTGGCCGCGGATGGCGGCAAGTTGTCCAAGCGCCGTGGCGCCGCTTCGGTCCTGGATTACCAGCGCGCCGGCTTCCTGCCGGAAGCCCTGCTGAACTTTCTTGCCCTGCTGGGTTGGGCTCCGGGCGGCGATCGCGAGATCATGACCCTGGACGAGATGATCGCCGCGTTTTCCCTGGAACGGGTCCAGGCCAAGGCCGCGGTTTTTGACGAAACCAAGCTGGAATGGATGAACGGACAATACCTGCAGCAGCGCAGTGTGGAATCGCTGCTGCCTGAAGTGCTGGCCGCCTGGGAGAAACTGGCCTTGCCGCCGCAGGCGCTTGGCGATAAAGATTTCACCGCAAAGGTGGTCGGCCTCTTCAAGGAGCGCAGCAAAAAGGTTGCTGAGATCTCTGAAAAATCGGTTTATTTTTTTCGTGATCCGCTGGGTTACGAGCCGCAAGCGGCCAAAAAATATTTCAAGAGTGAAGTGCTTTCCATTTTTGATCTTCTGCTGGGAAAACTGGCGGTAGTGGATCCGTTCGGGCGCGAGGCCCTGGAAGCGCTCTACCGTCAGCTTGCCGAAGCGTTGGGCCTGGCGACCGGGAAATTGATCCATCCGACGCGGCTGGCCGTCAGCGGCGTCAGTTTCGGTCCCGGGTTGTTCGAAATGCTGGAACTGCTGGGCAGGGAAACGGTCCTGCGCCGCCTGCAGAACGCCCGGAATTGGGTCGCGGCCGCGGCTGGGGAAAAGGAATGAAGCACAGGCATCTGCTTGCCGCGATCAAAATACGAGGTCATCATGGCCGCTGAAGATTTTACCCCGGGCCTGAATTTCATCCGTACCATCATTGAAGCCGATATCCGGGCCGGAAAGAACGGCGGGCGTGTCCATACCCGCTTCCCGCCCGAGCCCAACGGCTATCTTCATATCGGCCACGCCAAGTCCATCTGCCTCAATTTCGGTTTGGCCGCCGAGTACCGGGGATTGTGCAACCTGCGTTTCGATGACACCAACCCCGGCAAGGAAGACGTCGAATACGTCGATTCCATCATGGCCGACGTGCACTGGCTGGGATTCGACTGGGCCGACCGGCTGTATTACGCTTCGGATTATTTCGACCGGCTGTATGAGTTCGCCCTGCACCTGATCCGCACCGGCAAGGCGTATGTCTGCGCCCTGACGGCCGACCAGATCCGGGAGTACCGCGGCACACTGACCGAGCCCGGCAAGAACAGTCCCTGCCGGGACCGTTCCCCGGAAGAGAGTCTGGACCTTTTCCAGCGCATGCGCGCCGGGGAATTCCCCGACGGCTCCTATGTGTTGCGGGCCCGGATCGACATGGCCTCGCCCAACCTGAACATGCGCGACCCGGTCCTCTACCGCATCCGCCGCGAAAGCCACCACCGTACCGGCGAGCGTTGGTGCATCTATCCCATGTACGATTACACCCACCCCATCTCCGACGCCCTGGAAGGGATCACCCATTCCATCTGCACTCTGGAATTCGAGGACCATCGGCCGTTTTACGACTGGGTTCTCGACCAGCTGCCCGTGCCCTGCCACCCCCAGCAGATCGAGTTTGCCCGCCTGAACCTGAACTATACCGTGATGAGCAAGCGCAAGTTGCTGGAGCTCGTCGACAAGGCCTATGTGCGTGACTGGGACGATCCCCGCCTGCCGACCCTCGCCGGCCTGCGCCGCCGCGGCTTCACGCCGGAGGCCATCCGCAATTTCGCCGAACTTGTCGGCGTGGCCAAGCGCGAGAGCATGGTCGACATGGCCCTGCTGGAACATTGTCTGCGTGAGGATCTGAACCGCAAGGCCATGCGGGCGATGGCCGTCCTGAGGCCGCTGAAGGTCGTCATCAGCAATTATCCCGAGCACCAGGTGGAGGAATTGGACGCCGAGAACAACCCGGAAGACCCGGGCATGGGCACGCGCAAGCTGCCGTTTGCGCGGGAGATCTACATCGAGCAGGACGACTTCCGCGAAGACCCGCCCAAGAAATTTTTCCGCCTGTCGCCCGGCCGCGAGATCCGCCTGAAACACGCCTATTACATCCGCTGCCAGGAAGTGGTCAAGGATGCTCAAGGGCGCATCACGGAATTGCGCTGCACCTATGACCCCGAGTCACGCGGCGGCTGGACAAAAGACGGCCGCAAGGTGCTGGGCACTTCGCACTGGGTATCAGCCGCCCATGCCCTGGACGCCGAAGTCCGGCTGTACGACAAGCTCCTTTCCGTGCCCGATCCGTCCGCTGAAAAGGATGGAAAAGATTTCAAGGAATACCTGAACCTCCAATCCCTGGAGATAGTGAAGAACTGCAAGCTGGAGCCCGGCCTGGCCGTGGCTCAACCCGGCGACCGCTTCCAGTTCCTGCGCCAGGGGTATTTCTGCGTCGACGCCGACTCGGCGCCCGGGATGCTGGTCTTTAACCGCAGCGTCACCCTGCGCGACAGTTGGGCCAAGATCGAAAAAGCGCAGCAGGACAAATAGCCCGGGCGGCGCCGCAAAAAAGCGGGACCGTGATTTGACAATCCATTGCGATTCCCCCACAATTTCATATCGGCCCGGAAAATTTTTCATTCTCGAAAAATTAAGGAGGGTGTCGTGAAGAAAAACACCGCGTGTGTTTTAAAAGGATCGTTGTTCATTTCTCTGGTTCTGCTTCTTTGCTTGCCTGCGGCGGCCCAGGAAGATCTGCTATACCAGATGCCGCCCAAGGAGATCGCCGCTATCGTGGACGCGCCGGGAAATCCTTTCATCATCCCCAGCCCCGACGGAAAAACCCTGCTGATTGTCGAGAGGCCGGCGTTGCCGTCCATACAGGAAATAGCCCAGCCTGAATTGAAGCTGGCCGGGTTGCGCATCAATCCCCGCACCAACGGGCCGACGCAGAGCCGCACGGAGTATTATAGAAAACTGGTCTTCAAGGACCTCGCCTCCATGAAGGAATATCCCCTCATGGGCGCTCCCGCCGCTGCGCGGATCTCCGACCTGGATTGGTCGCCCGACAGCGCCAAGCTGGCCTTTACGGTGACGGGGCCCGATGGTATCGAGCTCTGGGTGGCTTTCGCCGCCGATGGCAAGGCGCTGCGCCTGACGGGCCCGGTCCTGAACGGGGTGATGGAATACGGGTTTTTCCAGTGGCTTTCCGACAGCCGGCATCTCGTATGCAGCACCGTCCCGTCCGGACGTCCACCGCTCCCCGCGAAGGACATGGTTCCCAAAGGACCGGTGATCCAAAGCAACGAGGGAACGGCCGCCCCGGTGCAGACCCTCCAGGATCTTTTAAAGGACAACTATGATGAAGCGCTGTTTTCCTTTTACGCCACGGCCCAACTGGCCATAGTGAACCTGGAGGGGCAGTTGCGGCCTATCGGCGCGCCCGCGATCATCGCCGCGGCCGATCCTTCGCCCGACGGGAACTTTATCCTTGTCAACTCGATCCAGCGGCCTTTTTCCTACCTTGTCGCCTATAGCGAATTCCCCCAGGCCTATGAGATCTGGGACCGGGAGGGGAAGCTGGTGAAAAAGATAGCCGCTGTTCCCCTGGCCGAGGATGTGCCACCGGGCAACGATGCGGTGCGCCAGGGGCCTCGCGCCTTCCAATGGCGCAATGACGCTCCGGCCACACTCTACTGGGCCGAAGCCCAGGACGGCGGCGACCCGGCCAAGGAAGCCGATATCAGGGACAGGATCTTTTGCCTGGCCGCGCCCTTCAGCGGAGAGGTCCAGCAAGGCCCGGCCCTGAAATACCGGCTGCGCACGATATCGTGGGGCACGGGCTCCCTGGCCCTGCTAAGCCATTACTGGTGGAAGACCCGCCAGGCGCGCGTCGATCGCTTCGAACCCGATGCACCCGAAAAGCCCCTGGGACCGGTTTTCGCCTATTCTTCGGAGGACCGC
>Ga0209226_10000740_pt1 | contig 16710 bp, 15 predicted proteins | sample BarGraNGADG00212_2_FD_184497 | JGI IMG/M metagenome (GOLD analysis project Ga0209226, IMG submission 184497) | Arctic peat soil microbial communities from Barrow, Alaska, USA - Barrow Graham LP Ref core NGADG0011-212 (SPAdes) (version 2) | ecosystem: Environmental > Terrestrial > Soil >...
GCCTGAGCCCAAGAAGGCCGAGCAGAAGGTAGTCCGCTTTGCCGGCTGGATCGGGATGGAAGAATCAACGGCCAAGCAGTTCAACTACATGGTGGATGCCTTCCAGAAAAAGAACCCCGACGTCAAGATCGAGTACGAGGGCGTCGCTTGGGAGAACACCCGCCAGCAACTCCTGCTCGAAGCCGCCTCGGGCAACCCGCCGTGCGCCGCGCAGATCGCGGCCCCTTGGATCGGCCAGTTCGCCTACTCGGGCGCCATCAATTCGCTTGAGGACAAGGTGGGCGACATCTTGCCCAACTACGCCCCGGGAGTGGTCGATGCCTACACCTTCGCCGGCGCGGACAAGAAAGTCCACACCTGGGGCCTGCCCTGGGTCGCCGTGCATGACACCATCTTCTACAACACCGCCCTCATGAAGAAGGCCGGGCTCGATCCGGCCAAGCTGCCCACCACCATCGATGAGTTCGACGCGGTCGTGCACGCGATCGCCAAGCTCGGCAAGGACGACAAGGGCAACCGTATCTGGGGCTACGTCACGTCCACTGATCGCTCTGAGCTGACGGCCAACCTCTTCAACACCTGGCTATTCAACTTCGGCGGCGACGTGCTCGACGACCAGGGCAAGGTCATCATCAACAATGAAGCCGGCGTGAAGGCACTGTCCTACTACAAGAAACTGGTCGACGACGGCGTGATGCCCGCGGGCTTCGCGTTCCGCGACCAGTACAACGTGATGGCCAACTACCAGGCGGGCGGCTTCAGCGACGGCTCCTACGCCCGCGACGTGCTGCGCCTTACCAGTGGCAAGGGCAACGCCTTTGACGCCGACTTCGCCGTGGCGCTGCACCCCACGACGCTGGGCAACCCCGCCGACCCTGCTTCGCATAAGTCGATGTTCCATCACCACACGCTGGTGACCTTCAAGCAGTGCAAGTACCCGCAAGAGGCGCTAAACTTCATCAAGTTCCTGAGCACGGATCCCGAGATAACGCTCTATTACGCCAAGGGCAGCAGCCTCTTCCCGCTCTACAAGCCCGCGCTGAAGGACCCGTTCTACAGCCAGGACGCTTACGCCAAGACATTCCAGGACGGGCTGGCCGGGGCCAAGCTGTACAGCATCAGCAAGACCCCGCAGTATGCCCAGGCCGTCGATTTCATCGCCATCGCGGTGAGCAAGGCCTTGTCGGGAGGTGACCCCAAGGCCGCTCTCGACGATTGCGCCGCCAACCTCAAGGTGCTCTACAAGCAGTAACAACCTGGCGTATGGCAGACGATGGGGGCAGCGCCTCCATCGTCTGCCATACGCCGGTCGATAGGAGCTGACGATGACTACACTGGGGTCCGAAGTCGAGGCCAGCCCGGCCAGGAAACGTTTCCTGCGGAGCTTCCGGCTGAGCAATACCGGCTTTTCGATCTTGCTCTTGCTGCCGGCCTTGCTGATCTTGGCCTTTACCATCATCTACCCGCTTGTGCGCGGCATCTATTTGAGCTTGAACTCGTATAGCCTGGTCAATTTCGGCGCGGGCATCGAGTGGGTGGGCCTGCAAAACTTTAAGACGCTCCTGAGCAGCCCGGACTACCTCGCGGTCTGGTGGACTACGATCCTCTTCGTGGCCGGCTCGGTTGGCGGCCAGTTCATACTCGGTTTTCTGACGGCCATCGTGCTGAACCAGGATCTGCGCCAACGCAACCTGTTCCGTGGGCTTTTCCTCGTGCCCTGGATCGTGCCTACCGTGGTGGCATCCCTCCTTTTCAAGTGGATCTACAACCAGCAGTACGGCATTTTTGACTATGTGCTGCGCAGCGTCGGCCTGATCTCGGAATTCAAGGCCTGGATCGGCGATCCCCACCTGGCACTCTTCTCAGTGACGCTGGCCAATGTCTGGAAGGGCTTTCCCTTCCACATGATCGTCTTGCTGGCGGCGCTGCAGACCATCCCCGGCGAGATCGTCGAGGCGTCGATCATCGACGGCGCCGGCGCCCTGGGGCGGTTCCGCTGGGTGACCCTGCCCCACCTGCGCTACATCATCATGATCGACCTGCTCATTTCCATCATTTGGACCTTCCAGAACTTCACCATGATCTGGACCATGACGGAGGGCGGGCCGGTGACCGCGACCACCACGCTGGCCATCAGCATCTACCGCACTGCATTCCAGGCCTTCGATATGGGTATGGGCGCGGCCATCGGCGCCATCTGGCTCGCCTTCATGGTCGTCTTCAGCGTGCTGTTCGTGCGTTTCATCGGCGGCACCACCCGACTCGAGATCTGAGCGCAGCTAAGAGGAGACCCCGTGCTGACCCTTACCCAACGCCGGCGGCTAACGAGGACGCTGTCTTACCTGTATGTCGCCATCCTGCTCATCTTCACGCTCTTCCCGATCGCCTGGATGATCTCGTCGGCCGTCAAGCCGATTCAAGATCTCTTCGTGATCCCGCCGCAGTGGATCCCGCACCACCCGACACTCAATACCCTGAGCTCGGTCGTGCGCGGGGATTACGGCCGCGGCAGCCTTTTCCCGGTCTATTTCAAGAACAGCGTCATCGTGACCACAGGGACGACCGTGCTCTGCCTGGTCGTGGCATCGTTGGCGGCTTACGCCTTCTCGCGCTACCCCTTCCGCGGCAGTTACGGGCTGATGGTCGGCATCCTCGCGACGCAGATGTTTCCACAAGGGATGCTGCTCATCTCGCTTTACCTGGCCTTCTTGCGCCTGCATCTCCTTAGCACCTACCAGGCGCTCGTCCTGGCCAACACTACCTTTGCGATCCCCTTCGCCATCTGGATCCTAAAGGGCTTTTTCGACACCATCCCGCGCGAGATCGAGGACGCCGCCCTGATCGACGGTTGCAACCGGCTGGACGTGATGACCAAGGTGATCCTGCCCCTGGTGGCACCGGGCCTGGTCGCGGCGGGCGTCTACACCTTCCTCATCTCCTGGGACGAGTACCTCTACGCGGCCACGCTTATTGCCCGGCCCGAGATGCGTACGCTCCCGCCGGGCATCATCCAATCGTTCGTCGGCCAATTCTACCTCAACTGGCCCAACGTCATGGCCGCCTCGGTGCTCGTCACGGTGCCGGTCACCATCCTATTCATTTTTTTCCAGAAATACCTGGTGCAGGGGCTGACTTCCGGGGCCGTGAAAGGTTGATCGTGCCATGCTGATCGGTTTGGATGTCGGCACAACTGCCTGCAAGGCCTTACTTTTTGAGATCGACGGCCGGGTGGTCGCGGCCAGCACCGTCCCCTATGGCCTGATCACCCCGCAGCACGGCTGGGTGGAGCAGGATAGCGAGACACTGTGGCTGACAGTGGTCAACTCGCTCAGGAAGTTGGCCGCGCACATCCCTCCGGGGCGGCAGATCCTGGCCGTGGCCCAATCCTCGCAGGGGGGAACGACGATCCCTGTGGATTCAGCAGGCATTCCCACCTATAACGCCATCAGTTGGATGGATACTCGGGCGCAAGCCGAGTATGAAGAGGTGCGCGACGGGGTGGGGGCGGAGGCCATTCAGCGCAAGACGGGCTGGCCCCTTATGGCCGGATTGCCCTTGCAGCACCTCCGCTGGCTGCACCGCCACCGCGACGACGTCTTCAGCCGCACATATCGGGTCATGTTCGTCAACGACTTTATCGGCTGGCGCTTGACCGGCGAACGCTGCATGAACCCATCGGACGCCAGCATCACGCAGCTGTTCGATATTGAGACTGGCGACTGGGACGACGAGCTGCTGGCGCTCGCGGGCGTGCGTCGCGAGCAGCTTTCTCCATTGCGGGAGTCAGGCGCCGATGTAGGGCGGTTGATGGTCGACGCAGCTCAACGTTGCGGATTGCCGGCGGGCCTACCGTTAATCAACGGGGCTCACGACCAGTACTGCGCGGCGCTGGGGCTGGGCGTGGTTGAGCCGGGCGAGATGCTGCTATCGTGCGGCACAGCCTGGGTGCTCCTCGCGGTGCCTCCCAGCCTGACCGTCGGCCGGGCCAGCGGGATGGCGCTGAGCCGTCATGCCGTGCCGGGGCGTTGGGGCGCGATCCGTAGCCTGGGCGCAGTCGGCACATCCCTGGAATGGCTGGCGAGCCAGGTTTGGGCGCGGCCGGACGCGCCGGAGCCCCGGACCACGCTCTACGCAGCCATCAATGAGGCCGCTGCGCGGTCGGAACCCGGCGGCCGCGGGCTCTTGTTTTTCCCGCCCGCGGCGGGACATGCAGGTAGCTTCGGCATGGCTCGTGGCGGCTTCGTTGGCTTAAACCTGGCGCACACGCGCGATGACATGAGCCGCGCCGTCATGGAAGGGGTGGCCTGTGAGCTGCGTTGGGCCGTGGACGAATTACGTGCGACGGGCATGACAGTGGACAGATTGAAGATGGTGGGGGGCGCAGCGCGCAGCCCGCTGTGGCCACAAATCGTGGCCGATGTTACGGGCGCGCCGGTGGTCGTGACTGGCATCACCGAAGCCGCCGCCTGGGGCGCGGCAGTATTGGCGGGCATCGGCGCTGGGGTCTTTGCCGATGCGGAGTCCGCCGCGCGGGCGCCGGCCCGGTCGCTGACGAGTTATGAACCAGGGAACCGCGCGGCTTGCGACGAACTGTACGAACGCTACCGCAAGACCTGGACCGCCGTGGCCTCGTAACATTGGGCTGGCCAAGATTGAGCGTACTTTCGAGGGAGAGGAACATGAATCAAATTCGCAAAGCCCGCGTGGGTCTCCTCGGGCTGATGTTTGATCTGTATGACAATTGGCCTGAGCTGAAGCCGATGATGGCGGAGTTCGGCCAGAAGTTGCAGCAGACCTTTGCGCCGTTTGCCGAGGTGGATTTCTCGGGAGTGTGCAACAACCGCGGGGAGGTCCAGGCCGCGCTGACCCGGTTCGAAGCCGGCCAAAACGACCTGGTCATCGTCGTGTTGTTGACGTACGCGCCGAGTCACATTGCCCTTTCGGCCCTGCTGCAGACCCGTCTGCCCATCCTGATCTTCAACACCCAGGCGCTCTACGGGGTGAATCAACAGACCCTGGGCGTGGACACCACGAAGAATCACGGGATGCACGGTGTGCAGGATCTGACCAACGTGCTTTTGCGCGCAGGCCGGCCTTTCCATCTGGTCACCGGCCACTACCAGGACCCGGCGGCCCTGGCCCAGGTGCAGGAGTGGTGCGACGCCGCCCGCGTGACCCACCATTTGCGGACGCTGCGCCTTGGATTGATCGGCTACGCGATGGAGGGCATGGGTGACTTCGGTTTGGACGAGACGGCTTTCCTCAGTCAGGTGGGCGTCGAGGTGCGGCGCATCCCCATGCAGGGCCTGGCCAAGTTGGCGGAGACGGCCCCACAGGCGGAAATCGCTGCCGCGATGGCATATGATCGCAGGACCTTCCAATTTGCACCCGACATAAGCGAGGCCGAGCATGAGGCCAGCGCACGGTTGGAGTGGGCACTGCGCAAGACCCTCGTCGACCGTGGCATGAACGGTTTTGCCTCGCACTTTCTGGCTGTAGGCGAGGAGGGCCGGCTGCAAACGTTGCCGTTCTTGGCCGCGTCCAAGCTGCTTGCCGATGGCTACGGCTTCGGTGGTGAGGGCGATGTCACCAGCGCGGCCGCAGTTTGCCTAATGCAGGCCCTGGCCGGCCAGGCCAATTTCACCGAGATGTTCACCATGGATTTCGCCAACAATGCCGCTTTGATGATGCACATGGGCGAGGGGAACTGGTCTATGGCCCGCCAGGACGAGCCGATCCACGTCTTACGTAGCAGCCTCAGGGACATCATGGACGTGCCGGTCGACCCGTTGTTGCTCGCCTTCACTATTTCCCCGGGACCGTGCACCCTGGCCAGCCTAACGACCGCGGCGCACGGCAAGCTCAAACTCGTTGTGACAGAAGGCGAAGTGCTGGATCATCCGTACATCCCTGATCTGGGGCGTCCGCATTTCAAGTTCCGGCCCCATGGCGATCTCGCTGATTTCCTGACGCGCTATAGCCTGGAGGGTGGCTCGCATCATCAGGCGCTCGCGTATGGGCACAAGGCCGGCGCAGTGGAGAAAGTGGCCGCGCTGCTCGGCATCCCATTTGCGCGCGTTTGACGGAACGGCTCTCACTCTCAATTGAAGGAGGCGAGGGTGATATCGCACCTTTCGGAACAGGCACGACTGTCGCTGGATACGATCCTGCAACGCCCCGTACAGGGCATCCCCTGTTGGATGCTGCACATCATGAACCACGAGCACTTGGAGCGGCTGGCCGGGGCCGGCCAAGGGGCATACGTGCGGGACCCCGACGCGGTGTACACGGCGGCGCAGCGCAATGCCGGCGTGTGCATGATCGACCAGTACATCCCCGAAAATCCGCTGACCATGTCGACAGCCGGTTATGATAAGCAGTTGGGCGTGACCCCGCCCGCACTGGACTACCTGCCCTATAGTCCTATTGACCTGATGGACAGCGACATCGGCGGCGCGACGACCGGCGGGCGCATCCTGATCAACGGCATGTGGATCGATTCGCCCGAGGCAGTGGTCGAGCATCTCGAACGCTTCGTTTTCCCGCGCATCGAGCGGGACATTGCCAGCTTCGATGAAGATCGCCGGGTCGCTGAGATACTTGCCGAGGAGCGGTCCGCGCAGGACCGGCTGGGCCCCGACATCTTGAAGACCGGGTTCAACTTCGTCTTCTTTCCCTATTTATACTATGGCCTATATGGCTACGAGTACTACTTCATGGCCTACGCACTCTATCCGGAGGTCATAGAGCGGCATTTTCTCCTGCAAGCGGACTACGCCCTGCTCAACAACCGGGCGGCGGCGCGCGCTTATGCGGCGGGCGACTTGCCCCCGTTCCAACGGCTGGACTTTGATATGGCTGACTCACGGGGCACTCTGGTCAACATCAAGTCGCTGGACCGTATCTGGTTTCCCCACTTTGCGCGCTGCTTGGAGCCCATACTACGCACCGATGTGCGCCTGGTGTGGCACTGCGATGGCAATTTGATGCAGATGATCCCACGGCTTCTCGAAGTGGGAGTGACTGGCTTCCAGGGCTTCCAGTACGAGCATGGCATGGATTACACACGGATCTGTGCCACGAAAACCCGCGACGGCCGGGATCTGCTGATCCTCGCTGGCCTGTCGGTCACGACCACGTTGCCCTTTGGCACGCCTGCGGACGTGCGACGGGAGATGGCGTTCCTGGTGGAGCATGGGCCGCCGACCGGCCTGTTCTTGGGCGGTTCCAGCACCATTACACCCGAGACTCCGTGGGAGAACATCGAGGCACTGGTCGAGGGCGTCCGGTATTACCGCAGCCACGGCCGCGGCCAGGATGCCGGGGGGGACGGTTTTGGAGGATAGGCTGTGAGCAAAATGACCGGCCGCGAGGTGCTGCTGCGGGTGCTGCGCAGGCAACCTGCCGATCGCATCCCGGTGTCACCCTTCATACACGTTAACTACGTCAGAGAGTATTTCGGCGCGAACGATGTGGATTATGTGGCGCGGACGCCGGAGGTGTATCGTCACTTCGGTTTCGATATCATGCACCGCAACTGCTCGATCGCCTATAACGCGTACGGCCAGCCCGCCCATGATTGGGACGTGACGATCCTATGCGAGGCTGACAGCCGCGACCTGACCAATGCCACCATAATTCGGACGCCCGCGGGGGAACTTCATTCCACCGACGCCGTGCGCTGGGTGTACGAATACGACGCCGAAACCTCGACGACCGATTATCCAATCAAGACAGAGGCTGATCTAGACGTTTTGATGCGCTATCAGCCGCCGGTGGGGGAGGTGGACTGCACCGACATCCGGCGCGGCCGCGAAGCCGTGGGCGAGGAAGGCATCGTCGCACCCTGGATCCAGGGTGCATTCAATTTGGTCACGTTTTACTACCGCAAGGTCGACGACCTCCTGGTTGACGCGCTCGAGCGGCCCGTGTTCTACGACCGGCTGATGCGCTATTGCATCGAGCGCTATGAAACCTGGATCGGACAGGTGCTTGATGCGCGGCCGGACGTGCTGTGCGCGGGCGGCAATGTCGCCAACGCAAAAATGGTGGGCCCTGCCTTCTTCCAGAAGTATATTTGGCCCTACGAGAAGCAACTGATCGACTTCGTACAGGAGCGCGGCGTCATCTACCTGTATCACAACTGCGGCTACGCGCGTAAGCTGCTGCCGCTCTATCCGTCGTTGGGCATGGGGGCCTATGAATCGCTGACGCCGCCGCCCTACGGCAACACGCCGTTGGAAGAAGCCCTGACCGTATTCGGCACGAACACAGCGTTGTTGGGCAACATCGATCAAATTGATCTGCTCCGCAAAGGGACGCCTGAACAGATCGCCGACCAGGTCGAGAACGTGATGAACACGGTGCGCGGCCGCAGTCACTTCATTCTGGCAACCACCGACTACTTCAACGAGAACACGCCGCACGACAATATCCATGCCCTGGGCGATGCTGGGAGACGCTATGGTTACCTTTAGGAGCGGCGCATGATCCTCTACATCCACGAGCGCAATTTCGGCTGCCGCGTGATGGAGTACACCTATCGCGGTCTGCCGACAATCTCACTTGAGAACGAGTTGCTGCGCGTTACCGTGCTGGCCGGCAAGGGCGGGGATATCTTTGAGTTCCTCTACAAGCCGTTGGATGTTGACTTCATGTGGCGGTCGCCGTGGGGTGTGCGCGACCCAGCCTCCTTTGTCGCCACCAGCCACACGGCCGCCAGTTCGTTTCTCGATTTTTACGAGGGGGGATGGCAGGACTGCCTGCCCACCGGCGGCAATCCATGCGAGCATTTGGGAATGCCTTTCGGCGCCCACGGAGAGGTGGCAACAATTCCCTGGCGCTATTCTGTTGTGGACGACACTCCGGACCGAGTGGCGCTCAGACTATCTGTCCGATGCTATCGGACCCCGTTCTATGTGGAGAAGACGCTCACACTCGAGCGGGGCAAGTCCGTGCTCCAGATTGAGGAGCGGATCACCAACGAGGGGCGCGTCACGCTGCCCGTGATGTGGGGTCAGCATCCAGCTTTCGGTCCGCCATTTGTTGACAACAGCTGCCGGATCGACCTGCCGGCGGCCCGGGTCCACGCGACGGAGCTCACGGCCAATACGCGCTTTGCATCCGGGGTATACGACTGGCCCCACGTGCCGGCGCGTAATGACGGCATGATCGATCTGCGTTACGTCGCCGGGCCGGAGGCAAACACAAGTGACACCCTGAGATTGGCGGACCTGGCGGCAGGCTGGTACGCGCTGACTAACACCCGACTGCAGGTAGGATTCGGTATGGCGTGGCCTTTGGATGTGTTCCCGGCGCTCTGGTACTGGCAGGTTTACGGGGGAGCATATGGCGCGCCCTGGTATGGCCGGACGTACAACATCGCGCTGGAGCCGTTCAGCACGGTGCAGACCACGGTGGTCGACGCGGTAGCCGATGGCAGCGCCCATTACCTGGGCCAGGCGAGGCGTGGACGGCTCATTTCCTGGCGGAGGCCTACAGCGGGGTTTTGGGCGTGTCAGGCATCACGCCGGATGGTGAAGTCCTGAAGACGGAGACAACCTGATGACAGAACGCATCATACGTTTCGGCGTCATCGGCTGCGGGCTGATGGCGCGCGAGTTCGCCAGCGCGACGCAACGCTGGGCGCACCTGACGACCATGGACGTGCGGCCACGACTGGTGGCGGTCGCCGACGCCAAGGCCTCCTGCCTGTGCTGGTTCACCGACAACATGTGCGACATCACGACGGCGGTCACCGACTACCGGGAGCTACTGGCCAACCCTGACGTCGATGTCGTCTACTGCGCCGTGCCCCACCACCTCCACACGCGGATCTACGGCGATATCATTCGCGCGGGCAAACACCTGCTGGGCGAAAAGCCGTTCGGCATCGACCTGGCGGCCAACGAACAGATCCTGGCGGTGCTCCGCGAGCATCCGCAGGTCTTCGCCCGCTGCTCGTCGGAGTTTCCCTTCTTCCCCGGCGCGTACCAGATCATCAAATACATCCGGGAACGGCGCTTCGGCAAGATCATCGAGGTGGAAAGCGGCTTGTGGCACAGCAGCGATCTGGATCCCAACAAGCCGATCAATTGGAAACGCTTGCTGCAGTTCAACGGCGAGTATGGGTGCCTGGGCGACCTGGGCATGCACCCGCTGCATATCCCGCTGCGCTTTGGCTGGCTGCCGGCCAACGTGCGCGCTGCTGTCAAAGATCATCACCGAGCGGCCCGACGGGAAAGGCGGCATGGCGCCGTGCGAAACATGGGACAACGCGATCCTGGCCTGCGAGGTGCAGACCGCCGATCAGCATTTCCCGATGCTGATCAGCACCAAGCGGATCGCGCCCGGCGAAGGCAACACCTGGTTCATCAAGGTGCACGGCACCGAGTTTTCGGCCGAGTTCAGCACGAAATACCCCAAGACGCTGCGGACGATGACCTACCGGTCGGGCAGGCCGCAGAGCTGGGAGACGCTGGACATCGGCTATGCCAGCGCCTACCCGGCCATCACCGGGGGCATCTTCGAGTTCGGCTTTTCCGACAGCATCCTGCAGATGATCGCCGCGTTCTGCGATGAGCTGGTCTACGGCGCGGACTTGCGCCAGCCCTTCGGTTGCGCCACGCCGGAAGAGACCGCGTTGCACCATCGCGTGCTTACCGCCGCTCTGGAGTCGGAGAAGACGGGTCAGGTGGTGCGGCTGTCCTGACAGGCACGAGGTCCGGGGATGCAGATTGAAACCCACCGCCGGAACCTCGCGAAGATAACGGCGAGCAGATCTCGCCCGGCGGGGCAGCATATGAGCGAACGCGAGGTTCCTAACGCAGGGCAGGGCATGCTTCCATCCGACATGCGGGCATTGGTACTGGATGGGGTTCGGTAGGCGTATCTGCGCGTTGCTCGCGTGCCGGTGCCGCGGCCGGGGCCAGGCCAATTGTTGGCACGCGCGGATGCGGCCGGCATCTGCACCTCGCTGCTCAAGCTGATTGTGCAGGGACCAGATAACAATTTGGTCTACGGCTGGGACGTGAGCCGCTGGCCGCTGATTCTGGGCGATGAGGGAGCTGTGACACTGGTTGAGGTTGGCGAGGCGTTGCAAGGTGAGTACCACGTGGGCGAACGTTACGCCGTGCAACCCTCCGTGGAACACCCACCGATTAACCATCGCGAGCGCTACCGGGATGGCGGGCGCTGGATCGAAAAGATCGCGGCCGGCTGCCGGTGCCCGACTCGGCGCCGGCGCATGCGCACGTTGCGGTGAGCGAGCCGCTCTCCTGCGTTGTGGCGGCGCAGGACCACCACCTCCACCTGCTACTCGAGGGTGCCATATCGATGACGGGCGGGCATTGGTCCGGAGCCTCTTTGGCGCGCGCGCCGAGCAGGCAGGAATCCCGCTGCGCACGGTCAAAGCCAAACAGGAGGACGTCCGCGAAGTAGTGTCCAATCTGACCGACCACCGGGGCGCCGACGACGTGATCGTCGCTGTGGGTTCCGCGGGGGCCATCGGTGCTGCCATGGGCTATATCGGGCGCGGCGCCGTGCTGAACCTCTTCGGGGGCCTGCAGAAGGGCCAGGAGATGGCCGGACCGACTGATGCAGCCGATCGCGCGCGCCTGGTGGAGGCAATTGCCCTGGCGGAGGAAATCGGCACTGCGGTGCCCGGAGTGGGCTGTTACTGTGGCCCGGGCCCGGCCAGCCTCTGTTCGATCCCAGCCGCAGGCCTGCGGCTCAAGGCTGCCATGGGCGGTCCCCGGGCCGTCATCTGCGCCGCGGAGAACCATAACCATGCGGCCGAATTCCTTAAGGCAGCGGTCATGGAGGAAATACCCGGCCACGAGCGGTTCGCGATTCGCGCGCGCGTGCGTTTCCTGAACACCGTCATCGGCAAGATGAGTGGCGTAATGGCCGACGCAGACGTGATCCGGGATCGGCAAATGGCGCCGATGGCGCCCGGCTACCCGCGTGCCTTCCTCGTCGAAGCGTTCAACCGCATCCTCATCTCACAGATCCGTTTCGGCGTGGCGTCCGGCGAGCCGCCCTTCCAGAGCACCATGCTGCGGCCAAACAACGGGTCGCTCAACCGCCGTCACGGGCCGCGCTGAGTGGCGGCCAAAGGCCGGAATAGACGGCGGGAAGCGGTCCCAATTTGGGAATTTATACATTGGGCCGGTTGGTGGGTGCCAGCCGGCCTTTGTTGTCGTTGGCGGTGTGCCGTCTCAGGCCACGGCGCGGGCGGACTCTTGCGCAGGGCATCACTTCGTACAGACCAGGATGGGCCAGGTGTGATATACAGTACCCAGACCGAAGCCCGTATGGAGGTGTCACTTGATCATGACAGTCGTGGAAGCGCATGTAGCCGAGGAGCATTGGGCGGCGTTGCAAGAAGCCTATGCGAGCGGGGTTCAACAACTGGAACCTGGTATCGTCCAGACCTTTCTAGTACACAGCTTGATCGATTCAGCGGTCTGGCAGATCATGACGATCTGGACCAGCCGCGAGGCGTTGCAGGCCGTGCGCCAGTCACGCCAGACTCCAGCCGGCGTTTTGATGTTTCAGGCGGCCGGCGCGGAGCCAGCACACTCGGTCTTTGATATTGCCATGCAAGCCAAGGTTGGTTGATTTCTTCAGCCCAATCGCCCGGATCGCTATCGAAGAATTCGGCCCGTAAGGCCGCGGTTTAGCCCTTAGCGGTCTGCTGCTCGAAGGCGGCCAGCACGTCGGGCAAGGCTTCGAAGTAGGCATCCTCGCGAGCCAGGGCGGTGATCCCTGAGCGATCCAGCTCAGCGCGCACTGCGTCGTCCACTTCAGCAAACAAGAGCCGGGCGCCCTGGTCCTTTAGCAGCTTGTACAGCTCGCGCAGGGTGGCGGCAGCGGAGAAGTCCACATCGTCGACGGCGATCATGTCAATGCACAGCCAGCGCACGGGCTCGGGCCCGACCTTGAGTAGGTCCATGACCTGAGTCGACAGCTGCTCGGTGTTGGCGTAGTACATGCTGTGGTTGAAGCGGTACAGCACCAGCCCGGGCAGGATCTGGGAAGCCCTGGCCACCGGTACGGTCCGCAGGCGGTCCCCTTCGTGCACCAAGACCGAGTTCCTGGCCCTATAGCCGTGCCGCGTATGTGACAGCAGCGAGATGAGGATGGCCAGGAGGATGCCCTGCTGGACACCCACGAAGATCACGACGGCTGCGGTGATCAGCGCTACCCAAAACTCGGCCGGCCGCTCGGCCAGGATGGTGCGCATGCCCTTCAGGTCGACGAGCTCGATGCCGACCAGGAAGACGACGGCGGCGAGCACGGCATCTGGGATGTAGCTCAACGGGCCGGTCAGAAAGAGCAACACCAGGAGGACGAGCACGCAGGTCGTGATCTGGGCGAGCTGGGTGCGGCCGCCGGCGCTGTCGACCATCTGCGTCTTGGTCGGGCTGCCGTTGACCACGAAGGCGCCGGTCAGTCCAGCGCCGATGTTGGCGAGGCCGAGGCCAACCAGGTCTACGTTCTCGCTGAAGCGCTCGGAGTAGCGTGCCGCGTAAGCGTGCGAAGTCGCCGCGCTCTGGGTCAGGATGACGATGACCATGGAGATCGCGATGGGCAGCAACTGACCGGCAAGATTCCAGTTGAGGCTTGCGGCAGGCAGGCCGATCGTGCGCAGCCCACCGGGCACGGCGCCGAGCAGGGTCACGCCGTACGATTGCAGGTTGAGCGTATAGCTGACAATGATCGCGCCGATCACGGCAATCAGCGCGCCGGGGGCTTTCTTGTTGATGCGCCGGGCGCCGAGGATCACTGCCAGCACTGCGAGCGCGACGATGAGGGTGGTGATGTTGATCTGCGGAAGCTGCTGAAGATCATTGGCGAGCTTCTGGACCGGGCTAGAGCCGCCACCCGGGATGCCCAGCAACCCTGAGATCTGGCCGATGGCGACCTGCAGGCCTACGCCGGTCAAAAAGCCGATCAGGACGGTGCGCGACAGGAAGTCGGCGACGAAGCCCAGCCCGACGAGGCGCGCCAGGATCAGCAGGGATGCCGCCATGAGGGCCAGCACGCCGGCATAGGCCACGTATTGCGGCGACGCAATGGACGCCATGCCGACGAGCCCTGCAGCCATGATGGCCGCGCTGGCCGAATCGGCGCCGACCACGAGGTGGCGGGATGACCCGAAGAGCGCAAAAAGCGCCATCGGGATCAGGAGGGTATAGAGGCCGGTGACCACCGGCATGCCGGCGATCTTCGTATACCCCATGGCCTCCGGTATCGCCAGGGCGGCCAGGGTGATGCCGGCGACCATGTCGAGCGGGATCTGCTTGGGATCGATCGGCAGCACTCCCTGAAGGATGGGGAAGCTACGGTCGGGGAGCAGAGTCTTAGCTTCCGGTATGGTTCTTGCCATGGCCTACTTCCTATTTGGCTCGTTTCAATCACCGGTCTAGGCTTTTTCACACGGTTTTACGCTTCCATTGCTCGATTAGCTTTTTTTCGGCTCGGCATCCGGCAGGTCGATGGTGAAGCGCGTGCCCTGGCCGGGTTGGCTTTCCACGCCGATGCGCCCGCCGTGGGCTTGCACGAGCTGGCGGGCGATGGCGAGGCCCAGGCCGCTGCCGGCGCCCTGCGCGTGCGAGCGTGACGGGTCGCCGCGCCAGAAGCGATCGAAGATGAAGGGGAGATCGGCGGCGGGGATGCCCTCGCCCGTGTCGCTGACAATGATGCGCACGCCGCGTCCGCTTGGCTGCGGCCCGGCGCCTGCCTGCGGCCGTTGCGCGGCGCTTGCCGGCGGCAGCCGCCCGGCTGGCGGCAGCGCCCCGGCGTGCGGCAAGGCCCCGGCTTGCAAGGTGATCGCGCCGCCGGCGGGGGTATGGCGCAGGGCGTTGGCCAGCAGGTTGCTGAGCACCTGGTCCAGCCGTTCCGGGTCGCCCCAGAGCGTCAGCTCGCCGTTGTCCCCCGTGGTGCTCGCCTGCAGACGGATGCCGGCCGCCTCGGCCTGGCCGCTGAAGCTCGTGGTCACGTCGGCCAGGAGCTCGCCGGTGTCGACCTGTTCGCGCTGCAAGGGCAGCTGCCCGGCCTCCGCCAGCGAGAGCGTGCGCAGATCGTCCACCAGGCGGGCCAGCACCCGCGTCTCGCCGAGAGTGGCCGCGATGTGCTCTTCGCTCGGCCGGTACACGCCGTCCAGGATACCCTCCAGGTTGCCCTGAATGACGTGCAGGGGCGTGCGCAGCTCGTGGGCGACGTCGGCGTTGAGGTTACGTCTCTGCCGGTCGGCGCGTTCCAGCTCGGCGGCCATGTGGTTGAACGAGTCGGCCAGCCGCGCCAGCCCGCCCAGGCCGAACACCGGCACCCGGACCGTGAGATCGCCGCGGGCGACGGCGTCGGCGGCGGATATTAGGTCGGCGAGGGGCAGCGCGATGCGGCGAAAGGCGTGCGAGGTGGCGGCAACGGCGAGGACCGGCAGGAGGAGCACGAGCAGACAGGCGATCACCCACACCAGCAGCGCGGTGGGCTGGCCGCCGCGGAAGAGACGGGTGAGCAAAAAGGCGACGGCGGCCACCCAGCCGGCGAGCAACAGGCTGATGGCGCCGAAGATGGCGGCCAGGCGCAGGAAGAGGAAACGGCCGTGGCCGCGCCAGGGCGGGCGGCCACCCGCCCAGGGGCTGCCGGGCGGACCTCCCCAGGGACCTCGACCCCGGCGAGCGCGCCCCCAGGGACCACGGCCCCAGGGAGGGAGGTTCTGAGGAGTGGTTGGTTCGCCGGGTTGCGTCACAGCCCTACCTCGTCGTTGAACTTGTAGCCGACGCCGTAGACGGTGAGGATATAGACCGGTGCGAGCGGGTCGGGCTCGATCTTTCTACGCAGGTTCTTGATGTGCGAGTCAACGCTGCGGTCGAAGCCTTCGTAGACGATGCCGTGCAGCCGGTCCAGCAGTTGCTCGCGGGTGAAGGTCTGGCCGGGGTTCTGCGCCAACACGACCAACAGGTTGAACTCGCTGCGGGTGAGGTGGACGGGTTGCCCGGCCAGGCTGGCACGGTGGCCGTTCAAGTCGAGCTCCAGGTCGCCGGCGCGGACGAGACCGGGCCGGCGCTCGCCGCCTGCGCTGGCACGCGTTCGGCGTAAGACGGCGCGCACGCGCGCCACAAGTTCGCGCGGTGAGAAGGGCTTGGTGATGTAGTCGTCGGCGCCGAGCTCGAGGCCGATCAGGCGATCGGTTTCGTCGACCCGGGCCGTCAGCATGATAATGGGGACATCTGATTCTTTCCGAAGTGTTCTGGCGACATCAAGGCCATCCATGCCTGGAAGATTTAAGTCAAGAACGACAAAATCAGGCCGCTCATGCCGAAAGAGGGTAAGAGCTGTCTGACCGTCGCCGGCTGTCAGGACATGAAAACCATTGCGCTCAAGATAGTCCTGCGCCAGTTTGGTAATCTTCGGTTCATCGTCCACCACGAGGACCGATTCGTTCATCAGGGCTCGATTCTTGCGCTGGGATGCCGTTCGTAACCAATTTGTACCATCAACGGCAGGGTTATGCAAGAGGGTGGGGGGAAGATCCGTAGAGGTTCTTCCCCCCACCCCCTGCGGCCGTGTAAGGGCGGCGGGCGCCGAGCGCCCGCTAGCGGTGCGTCTGGCCTCAGGCGTACCAGCGACGGCCGATGGGGCCGGGCTCGGAGCCGGGGTCAGACCCGGGGTCGAATCCGGTCTGCTCGGGCCCACCGGCCG
>Ga0209226_10000741_pt1 | contig 16709 bp, 16 predicted proteins | sample BarGraNGADG00212_2_FD_184497 | JGI IMG/M metagenome (GOLD analysis project Ga0209226, IMG submission 184497) | Arctic peat soil microbial communities from Barrow, Alaska, USA - Barrow Graham LP Ref core NGADG0011-212 (SPAdes) (version 2) | ecosystem: Environmental > Terrestrial > Soil >...
CAATCGGGCTGGCCGCGGTATCAAGCGTGGTCACATTGAGCCGATACACGAGGGTGTGAGGACGATGACGATGACGCAGCAGCGCCCGCCGTCCCGGACCGGTCTGGTCAGCCTCCTGGCGACGGTCCTCGCAGCCACCCTCGGGCTCGCGGCCGGGCTGCCCGCCAGCGCGGACGACCTGGACGACCAGCGCGCGCGCACCGAGGCGCAGCAGGCCGCAACCGACGCCGCCCTCGCCCAGCTCCAGGACGAGCTGGCGGGCACCGAGGCGGACCTCGCCGCGGCGTACGTGGAGCTCGAAGGCATCAAGGCCGTCATCCCGATCGCGCAGGAGCAGCTGCGCGTCGCCGAGGAAGACCTGGCCCGCCTGCAGCGGGAGGCCGCGATCATCGCCGAACGCCTCGCCGCCGCGCAGGCGGAGGAGCAGGCCATCACCGCGCAGATCGCGGCGGACACCGCTCGCGCCGAGGAGATCCAGGTGGCGATCGGGCGGATGGCGCGCGAGGCCTACCGGGGCGACATGGGCGCGACGTCGTTCACGGCAGTCCTGGATGCGAAGAGCATGGAGGACTTCGTCGCGCAGTCCGCCCTGGCCGACACCGCCCTGCGCACCCAGACCCAGTCCCTGCGCGAGCTCGACCAGATCAACGGCGTCAACCGCAACCGCCAGGTGCGCCTGGTGGCCGTGCGTGAGCGGATCGACGCCCTCAAGGTCGAGGCGGACGCCAAGGTGGTCGAGGCCGACGCCGCACGCCAGCGGGCCGCCGACCGCCGCGCCGAGCTCGACGTGCTGCTCGCCCAGTCCGTGGAGAAGACCGCCTTCATCGAGTCCAAGCGCCAAGAGCAGCTGGCCAAGCAGGCCGAGTACGAGGCCCAGCAGGCGCAGCTGGCAGCGGACCTCGCCGAGATCGTCCGTCAGCAGGAGGCCGCGCGAGCAGCCGCGGGCCAGAACCCGATCGGTTCCACCGCGTCCCAGCCGTTCATCAACCCGACGTCGATCAACCCGATCTACAAGACCTCCGACTACGGCATGCGGTTCCACCCGATCCTGCACATCTGGCGCCTACATGCCGGCGTCGACCTGCGCACCTACTGCGGCACGCCGATCTACGCCGGCATGGGCGGGACCGTGCAGTGGGCCCAGGCCCGGGCCGGTTACGGCAACCAGGTGATGGTCAACCACGGGTACTGGAACGGGGACTCGTTGATGTCGAGCTACAACCACATGTCGAGCTTCGCGGTGAGCCGGGGGGAGAACGTGTCCCAAGGCGCGCTGCTCGGGTACTCCGGGAACACCGGGACCTCGGCCGGCTGCCACCTGCACTTCGAGGTGTACGTCAATGGCGGCACCGTCGACCCCTGGCCCCTGATCGCCAAGTAGCGGCAGCCCGCCGGCGTCGGGCAATGCGTGCCCGGTGCCCGGCGCCGCTCCCCTAGCCTGGGCACATGGCACGGGAGAGCGGGCGCAAGCTCGTGGCGAGCAACCGCAAGGCTCGCCACGACTACCACATCGACGACACCTTCGAGGCCGGTCTGGTCCTGACCGGCACAGAGGTCAAGGCGCTGCGCGCCGGGCGGGCCTCCCTGGTGGACGGGTACGCGACGGTGGACCACGGTGAGGCGTGGCTCGAGGGCGTGCACATCCCCGAGTACACCGAGGGCACCTGGACCAACCACGCCCCGCGCCGCAAGCGCAAGCTGCTGCTGCACCGGCGGGAGATCGCCGAGCTCGAGCACGAGACCCAGGCCAAGGGCGTGACGATCGTGCCGCTCTCCCTGTACTTCGTCGACGGCCGGGCCAAGGTGGAGATCGCCCTGGCCCGAGGCAAGAAGGAGTACGACAAGCGGAACACCCTGCGCGAGCAGCAGGCCGACCGGGAGGCCCAGGCCGCGATGAGCCTGCGGCGGCAGCCATGAGCGGGCGGGTGCGCGGCGTCGTCGTGCTCGCGTCGGCCGTGCTCGCGGCCGGGGCCACGGTGCTGGGCACGACGACGGCGACCGGCGCCCAGGAGTCGCCGATCGCGGCGGCCGACCAGACGGCCGGCCGGGAGATCACCCGCTTCGACGTAGCCGCCGAGCTCGGCGCGGACGGCGTCGCGCGCGTCACGCTCGACTTCGACTTCGACTTCGGGAACGACCCGGGCCACGGCCCGTTCCTGACGCTGCCGACGCGCCAGGACGCCGGCGAGAAGGACCGGCTCTACCGGATCAGCGGCATCTCCGCGTCCTCCTCCACGGGCGCGCCCGCCCTGGTCAACCGCGAGGACGACGGCGCCGCGCTCGTGCTGCGGATCGGCGACCCGGACATCGACGACGTCTCCGGCGTGCAGACCTACCAGGTCGAGTACACCGTCGACGGGTGGGTCAACCCGGCCTCGCCGCAGCACTCGGGCGACGAGCTGTACTGGAACGTCATCGGCAGCGGCTGGGAGATCCCGATCTCCGGCGTGACGGTGCACGTCACCGGGCCCGACGCCGTGCAGGACGCCGTCTGCTTCGCCGGGCCGACCGGCTCGACCACCCCGTGCGACGGCGTGACGACCGGCGGCGACAGGGCCGCGTTCACGCAGAAGGTCGTCCCGGTGGGCGACCAGCTGACCGCGGTCACCGGATGGCCGGCGGGCACGTTCCCGGGTGTCGAGCCGGTCCTGGTTGACAAGCTCGACCCGGTGGCTCCGATCCGGCCGGCCCCCGCGACCGGGGCGCTCGCGCTCCTGGTGCTCGGTGGCGGCTCCGCGTTGGCGGTGCGGCGCGTGCGGCGGACCGGGCGGGACCGGGCCTACCTCGGCCTGACCCCCGGCCTGCGCCCGACGACGTCGCAGCCGGTCTCCTCGGGCTACCGGGACCGGCGGGACGTGGTGAGCGTGCAGTTCTCGCCGCCCGAGGGGGTGCGGCCCGGCGAGATCGGGACGCTCGTGGACGAGAAGGCCGACCCGGTCGACGTCACCGCGACCATGATCGACCTGGCCGTGCGCGGTTACCTGCGGATCGACGAGGTCTCGCGCGACCGCCCCGACAGGCCGCCGAAGGACTGGACTCTCGTGCGCCTGCGGGACGACGACGTCTCGCTGCTGCCGTTCGAGCACCGGCTGCTCACCCAGCTCTTCGCCACCGGCGGTCAGGTGAAGCTGTCCGATCTGCGCACGACGTTCGCCAGCTCGATGGCGATGGTCCAGAACGACCTCTACGAGCACGTCACCGCGAACGGCTGGTTCCGCGCCAACCCGAAGAGCGTGCGGTCCGCCTGGGTGGCCGGTGGCGGCACCCTGCTCGTGCTCGGCGGCGCGGCGACCTTCGGGCTCTTCGCCGGGGGCATCCAGGTGCACGGTCTCGGGCTGATCCCGGTGGCGGTCGGCCTGGTCGGTCTGCTGGTGATGGCGATGTCCGCCGCGGCGCCGGCCCGGACCGAGAACGGCACCGCCGTGCTTGCGCAGACCCTCGGCTTCCGCCGGTATCTGGCCACGGCCGAGGCGAACCAGATCCAATTCGAGGAGGGCGAGGACATCTTCAGCCGGTACCTGCCCTACGCGATCATCTTCGGGCTGACCGAGCGCTGGGCGCGGGTGTTTGCCGAGCTCGCCGCGCAGGGCCGGGCGGTCGGCGGGGCGCCGGGCTGGTACGTGGGCGCGTACCCGATGGGCACGAACATCTTCTGGGCGACGGCGTTCGCCTCGTCGATGGACCGCTTCGAGTCGGTGGCGACCGAGTCCCTGGCCGCACCCACGCCGGGGTCGTCGGGTGGGTCGGGGTTCAGCGGCGGGTTCTCCGGAGGCGGCGTCGGCGGCGGGGGCGGCGGCGGTTGGTAGCCCCTCACGTCACCCGCTCGCGGCGCCGCCCGGTACGAAGGAGAAGGCGCGCGCCGGGTTGGCCGCGAGGAGGGCGTGCACCAGGTCGTCGCCCCCCGCCTCACGCACTCTCGGGACGAACCGACGCCCCAGGTAGGCCATGCCCGGCATGCCGCCGTAGGCGGTGAAGGACGAGCGTCGCGCAACGTCCCCGCCGAGCAGCAGCCTGTCCCGACCGCCACGGTCGGCCACCGCCACGAGACAGTCGACCAGCGTGGAGTCCGGCCAGTACTTCGGCCGCGCCGGCCCGTCGTAGCCCAGGTAGACGCCGGACGCGGCGAGCTCAGCGTGCAGGCCGGGGTCGGGGTTGCGGTCGATGTGCGCGAGCACGAGCTTGTCGCGGGACAGCCCGTTCCGCTCCAACAGGTCTGCGGCCTCCCACGCGGCCGTGCCGAGCTCGGTGTGGCAGACGACGGGAGCGCCGGTCCGCCGGTGGGCCTCCCCCGCGGCGGCGAGCACTCGTTCTTCGAACGACGTGATCTGCCAGTAGCCGGTGCCGACCTTGATCACACCGGCGCGGGCCTCGAGGGTGTCCGTGCCCCCGAAGGGGTCGGCCCGGAACCCTTCCATCACCTCGGTGACGAAGCAGTCGACGAGGTCCTCCTCGCTCCAGCCGTGCACCGGGTGGTCGGTGGCGTAGTGCTGGTGGCGGTGCACGCCCGTTGCGCCGACGACGTGCACCCCGGTGGCCCGGGAGATCGCGGCGAGCTGGAGCGGTTCGCGGCCCAGCCCCAACGGGGTCAGATCGACCAGCGCGTCGAAGCCGGAGTCGCGCAGGGCCTCGGTCTCCTGGCGGGAGAGGTCGGCGTCGTCGAGGTCGTCCCCGGGCAGCAGGGGTGAGCGATGCAGGAGGTGCTCGTGGTAGTCGGTGCGGCCGAAGGCGGCCGGGTCAAGATCGCCCAGCACCGTCCGGACGATGCTCGTCGGCGTCATGCCCGTACGGCCTCGGCCTCGGCGGCGAGCCGGTCCATCGTCTCCGGTGCGAGCGGGATGTCGAAGACCTCCGCGACGACCTCCGACCAGCCGTGCACGAAGTACCGCCAGCCGTCCTCGATCGTCAGGCGGTACCGGCGAGCCTTGGCCTCCGCCTGGTGGAGGAACTCGAGCTCGCCACGGTAGTTGAGCTCCCACACCAGGCCGCGCCTGGGGAAGCGGACAGCGTCGGTGAGCGGCGAACCGGGTCGGTCCTTGCCCATCCCGGTCGCGTTGATGACCAGGGACGACGGCGGGAGGGCGGCGCACATCTCGTCGTTGCGACGTGGGTCGTCGTTGGCAACGAGGTCGACCCGGTCCCGGACACCGAGCTCGACCAGCACCCGGTCGCAGTCGGCCAGGCGTGGCCGGCTGCGGTTGACCAGCACGATCCGCTCCGGCGAGCCCGATCGCGGCGAGGCCGTGAGGAGGTGGACGGCGATCGCCAGCCCGGCGCCGCCGGCACCGAGGCACAGCACGTGGCCACCGGTGGCCTCGAAGTGCCCGTCCGGGATGAAGTCGTCCATCGAGCGGCCGGCCGTGATGACGTCCTTGGCGTGGCCGATGAAGCGGTCGCCGCGCTTGGACAGGCAGGACACCTCGCCCAGCAGGCTCGCGTGCGGACCGAGCTCGTCGAACAGGTCCCGGGCCGCCTGGAGCAGACGGACCTTGTGCGTTGTCACGAGCGCGCCCCGGTAGCTGGGGTCGGCCTTGATCCGCCCGACCACCTCCCGGTAGGTCTCGGCAGGCACCGTCGGCTCGAGGTCGATGGGGTCGAACCGGACCTCGCCCAGGCCGAGCACCTCGGCCCAGCGGGGGAAGACGCTGTTGATCGACGACTTCGATGCGGTGACGCCGACGAAGCCGAATGTCGGGACCTGGTTGGTGCTCACTGCTCTGCCTCCTGAAGCTGGACGGGGTGCTGCGGCGGCCGGCCCTCGACGAGGACCCGGACGCACTCGGCGGCCGCGGTCATCCCCATCCGATCGATCGCCTGGACGGTCTGGCCGGCGACATGGGGGGTGACAGTCACGCGTGGAGCGTCGAGGAGCGGGCTCGGTCCGCGGCCGAGCTCCGCCGACAGGACGTCGACTGCGCACGCACCGAGGCGGCCTTCGACCAGAGCGCGCGCGACGGCCTGCTCGTCCAGCAGGTCACCGCGAGCCGTGTTGACCAGGACCGCGCCCGGGCGGAAGAGCGCCAGCAGGGCAGCGTCGACCAGCGGTCGCCCGCCCCCGGGCAGGTGCAGGGTCACAACATCGCAGGAGCTCACCAGCTCCTCGAGCCTGACAAGCGGGACATCGGCCTCACGGACGTACGGGTCGTGCGCGACGACCTCGCAGCCGAAGCCGACGAGCCAGCGCCGGACGGCGCGGCCGACGGTGCCGTACCCGACGACCCCCACCCGGCACGATCCCAGCTCACGCCCGGGCCGCCGGGACCAGTCGCCCGCCCGCACGGCGCGGTCGCCGGCGACGACGTCGCGCAGGGCGGCCAGGACCAGGGCCATCGTGTGGTCGGCCACCGCCTCGGCGTTCGCTCCCGGGGTGTTCGTGACGACGACCCCCCGGGCCGCCGCTGCCCGCAGGTCAACCGCGTCGACCCCGACGCCGTAGCGAGCAACGATCCGCAGCGCGGGGGCCGCGGCGAGGTGCTCAGCGGTGACCGGTGCGGTACCGGCGATCCAGCCGTGCGCGCCGCTCAGGGCGTCACCGATGTCGGCGAGGTCATGGCTTGTCGCGACGAGCTCCACGCGGCAGCCTGCCGCCTCGAGCAGCCCCTGCGGGTCCTGCTCGCCGCTGCCGAAGGAACGGGTGGACACCACCACCACCGGTTGCGTCACGACGTGGCCTCCACGACCGCGCGGTGGGCCCGTACGGCCCGTCGCTCGAGCTCGTCGGCGTCCCCGTTCGTGATGGCAGCTACCGGGCACAGCGACGAGCCGAGGTTCACCGCGACCGCGCCGGCGGCCAGGAACTCGCCGAGGTTCGTCTCGTCGACGCCGCCGGAGGGCATCAGGGGGACGTGCGGCATGGGCGCGGCCACGGCTCGCAGGTACGCCACGCCACCGATGGAGGACGGGAAGAGCTTCACCGGACCACCGGTCAACCGGTAGGCCTCGAGGATCTCGGTGGGGGTGAAAGCGCCGAGCACCACCGGCACGCCCAGCCCGGCGCGGGCGACCTCGGCAACACCGGCCGGGCAGACCAGGAACTGCGCCCCGGCGTCAACCGCCCGCCGGGCGTCGTCGGCCGACAGGATCGAGCCGGCGCCCACGAACGCCTCGGGCGCACCCCGGCGTGCCTGCTCGATGGCCTCCAGGGCGTTGGCGCCGGTCAGGTTGAACTCCACGAGGCTCACGCCCCCCGCTGCGAGCGCGCGAGCGATCACCGCGCCGTCGGCGTACCGAGGAGCCCGCAGCACGGCGATCACCCGCTCGGCCGCCAGCCGCTCGGCGAACTGGTCCCCCACCGGCGCACCAGGCCCCCGCGCGGGCGTGGCCGGGATGACCGTCTGCTCGAACGGACGGGCATCGGTTCCGGGCACGATCTCGACCTCGAACCGGGTGCGGTCGGCCCGGTGCCATGCGGCGAACCACTCCAGCGGCTGACCGTCCTCGGTGCGACTGGCACTGGACAGCAGCAGCAGGGGGGTGCCGGGCTCGACCTCGAGGTACCGCGCGATCTCGCCGTCGGCGCTCACTGCCTCGACAGTGCGCGAGCCGCCATGGACCGTCAGCCCGTACACCTCGCGGAGGTGCGCGTACAGCGAGCGGTCGCCGAGGTCGTACCGCTCCAGGCCTGGGCACCGCACCGGCGAGATGTATGTGCGCACGTAGGCCAGCACGCGGCCCTCCACCGAGCGCAACCGGTCGATCCGGACCGCCTGGTCGAGCTCGAGGAAGTCGCGGACGTCGGGTGGCACTGGCGCGATCTCCTGCCGCAGCACGCGCGTGTCGATGCGCAGCCCCATCCGCGTGAGGTCGTCGTAGAAGCCGGTGGTGCGCTGGACGAAGCGTTCGGAGAGCTTGCGCTCGGCCACGAAGCTCCCGCGTCCGCGTTCGGTGCGGATGACGCCCGCCTGTGCGAGGTGCCGGAGCGTCTGGCGGACCACCGAGCGGGACAGGTCGTACCGCGTGCAGATCTCGCTCTCCGAGGGGAGCAGGCCACCGGGGGGGTAGACGCCGCTGTCGATGTCCGACTGGACGGCGTCCTCCAGCTGCCGGTAGAGCGGGACGGCTGAGGAACGGTCGATCCGGCCGGTGAATGCGGCCATGGCGGTGCTCCCTCTCAGCGCTGTTCGGTACTGCTCGGCGATGCCCGGTACGGTGCGCGGCCGGTGGTCACGACCCGTCGGGGACGATCGCGACAGCCAGCAGCGTGTCCTCGGTGACGTCGTGCCAGTCGTGCAGCGTGCCAGGGTGGAACACGAAGGTCTCGGGACCCCGGTACTGCACCGAGGAACCGTCGGGGAACCCGAGGGCTCCTCCGCCCTGGACGACGTGACAGAACGCCAGCTTGGGGCTCGCGTGCATCGCGAACCGGCCCCCGGCGGCGATCCGGACCAGCTGGAGCTCGATCTCGCCGCGGCGCTCGATCTCGTGCAGCTGCACGCCCCTCAGCGGCTGGCCGTCCCACTCCTCGAACGGGACGAACGCGGGCTCCGCGTCCACCACGGGCACCGGCTGCCCTGCGGCGGAGAGCGTGACGGTGATCGTTCTCATGGGTGCTCCTCACGACGTCGTGCCAGGTGGTCGGCGATGAACGAGTGCGCATGGACGGCCAGGTCGGTCGAGTCGTCCCAGAGGTCGCGCCAGATGGCCAGCGCGGCCGCGAAGCGTTGGGAGACGACGACGGAGGAGAAGCTCTCGAAGACGACCGGCCCCCGGTAGCGGACCTCGGCGAGCACGTCGAAGAACGGGTCCCAGGCCACGCTCCCCGTGCCGAGATACCCCCGGTGGCTCTCGCCGATGTGGACGTACCCGAGCCGGCCCGCGCCGGCCGCTCGGCGGACGGCGCTCGGCAGGTCATGTTCCTCGATGTTGGCATGGTAGGTGTCCACGTGCACGACGACGTTGTCCTCACCGATCGCGTCGATGTGGCCGAGCGCCTGGTCGATCGTGTTGAGCAGGTTCGACTCGTACCGGTTGACCGTCTCGATCCCGATCACCACGCCGTGGGCACGCGCCTCCTGGGCGAGCTCACGCAGCACGGAGACCGAGCTCGCCCGCCCGGTGGCGGTGGGCTGGGCGGTGTACTTGGCCATCGCGCTGTACACGACGCCGCCGAGGTAGCTGCTGCCGACCGCAACGGTCACGTCCAGCGCCGACCGCAGCAGACGGGCCCCCCGGTCGACGACGGCGTGATCGTCGGAGGAGATGTCGGTGTCCGGGGCCAGACCGAGGGAGCACGTGACCCCCAGGCCGGCCGCGTCGAGCGCCGCGCGGGTCATGGCAGCGTCGACCTCGGCCGGGTCGAGCAACGGCAGCTCGATGAGGTCGTAACCGGCCGCGGCGGTTGCCGTGCAGGCTGCCCGCGCCGACGCCGGGTCCCACGACCCCGTCCACACCAGGGCGTGCACGCCGAGCGGGTTGTCAGCCACGGTTGGCCTCCTCCAATTGGTCGAACACCGGAAGCAGCGCGTCGGCCATCGCGCGATGCACCGACTGCAGCCGCTGGTACCGCTCGTGGGCCTCCGGGCGGGGACGCACCGGGTCGCGCGTGCCCTGCCACGCCTCGATGGTCGCGGCCATGTCGGTCACCTGGCCGACGGCAGCCGCGGCGACCAGGGCGTCCCCGAGCACACCGCACTCCTGCACGACCGTCGGCACCCAGTCGATGCCGAGCACGTCGGCCTTGATCTGGTTCCACAGCGGGCTCGCCGCTCCACCGCCCAGGGCACGGGCCTCGGTCACCGCGCCCCCTCCGGCGACCCCGGCCAGGCGCACCCACTCCGCGTACTCGAAGGCGATCCCCTCCAGCAGCGCGCGGTACAGATGACCGTGGGAGTGCCGGGAGGTGAGGCCCACCCAGGCGCCCCGCGCGTGCGGCGAGGGCGGCAGCACACGTCCCTGCAGGTGCGGGTACCACAGCACCCCCTCGGAGCCTTCGGCGACCTCGGCCGCGAGAGCGTCCAGACGCCGGTAGGCGTCGGCGTCGGCGAGGCAGGCGATCTCGTCCCGGAACCACCGCAGCGCCAGGCCACCACCGTTGATGAACGCCAGGTTGATGAACGTCCCCGGCACGATGCCGCGCGAGGCCATCAGCGTGTGCGAGGCCAGGTCCGGGTGGAACCCGTCGAGGCAGATCGCCAGGACGCTGGCCGTGCCGGCGGCGTCGAACGCCCGCCCCGGCCGGACGGCTCCCGCCCCGAGGGAGGCGGCCGTGGTGTCGCCCGCGCCTGCCGCCACGGGAGTCCCCACCGGCAGCCCGGACGACGCTGCCATCTCACGCGTGACGGTGCCGACGACGTCGGTGGGCGCGACCACCCGGGGCAGCACACCGGGATCGACGTCGAACGTCTCGAGCAGCTCGGCCGACCAGGTCCCGGCCCGCGTGTCGGCGAGGTTGGAGAAGTGCAGGTAGGTGTGGTCGACGAACGCGTCGGCGACCGACAGCCCGGCGGCGCGTGCCGCGACGAACGACCCGATGGGCACGAAGCGCCGGATCCGCGCGTAGGTGTCTGGCCGTTCGTGGCGCCACCACAGGATCTTGGGTCCGTGCGAGTACGTCGGCGGGCAGCCGGACAGCTCGACGACCCGGTCCGCCGCCGCCGACATCTGCTCGATGTACGGCTCGCACCGGGTGTCCAGCCAGGAGTCGTAGTGGGTCACCGGCTCGAAGTGCTCGTCGATCGTGCCGATGCCGGACATCTGCCCGGAGAAGGCGACGGCCGCCACGTCGCCGGCGCGCCCGGAGGCCGCCAACGCCCGCGCGATCACCCGGTGCGCGGACTCCTCGATGAGCAGCGGGTCCTGCTCCACCCAGCCGGTGCGCGGGTGCTCGAGCGGGACCTCCTCGTACGCCTCACCGAGGATGGTCCCATCCTCGTCGACGACGGCCGCCTTGCTGCCCATCGTCCCGAGGTCGCACCCCACGTAGACCGACATGACCACTCCTTAGGCGCGATAGCGCGGGTTGGGCTCGAGCACCATGTCGCCGTCATCGGCGCGCATGGCCAGGAGGGGGAAGCCGCGCTCCTCGATCGTGCCGTAGTCGTACCCGGCGTCGCCGATGTACTCGGCGAGGAAGACGAGCGGTGTGTCTCCGGTCACCGCGCTGCGGTGGGCCCAGCCGCCGGGGATGTAGTTGATGGTGCCGGGCTCCATCGGCTCCTCGTGGTGGCCGCCGTCGTCGGTGGCCATCAGCAGAAGCCCCCGGCCGGAGAGGGTGACGTAGATCTCCGAGCGCCGCCCGGCGGCATGGAAGTGCCCCTTGGTCATGTGGAACTCACGGCCAACAGCGCCGGGCTGCATAACAGTGGTGGAGGACAGGATCTCGTCGCCGGTCTTGGGCACCGGCATCGCCGAGACGGTGTAGATCAGCCGGTCCTGCGCCCCCTCCTCCTCCAGGTAGTACCCGCGCATGTCGGTGAGGTGACGGACCTGCAGGTCGCGCTCGGGCTCGAGCGCCCCGGTCTTCAGGTCCGCCAAGGTGCCGAAGGGCTTCTGGTTCGGGATCATCGGTCTGCTCCTGAGATGTCGATCAGAACACGCACCCGGTCGGACTCGTCGCTGCTGGTGATGGCCCGCACGGCACCGACCACGGCCACCCGGAACTGCGTCGTCATGCTTCCCCCCTCACCGAGCGGCCCTGCGTCGACGCCACTGGTCCACAGCGACCACGAGGACGATGATCAGGCCGTTGACGATGCGCTGGTAGAAGTCGGAGACACCGAGGATGTTCAGGCCGTTGGCCAGGACACCCATGATGAAGACCCCGACGACCGTGCCACTGATCCTTCCCTCACCGCCGAACAGCGCGGTGCCGCCGATGACGACGGCGGCGATGGTGTCCAGCTCGTTGCCGCTGGCCATCAGGGCGTTGGCGCTGTTCAGCCGCCCGGCGAGCACCATGCCAGCGACCGCGGCGAGCAGGCCCGAGATAGCGTAGACCGCGATCTTGGTCCGATTGACGTCGATGCCGGACACGTGGGCGGCCTGCCGGTTGCCGCCGACGGCCACGATCGATCGGCCCAGCCGTGTGCGGTTGAGCACGTACCAGCCGAAGAGGCAGCAAACCGCGGCCACGACGATGATCAGCGGCACTCCGGCGACGCTTCTTGTGCCCAGTGTCGCAACGACATCCGGGATGCGCCGGCCCTCGACGGCCTGCGAGAAGTCCGGCACCGGGAGGCCGTCGGTGACCACCAGTGCGACGCCGCGCACGGCCGTCAGCGAGCCCAGCGTGACGATGATGTCCGGGACCTTCCACCAGGCGATCGCGATGCCGTTGATCAGCCCGACCGCGAAGCCGGAGAACAGGCCGAGTCCGATCGCGACCCACGCCGGCAGGCCGTGGTGGGCGTAGGCGACGCCCATCACACTGCCGGACAGCGCCGCCGTCGCGGCAACGGACAGGTCGATCCCTGCCGTGATGATCACCAGGGTCTGGCCGACCGCCAGGATCAGGATGAACGAGTACTGGCGAAGGATGTTGACCAGGTTCCCGACGCTGAGGTAGTCCGGCGAGGCGATCGTGAACGCCACCATCAGGACCAGGAGGATCGCCAGGGCACCGCCCAGGCCACCTCCCTTGGAGGCCAGGCGTCGTAGGGCGTCCGACCCGCGCCGCGGGACCACCTCGGGGTCCGCGATCAGGCCGGTGGACAGGGGTTCAGACATGGACGCCTCCCGCAGCTGCCATAATCTCGTCCTCGCTGGACGTCGGGGCGAACTCCGCGGCCACCTGGCCCTTGGACATGACCAGCAACCGGTCGCCCAGGGCCCGTGCCTCGCGGAGCTCGGAGGTCAGGTAGAGCACCGCGACGCCGTTCGCGGCAAGGTCGTGCACCAACCGGAAGACCTCCTCCTTAGCGCCGACGTCGACCCCGCGCACGGGGTCGTCAAGGATGAGCAGCCGGGCTCCGGAGCACAGCCACCGGGCCAGCACCACCTTCTGCTGGTTGCCGCCGGAGAGCGCCGCCACCGGCTGGTCGACCGAGGGGGTACGGATCCCCAGCTCCTGGACGTACCGGCTGCCCAGCCGTCGCTCGTCGCGCCGGTTGAACGCCAGGGCGTGGCCCAGACGGCGCAGCGAGGCGAGCACGATGTTCTGGGCGATGGTCATCCGGGGTACCAGGCCGGCTGCCCGGTCCTCGCCCACGTAGCCCAGACCGGCATCGATCGCCTGCCGTGGGCTGGTCAACCTCACCGGGCGACCGAACACCTCCAGCGACCCGACGGTGGCCGGCTCGATGCCGAACAGGGTCTTGGCCAGTCGGGAACGCCCCGCACCGACCAGCCCGAAGACCGTGATCACCTCGCCCGCCCGGATCTCCAGGTCGATCAGCTGCAACCGGGGTGGGCATCCCAGGCCGGTGGCCCGTAGGACCACCTCGCCGCTCGATGGCCCGGTGTGCTCCCGTAGGCGTTCCAGGTCGACAGCGGTGCCGACCATGCGGCGGGCCAGCTCGGCCTCGGTGGCCTCGCCGATCTCCAGGTCCCCGACGTGCTCGCCGTCCCTCAGGACCGTCATCCGGTCGCAGATCTTGAGTACTTCGGGAAGGCGATGGGACACGTAGATGACCGCGACCCCGTTGGCCTTGAGGTCGCCGATCACCTCGAACAGCCGGCGAGCCTCCCGGTCGGACAGGGCGGAGGTCGGCTCGTCCAGGAGGAGCACCTTGATGTCGGCCGACAACGCCTTGGCGATCTCGACGAGCTGCCGTTCGGCCACCCCGAGCCGCTCGGTCCGGGTGTGCGGGTCGAGCTCCAGGCCCACCCGCCGAAGGAACGGACGGGACCGCTGCTCAGTCAGGGCGACGTCGAGAGTCGGGCCGCGTGAGGACCAGCGGCCCAGCAGGACGTTCTCCCCGATGGACATGGTGGGGACCAGGGAGAGCTCCTGGAACACGATCCCGATGCCATGCTCCCGGGCCTTGGCTGGGGAACCGAACGGCACCGACTCCCCAGCCACACGCATCGAGCCACTGTCGGGGCGTTCCGCCCCGGCGATGATCTTCATCAGGGTGGACTTGCCAGCGCCGTTCTGGCCGAGCAGTCCCCGGACCTCGCCGGCGTCGACGATCAGGTCGACGCCGGCGAGCGCCCGGACGCCGGGGTAGGACTTGGAGATGTCCCTAACCTCCAGCAGCGGCATGGCGATCACCGCTGGCAGTCCGCCGCGATCTCCGCCCACGGGATCACGGGCAGCGCGATGTCCGGGTAGAACTCGTCCGCATTGCCCTGGTACACGGTGCGCGGCCGGATGTCCTGGAACTGCTCGACCTCCAGACCACAGGCCAGGCGGACGGCGGCCGCCGTGCCCAGCCAGCCCCACTCGGCGAAGCCGTGGTGGGTCTCGGCGACGATGCGTCCCGCGCGGATCGCGTCGACGGACTCCGGCGTCACGTCGTTGGTGAAGATGGCGACCATCCCCTCCTCGGGCGGTGTCTGCCCGCCGCTGGCGTCCAGCCGGCCGCGCTGCTCAGCAGCGGCAGCCGCACCCAGGCCCATCTCGTTGGAGGCGGCCCAGATGAAGTCGAGCTCGCCCGGGGCGTACCGGGCGAGGAAGTCCTCTGCCGCAGCGGTGCCCTTCTCGCGGTTCCAGTCGGCAGCGATCGGCTCACCGAGGATCTCGATCCCAGCAACGGGGTCGACGGCGTTGTGGAAGCCATCGTTGCGCGCGTCGGCGAAGAAGGTACCGGCGATGCCCTCGATGATCGCCCCGCTGGCCGCGATGCCGGAGGTGTCGGCACCCTCGTAGACGGACTGCCACCAGGCCAGGTCGAGGTAGCCGTCGTCGGGCGGGTCCACCGCCTCGCCGGAGCCGAGCACGCCCGGACCACCGAAGTAGTCGAGCACGGCGTAGCCGGAGACCTCCGCGGCCTCGGTGTTGTCGAAGCCGATGTAGGCGGCAACGTCGATGCCCTCCTGCTCCTCGAGCAGGTTGACCAGGATCACCGGGATGCCGGCTTCGTTGGCCTGCACGATCGCAGGCTTGATGGCCTCGGTGTCCGCCGGGGAGACGACGATCACGTCGACGCCGCGGGTGATGAAGTCCTCGATGATGGCGACCTGGTCCGCGAACGAGGTGTGCGTCGCGGGCGACCTGGTCTCGATCGTGACGTCGATCCCGTCGGCGCCCGCCTCGGCGGCGGCATCCTCGAAGAAGTCGGTCGCCGTCTTGAACACGCCGGTGACGTCGGGTGGGGTCCACCCGATGACGATCCCCTCGAGCGTGTCACCACCACCGTCGCCGGTGGCCTCGCTTTCAGGGCTCTCGGTCCCGCTGCAGGCCGCGAGCGCGAGCGCCAGGGCAAGCAGGGGGCAACGCTCCGCAGGGCTGTCCTCATGGTTGTTCTCCTCTCAAGTGCCTCAGCGGGCTGTGTACCCGCCGTCGATGACCAGTTCGGAACCAGTCATGTACGCCACGTCGCCACTCAAGACGAAGGCGATGGCGGCAGCGATCTCCTCAGGCCGGCCGAGCCGGCCCGCAGGCCGGGCGTCGGCGAGCCTGCGCTCGTGCGCCTCCGGATCCGGGGCGCTGTCGATGGCAGCGCGCACCAGGGGTGTCATCGTGGTCCCAGGGCACACCGAGACCGCGCGGATGCCCTCCGCGGCGTGGTCGACGGCGATGCTCCGGGTGAGCATGATCAGGCCCGCCTTGGAGACGTTGTAGGCGACCTGGCCGGGGACGGCGACGATGCCTGCCTCGCTCGCGACGTTGACGACTGTGCCGCCGCCGGTGCGCACCATCACCGGGATGGCCTCTCGGGTGAGGCGGAAGGCGGCGCGCAGGTTGAGCTCGAGGATCCGGTCCCACACCTCATCGGTGGTCTGCGTCGTGCTCGCGAGGGTGTGGATGCCCGCGCAGTTGACCAGGGCGTCCAGGCGACCGAAGCGCTCGAGCGTCTGGTCGACGAGGTCGTGGGCGGCATCGGGCTCGGTCAGGTCGTTCTCGACGAAGACGACCTCGCCGCAGGTGGCCATCTCGGCTCTCATCTCGGAGGTCGCGGGTTCATGGCCGGCGGCGAGGACGCGCCACCCTCGCCTGGCCAGCTCGCGGGCGGTGGCGTACCCGATGCCGCTGGTCGCACCCGTCAGCAGGACGACCTGGCGCGCGGCGTCTTCGCCCATGTGAACCCCGCTTCGTCGCGGACTTGAGTTCCTGTCCGCACAGCAGAGAAGCATATGCGTACAAGTGATGTCAACGATCGTGACTGTTTCGTGACCTGGGTCGGCTCCGTCGGGCGGGCCATCGGACATGGGCGGGCTGGGCATGGTCCGGTGCACGGGTCGGCGCGAGCGCGGCGTACCGGCTCCGCAGGTGTCCGCTGACTGCGCCGAGCACGTGCTGGGGCTGTTCGAGGCGCTGCACCCAGATCACTGTCGGAGGGGCGCGTTCCGCTGCGGTTGCCGCGCACACGGCGGCCGGCGCTTCCCGATCGGCCTGGGCTGCGGCCGAGGAACGCCACTGGCAGGAGCAGCACCTTCCCGAGCACCTGCGACCCATCGCGTACCACGCCCCCAGCGGGTGCAGCCCCAGGTCAGACGGTGCTCATTGGAGGGGGAGGACGTCGTCGGGCCGGGAATGTCGACGCCGTCCCCACGGTTGTGACGTACGCTGGACGGTGCCCCGCGGGGCGACGCCGCGACGTCGCGCCGGTGGGTGCTTGACAACTGCACAGGGGGTGATCGGTTTCGACGATGGTTGTCAATCCAGGAGAAGC
>Ga0209226_10000743_pt1 | contig 16677 bp, 10 predicted proteins | sample BarGraNGADG00212_2_FD_184497 | JGI IMG/M metagenome (GOLD analysis project Ga0209226, IMG submission 184497) | Arctic peat soil microbial communities from Barrow, Alaska, USA - Barrow Graham LP Ref core NGADG0011-212 (SPAdes) (version 2) | ecosystem: Environmental > Terrestrial > Soil >...
AAGGCTACGATCCATGGGACTTGTACTGTCGTCCGCATAAACCAGGAAATCCCGGATATGTGAATTGCTGTCCTGGTCCTGGCGGCGACAGACCCGATTCCGCCTTTGAGGCCAAAAATTATAACCGCGTAATGGATGTGGTTTACAACTACCATCCTGACCTCATATATTTCGATGGCGGCCTTCCGGTTCATGGACTGGATATTTCTGCTAATTTTTATAATGAAAGTCCAAAGTGGAACAAAGGCAAAAATGATGCTGTTATTAATATTAAAGGGGCTGGAGTAGATCGCCAGAAGGCAGTTGTACTTGATATTGAAAATGGCCAAAGCGATAACCTTAAAAAGTATCCCTGGCAAACCGACACATCATTGGACGGGTGGTTTTATATGCCCGGACGTGCCCATGCTTCCACGAAAAGTATTGTCCAAAAGCTGATTGACATTGTTAGCAAAAATGGCAACCTGATGCTCAATATTACACAGAAATCCGATGGTACAATTCAGGACTATGCCGTGCAGTTCCTTAAAGAAATGGGCCAATGGATGGATATGAACGGCGAAGCCATACATGGTACCAGGCCCTGGGAGAAATTCGGCGAAGGCCCGCACAATACAGAAAACGGCGAACAGAACCGTAGCAGCAATGTCCCATTCACAGCCGAAGACATCCGCTTTACTACAAAAGGTAACAGCCTTTATGCCATTTTAATGGACTGGCCGGGTAAAAGTGTTACAATAAAATCGTTGCCCCAGGATAAAAAAGTGTGGTATGGGAAAATCAGGGAAGTAAGGATGCTTGGCGATGACAAACCATTAAAATGGACTCAGGATAAAAGCGGACTTATTGTACAATTGCCCGATAAGCAGCCATGTAGCTATGCCTTTGTAATTAAAATAACAGGGAGATAAAATTACTAATTCTCAAATATTCAAATCTTATGAAACCATTTTCAAAACTATTATTAAGCACAGCTGCCGCATTAATGATATTTATTTCTTGTTGCAAAACAAGCATTGCCCAGCAAACTGTTGTTTTTAATTCATCGTGGGAATCATTGGAGCAATACAAGTGTCCGGAGTGGTTCCGCGATGCGAAATTTGGGATTTGGTCACACTGGACTGGTTACGTGGTGCCAGAAATGGGCGATTGGTATGCCCGTGGTATGTATGAGGAGGGAAGCTATCAATACAAATTCCATGTGGCGAATTACGGACATCCCTCAAAATTCGGATATAAAGATGTCATTGAACTGTGGAAAGCCGACAAGTTCAATCCCGACAGCCTGGTTGCGTTATATAAAGAGGCCGGGGCAAAATACATTGTATCGTTAGCCGTGCACCACGATAATTTCGATTTATGGGACTCGAAATACCAGAAATGGAACAGCGTCAGCTACGGCCCCCGAAAGAATATCGTAGGACTGTGGGAAAAAGCAGTGCGCAAAGCAGGCTTAAGATGGGGAGTAACAAGCCATCTCGAAAGGAGCTGGAATTGGTTTCAGCCCTCTCATGGAGCGGATACATCGGGTCCATACAAAGGTGTGCCTTATGACGGTGCCAACCCCGCATACAAATTCATTTATCACGATACGTATGGCATTAAAGATGATAATGTAGCATATGCAATTAATCCGCCAAAGCAATGGGCCGATGAATATTGCAACCGCATCAAAGACCTTTTGCAGCAGCATAAGCCCGACCTTTTTTACATGGATGGCAGCATACCATTTGGCGAGCAGGGACGGGATCTTATTGCCTGGTACTACAACCAGAACACCCAATGGCACAACGGGAGCATGGAGGCTGCAATGGCCCTTAAAAACCTTCCTTCTTATATGAATGTTTATCATGGCGATTTTCGCTTTGGCACCTGCGTGGAAGATGTTGAAAGGGGCAGAATGGCAGGCATTAACCGCGAGCCATGGCAAACCGATAACTCAATTGGTGACTGGTCGTGGAAAAAGGGCCAGAAATATATCAGCCTGAAAATTTTTATTGACCAGCTGATAGACATTGTCAGCAAAAACGGCAACCTGCTTATGAATATCCCATTACGTGCCGATGGTTCCCTTGACCAGGAGTCAGTGGCACTACTTAAAGGATTGGGACAATGGTTTAAAGTAAATGGCGAGGGTATTTATGGCACGCGCCCTTATACTGTATTTGGCGAAAGCCCAAGGATGGCAAGGAATGGTCAAAATGCTGAAATGGCAGAGTTAACAGCTAACGATTTCCGATTTACTGCAAAGGGCGACACTGTATTTGCTTTTATATGTGGCGAACCAAAGGGTGAAGTTAAGATCAGGCAGTTTAATAAAGTGAATTATCATACTATTAAAACGATAACTATGCTGGGTGTAAAAGATCCGTTGAAATTTTCACAGGAAAAGGATGGAACCGTAATTCAGATCCCGGATTTATTGCCTTCAAAGAATGCGGTATGTTTGAAGATTGTACCGAAAATTTAATTTTAAACCATGAATGATCTGTTTGAATTTTTACGATTAACATATATTAAATGTTCCGATTATGAAAAAGTATTTTAAACATCAAGAAAAATTGCTGCTTATAGCTGCAATAATACTTATGGTTTCAGCATCCATAAAAGTAAATGCCCAAAAGTATCAACCCACATGGGAATCAGTAAATACTCATAAACCGGCACCGGAATGGTTCCAGGATGCTAAATTTGGTATATATTTTCACTGGGGGGTGTATAGTGTACCTGCTTATGGAAACGAGTGGTACCCATCAATGATGTATTATGAAAATTCAGATGTTAACCGCCACCATATTAGTACGTATGGTACTTTAGCAGAATTTCCTTATGATAAATTCATCACAGGAGGAACCGATAAGGCCGGACAATTTGTTCAATTTGCACCGAAACTGAAATCGCAGGGAGGTAATTTTGACCCGGATGAATGGGCTCAGCTCTTTTCGGATGCAGGCGCCAGATTTGCCGGCCCCAGCGCAGAGCACCATGATGGTTTTTCGATGTGGAATAGTTCTGCTAATGAATGGAATTCAGTTAAATTAGGGCCAAAGCTCGATCTGCTCGATTTATTTTCAAAAGCAGTACGTGCCAAAAATATGAAATTAATAGTGGCATTGCACACTGCCGCTCACATTAAATCTTATTGGAATGCTGCACCTATTCCTTCTGATCCCAGCTTAAAAAAGTTATATGCAAAAATGCCATTGGATGAAGAACGGCAACTCTGGTATGATAAATTAAAAGAGGTGATCGAAGGTTATCAACCTGATATCATATGGCAGGATATGGATTTAGATATAATTGATGATAAGCGAAAATTAGATTTTCTGTCCTATTATTTCAACAAAGGAATAGAGTGGAATAAAGAGGTTGTTTCAACATATAAAACTTATGAAAAGGGTTTTGGTCCTGAAAATTCCGTACCCGATTTTGAAAGAGGCGGTCCGGCATCTATTGAATATCCATTCTGGTTAACCGATGACGCTGTCGGAATTTCAAGCTGGTGTTACACAGAAGGATTGAAATATTACTCACCCACAGCTATGCTTCATGCTTTGATTGACAAGGTCAGTAAAAACGGGAACCTGCTATTAAATATTTCGCCAAAAGCGGATGGTACAATTCCGGAGGAACAGAAAAAAATCTTACTTGGAATTGGCGGTTGGCTTAAGAAATTTGGTGAGGCCATCTATTCAACCCGCGCCTGGTTAGTCTATGGCGAAGGTCCTACAAGGATGGGAGGAGGCTCTTTCACCACACCTGTCAGGGGCACCAGTTCAGATATCCGGTTTACAAGAAACAAGGAGAACAATACTTTATATGCGATTGTGTTGGGTTGGCCGGGAAATCAATTAAATATTACAACCCTTAAATCAGGAAATTTTAACTTAAGCAAATTGAAAAGCGTTCAGTTGCTTGGCGAGAAAGCAGGCGAGTATATTGATCTGCCCCTAAGAAAACAGGACGGTACCGGATTTAAGATCAGTTTGCCACCCAATAAACCTTATGATGCCCAGGCATATGTAGTAAAACTTATATTTAAGGGAGAGATACCTCAAAAGTAATAATTGGTAAAATGAAATACGGATGAAAGTCCAATGATTCACTCTGTTAAATGATATGAAATCAGAGGATTACGACTATTATAAACAAAAGGAAAATATATAATTATGACAAAAATTATTCATAAAAACAGAATGCCTAAATATTTTTTTAATCTAAAAAGAGCTGTTATGCCGTTGCTTTTCCTGGTGGCGGTAACAACAGCAACTGCCCAGCAATCGCTTGTCGGACTGAACCCGATCATTGATAATGGTGTATGCATGAGAGATCCGGAAATAACCTTAGGCGGAGATGGCAATTACTATATGGCATTATCAAAAAATTTATCCACCGCTCAGTTTGGATTCAATATTGGTATAGAATTATGGAAATCTTCTGATCTGCTGAACTGGACATGTCTTGGAACGATATGGTCCCTGGAAAAAGATGCTATCTGGTGCAACAAATCAAAATACCCGGATGTGCAATTGTGGGCGCCCGAAATCCATTTTATTAAAAATAATTATTGGATTACCTATACTATAGCTGCAGGAAAGGCCTGGAATGATTCTGTATCCTATTTGGGCAACAGTTTGCTGAAAAGTAAAAGTGGCTCACCCACCGGTCCCTATGCTGACGTGAAAACTGATGGTCCTCTGGCAGATTGGATTGATGCATCGTTGTTTGAAGATACCGATGGCAAAGTGTATTACTTATGGCAGAATAAATGGATCCGGCAGATGAATGATGACATGACAGGATTTGTTACTGCAAAACAAGATATAAAATGTAATGTCGGGTTTGAAGGGGTCTTTATGTACAAGATTAAGGGCGTGTATTATTTACTTGCAGCCGACAATAATAAAGGTGGTTACAAAGGTTATAATTGCATGGCTGCAAGCTCTACTACCCTTATGGGGCCATATTCTGAAAGCTATGTGGCTTTACAGGATGGGGGTCACAACGGACTTTTTACCGATAAAAACGGACAATTATGGGCGACTACTATGCACAGCAGAGGATTTTCTGAAAGACCGAGCATTGTAAAGATGCAAATCGATGAATCGGGAAAATTAAAACCGCTTGAAGATAGTTATACCTGGGTCACCAATCCGGGCTTTGAAACAGGTAGTTTTAGTCCCTGGTCAGGTATTGGCACTTCGGTTGTCAGTAGAAGCAATACCCATTCCGGCTCATATGCAGCAGAAATCTCCGGCCTGAATAGTGGTTTTAAAAATGCCAAAGTTCGCGTATTCCCTAACACAACCTATACTTTGAAGGTCTGGGGTAAAGTCGGGGCCCACCGCAATGCCGCAAGACTTTATGTGAAGAATTATGGTGGCACTGAAGTACAGAGTGACTTTACGAAGACAAGCTATTCTCAGAATACCGTCACGTTTACTACCGGAGCATCTGATACAATCTGTGAGATTGGAGTATTGATGACCACTGCCGGCACCTGTTATATCGATGATTTTACCTTGATTAAAGGAAGTGACGGAATTAAATCAGGAACTAGTGACTCAGGGGTCAGAAATTAAAAGAAGTAATTGATTGTTCTCAACCTTAAATCATCAGTTAAGAAATGGATTTAAAATCAGGATACCTTTTACTCAACATTATGATAACATAGTGTATGTCGCAAAGATTAATTTTAAAGGGGAAATTCCTCAAAACTAATAACCATTAACCATTAAACATATATTAGAAATATGATAAATATTGAATCCGTCAGGGCAATTACGATAAAAGCTATCTTCACATGTCTGTCTATTATATTAGCAACAGCGTTAGTTAGCGGCCAAATTGATTTTGGTGCATATTACACAAAATTGAATACGGGTCAGGATTGGGAGACTTACTCCCGTACCGGCGAACACCCTGACATTAAAGTGGACATTTCCAAAGCAGGCGGTCAGCTGGTTTTCTGGAGAGGCAGCAGCTATCTGCCTTATTGGAAAACAAGCAAGGGTCAATGGAACCTTGCCGAGATAGTGCCCCGTAGCGGTGATGGTACAACACAAATGCCCGACAGGGTAAATCTTTTTTCACATGTTGAGATTATTACGAATACCGCTTCTGAGATAGTTATACACTGGAGATACCTCTCAACTTTTTCTGCAGGCAACCCTTATGGCAATGTGGACCCGAACAACTTTACTGAAGAAGTGTTCACCATTTCGCCTGATGGAAAGGTAAAACGTGTTATTAAAAAAGGAACCGAAAAAATTGATGATTGGAATGATCCATTGAATCAATTAACCCAAAACCTTCAGTTAGGCGCTTCAGGAATTAAAGAAATAAGCCGCGTTGAACCGAGACATTCCGCGCCCGCTGCAAAGCTCGTGGGCAATCCCGAAAAGGGCCCTTCCGTTGTTAAGCCCTGTGTATGGTTTAAATTCGATGAAGCGCAGGGAGATGTTACGAAAGAAAGTGTTTCCAATACAAGTATTATTGTTCCGGGACACAAGACTCTTTGGAAAAACGGCATTTCAGGGACAGCAATGGAATTTGATGGTTATCACACTGCTGTAATTTTACCTGCGGCTAAATCCCCAAATTTGGCAGGCGGTACCGTGGCCTTTATCGGAGCCGAAAATACAGGTGATTTAACACTTGAAGGCTGGTTTGCTCTTGGTGCGTACCCATTTAACTGGGCCCCCATTGTGCAGCAAGGCGATGATAACGGATATTTTTTAGGCATAGACAGCCACGGTTACCCTGGATTTATGGCAAATATTAACGGCTGGAGGCATCAGCTCTGTGTAGCAAATAAGCCACCATTTAACGATGCCAATCATTTGGAATTGTTCCGGTGGTATCATATAGCAGGCGTTTACAGTAAAAGCGATGGTATGATGCGCTTATATATCAATGGGAAGGAAATTGCCAGCATATTTGCCGGTTTCAATGGGATTCAAACTGCAAATACTGATATTCGCGTTGGTAAAGCAGGCGTATTGAGAGAACCTACCGAAGGCACCAATACCAACCTTTACAGTGAATTTGGTCTCGATGCCCTTATTGACGAAGTGAAAATATACAACGTTGCATTAAACGGCAGTCAGGTTGCCACATTATTTGATAATTATAACCCGGGTATGGCAATAATTAATGTACCCGACATACAGAAACGTAGTTTTCCAAACCCTTCTACCAATGGCGAGTTCAAGGCTATTTACACCCATCTGCCTTACTACGAAACCTGGGAAAATTTATGGCGGTTTGGGCAATACCCCGATGTAGTGGTTGGATTCGATCAATTGCCTACAAAATTTGTATTTTGGCGGGGAGTTAGCTTTGTCCCGACCATGGTAAACGACTTAAACCAATGGTTTACCAATGAATTTAGTGAAACAGGTTTTACTAAAGCCGCTGAGGGCGATTGCGAACCTATGTCAGACAAAGGATGTTGGGATTCGCACGTGAGGGTTATCGAAAACAACGGTGCCAGGATTGTTGTTGAATGGCGTTACAGATTAAGTAACCCAAGTCATAAATGGGCATTCTATGATGCTGCTACAGGTTGGGGCGATATTGCCGACTGGTATTTCTATATTTACCCCGATGGCGTGGCTTCCAAAATTATGCGCTGTTATACTTCCACACCCGATTACTGGCATGAATGGGACGAACAAATTGTGGTACTGGGAGAAGGTCAACACCCGGAATCTGTAGTTGAGAAAGCCCCTGTTATGACATTAGTAGATAGCACGGGCAAATCTGTTGATTATGATTGGAATCCGAACCCACCAAAACCCGATTACAAAAGAAAGATAATCCAGAAAATTTATTTTACCGGGAAATATGATCCGTTTACCATTCAAAAATTCGATGATGGCGATATTTACGGTGGCGAACGCACCTGGTATTCGGTATTTCCTAATTGGAATCACTGGCCAACTTCGCAAATTAACTCTTCCGGACGAAATGCATTTTTCCCCGACAGGGCAGGGCATAGCTCTATTTCGCATCTTTTCTGGCCAATCAGTTCACAACAGAGGGGTAAAATTCCTTATGACGAAAAAATATTAATGGAAGGTATGACCGACCAGCCGGCAACCGGGCTTACCGGATTAGCCAGATCGTGGCTGAAAGCGCCTGCTGTGGCAAATGTATCTGGAGGAACTAGTCAGGGGTACAACCAGTCCCACAGAGCTTACGGCTTTACCTTTGGTTCGGCACCGCTGTCATTTAAGATTGCAGCTACTGAAAATAATCCCATACAAAACCTGTGTTTTGAAATAAAAAACTGGAAAAGCAGAACTGCAAAAGCAAACATTAAGATAAACGGTGTATCCCAAACCCCGGGGCCAAATTTCAGGCAGGGAGTTAACATTGATACCGATGGTACTTATACCTTGATTGTTTGGGTAGGTCTAACTGCTAATTCTTTACAAAGCTTCGAGATTACAATTTAAAAGTCAGACTATTTTATTAACCAAGCAAAATTAAAAAAGGAGGCATTTTTATGAAAAGAAAAGTTTATTTAGTTCAGTTTGTTTTATTATTTGTGTTACTGTTTACAACTGGAGCCCGTGTTCACTTAAATGCACAGGAACCTTATAAGCCAACCTGGAATTCTTTGAAGACTCATCAAACCCCTCAATGGCTTAAGGATGGAAAGTTCGGCATTTACACTCACTGGGGAATTTATTCCGTACCGGCTCAAGGGCCTAATGCCACCTGGTATGCCAACAGTGTCTATACGAAACCTGACGGGCCGGCAAGAAAGCACTTCGAGGAAAACTATGGCAAGCTGACACCTGATTTCGGATATAAAGATTTCATTCCCAAATTTACAGGCTCGAAGTTCAACGCCGATGAGTGGGCCGATCTGTTCCAGAAAGCAGGCGCCCGCTTTGCCGGACCTGTTGCTGAACATCACGATGGATTTGCAATGTGGGATACAAAGTATTCAGAATGGAATGCTGCAAAAATGGGACCCAAAAGAGATGTTGTAGGGGAACTTGCAAAAGCGATAAAGAAACGTAATATGAAATTTGTTACTGCATTCCATCATGCCGAACAATGGTTCTACTTTCCAACTTATGATAAACGCTACGACAGTGGTAATCCGAAATATTCAGGCCTCTACGGCCCTATTCACGAAAAGGGTGCTCTGCCAGATAAAGCTTTTCTTGATAAATGGGAGGGTAAGATTATCGAGGTCATCGACAAATATGACCCGGACTTTATCTGGTTCGATTTCGGTTTAAGAATAATAACCGATTCTTACAAACAGGATATGCTTGCCTATTTCTATAACCACGCTGCCAAGAATAATAAGGAAGTAGTGGTAACATACAAATCACATGATCTACCTCCTTTCGCTGGCCTTCTTGATTGGGAACTGGGTCAGGAACCTGACCTAACTTACTACGATTGGATTACAGACACATCGATTGATAATGGAGAGGGATGGGGGTACGTGAAAGGACTTGGATTCAAGTCAGTGGATAATCTAGTCGATAACCTCGTAGATCGTGTCAGCAAGAACGGTTATTTATTACTCAACGTTGGCCCGATGCCAGATGGCTCTATTCCAGAAGAGGCAAAAGAAAAATTACTTGGTTTGGGAAAGTGGCTCCAGATGAACGGGGAGGCCATATATGGAACAACAACCTGGGGTATTGCAGGCGAAGGCCCTACCAAACTTGGAAAACCAAGTGGTAATGGATTTAACGAAAAAAACGACATCGCTTATACAGGACAAGACATCCGCTTCACTGTTAAAGACAACAATATGTACGCCACTGTTCTTGACTGGCCTGGTGAAAAAGTTCTTATCAAGAGCTTTGCTCCCAAAGGGACGAATTGGTCAGGTTTGTACCCCTCTGAAATCGCTTCTGTTACAATGCTTGGAGATGGGAAAGAGCTGAAGTGGGAGATTACCAGTGAGGGAATGAGCATTGAGACACCAAAGACGAAACCATGCGATTATGCATTCGTTTTTAAGATTGTTCGAAAAAGCCCTTTTAAGTAGGATAGAATCTTTCAGCATTTTTTGAACCAATCCTCATAAAAGGAGTACAAGATAAATAGATTCCCTAAGTGCATGTATTTGTGCATTTAGGGAATGACTTTTCGCGAGGTTTTATAGGTCTCGGACATAGTTTAGAATTCATAAAATGAAAAAAACTAGCTTAGTTCTCACTTTACCGGAGTCAAACTATTTAATTAATTTATAAAACCTGAAAATCGTAAAAGGGGGGGTATTATGAAAAGAAATAATTCATTCATTCTGTTTGGTTTATTATGGATCCTCATTTGCAAGGCGGGATTCGGGCAAGATAATGGACTGTTGGCATACTGGTCGTTTGACGAGGTGAGCGGGCCAAACATCGTTGAAACTGTCAAAGGCACAAAGGACATCATTAAAGGCAATTTCTCGTTTGTGAATGGTGTCCATGGTAAAGGTATCAAGTTCGACGGGTTCACGACACGCATTACACGTGATTCCTTAGTGAACGGCATATGGAATGCGCCTGAAATCAAAGAAGCACTGACTATTGAGGCATGGATTGCCCCTCAGGCCTACCCCTGGAATTGGAATGCCATTGTTGAACAGAAAGACCGATATTATTTCGGTTTGGATGCGACCGGTCACATCGGTTTGCGGGTCTTCATAGATAGTTATTGGCGGGAATGCGTATCTGCTATACAGGTGCCTTTCATGCAGTGGTCGCATATAGCCGGGACTTTTGATCCCAACAATGGTCTTACCGTCTTCATCAACGGACAGGAAGTTGGTCGTTTTGCAATCGCTGGCCGTTTTGCGCGGAAGCGACCCTTTGAGCCATCGGAGGTTGTGGATAAATACTTCACGGAGCATAGCGCCGCGGGCGGTGCTTTCCAGATCGGCCGCAATCTCGACAATCTGCCTGCTGCCGGAACCAGATCCATTCCTGCTTCATATTCTTTTGATGGAATCATCGACGAGCTGAAAATATACGGCTGCGCTCTCGATGCCAGCGAAATCAAGAAATCTTATGAGTCCTTGCATCCCTCTTCATCACCTCCGCTGACATGGCGGAAGCTGCCCATCATCCCTGATGGACAAAAGAAGTTTGGAGCCTACTACACAAGCCTGAAACTCTACCCCGAGTGGGATCAACTCTGGCGCATCGACGACTATCCAGATCTGGTCATTACCTTCGATGATGCATCTTATAAAATGGTCTTCTGGCATGGAACTACTTACGGTCTCACTTTGGTAACTGAAAACGGACGCTGGATGGCAGAACAGAGTGCCGAATCCCATCGCACCGAATATGGTTGTGTTGAGCATATGTCCGACAAGCAGTGTCGTTATTCTCATGTTCGGCTGATCGAAAACAGCCCAGCCCGCATCGTCGTGCACTGGCGATATGCCCCGACCGATGTCCTCTACAACATTGGCGAAACAGATCCGATCACCAACTGGGGTGACTGGGTTGATGAGTATTATATCATCTATCCCGATGGTTGGGCTGTTCGCCATGTTCTGGTACATGGTGGCCAACGGGCATACAGTTTAACTGCACCCCAGGCTATTCTGAGCCCTGGCGAAACGCGTGCGGACATCATCTCGATGGAATCGGTCACTCTGGCAAAAATGGATGGCACTATACGAAGTTTCGGCCCTTCAACAGGAGTTGAACTCAATGAATTCTTAAATAGAGCTCCTATACCGAATATTGCTATTGTAAATATGATGTCGGATTTCAAGCCTGCGTGGATATATGAGTCGCCTACAGTGATAATAGAGGAACGGCAACGCGGAGTGGTGTCTAAACCGGGGATGGTGGCTCAAAGCGGAGGCTGGGGGGGAACTCATTGGCCTGTCTCGCAAATTCCGTCTGACGGCCGGCGTGCATTGGCGCTCGACCGTTTCTCCAGCGTTGAAATGTTTGCACCAGAACCACCACAGACCCAGAGGAAAAGAGACGGTGCTATAGAAGCCCGCTGGCTCACAGGGTTTACGAAAGATCCTGCTTCGACACTTCCGGTGGCTCTTGCATGGTTGCAGCCGCCTGAGTTGAAACTTTCGGGAGCAGATTTCGCTAAAGATGGTTACGGCCGCGATGACCGGGCTTATCACCTTCACCGGCTGACCACAGGAAGCACGAAGCTGCAGTTCACAATTCAGGCAAGCGACAAATCGCCGGCGATGAACCCTGCATTTGTCATCGATGGATGGGGCGAGGGCGGTGCATCACTAACATTGAACGGAAAACCTGTAGCTGAGGGTAAAGATTTTCGCGTTGGCCGAATCGAACGGTTGGAAGGCCCCAGTCTAGTAGTCTGGATTAGTGGGCAATTAACCAGGCCGTCAACCATTGCGCTAACGCCCACATCCAAAAAAAACTAATTTCAGACTTTTTGATTTTTTATTGTCTCATGGTCCTGAAAACATTTTGTTGAAAACTAGTTTATAAAAGAATTTGCAGAAGAATGAAAATATTATCTTTGTTTTATTAAGTAATCGAGAAAGTTATCGTGTAAGTAAATATTAAATTTTTGAATTATGAAAAAGATTTTGGTTGCAGGCGCCGGAGGTTTTATTGGCGGACACCTTGTAAAAGAGTTAGTTAAGAAAGGTCACTCAGTAAGAGCTGTAGATATGAAACCTTTGAATGAATGGTATCAGATTACAGATGGAGTTGATAATCTTGTTCTGGATTTGCGTATCAGAGAGAACTGTTATACAGCTCTTAATGGTTATAATGAGGTATTTAACCTGGCTGCGGATATGGGAGGAATGGGCTTTATTGAAAATAATAAGGCTGCTTGTATGATAAGTGTTCTTATTAATACTCATCTGTTGATTGCTGCACGCGATTGCGGAATTGACAGGTTTTTTTATGCATCGTCAGCATGCGTTTACAATGGAGATAAACAAACAGATCCAAATAATCCGGGCCTGAAAGAAGCTGATGCTTATCCTGCTCTTGCCGAAGATGGATATGGTTGGGAAAAACTTTTCAGCGAGCGTATGTGCCGTCATTTCAGAGAAGATTTTGGGCTGACAACGAGAGTTGCCAGATTCCATAACGTTTATGGCCCTCATGGTACATTCGATGGTGGCAGGGAAAAAGCTCCTGCAGCTATGTGCCGCAAAGTTATTGAAGCATCTATTACAGGCAAGAAAGATATCACTATCTGGGGCGATGGTCACCAGACCCGTAGTTTCATGTATATTGACGATTGTGTGAAGGGAATATTGGCCATTATGTATAGTGACATTATCGAACCGCTCAATTTAGGAAGTAGTGAAATGGTCTCTATAAACCAGCTTGTTGATATTGTAGAAGAAATTGCAGGATTTAAACTTAACAGGAAATATGACCTTGATGCTCCAAAAGGTGTTCGCGGCCGTAACAGTGAAAACACATTAATAAAGAAATACCTGAATTGGGAACCATCTATTCCTTTAAATAAGGGGATGAAGAAGACCTACGACTGGATTAAAGATCAGATGTCGCATGATTCGACAATTAAAAAAGAGGCAAATAAATATAATAAGTAATCCAGCATGGATAATGAAAAGTAAGAAGGTATTGGTAAGCGGCTGTTTTGATCTGCTGCATGGGGGTCATGTTGCCTTTTTCAAAACTGCCGCAACGTATGGAGATCTTTATGTAAGCGTAGGGAGAGACAATAACTTGTTTTTGCTTAAGGGTAAAATGCCTTTTTTTTCAGAGGAAGAACGACTCTACATTGTTAAATCTATTAAATATGTCAGTGAAGCTTTTCTGGCATCAGGTTCAGGAATGTTGGATTTCAAACCTGACCTTCAAAGGATTAAACCCGATATTTTCATTGTTAATGAAGAAGGACATACTCCTGAGAAGAAGAGTTTATGCAAAGAATCCGGAGTGGAATATGTTATTCTTCCACGTATTCCCGAAGAAGGATTACCCGCCCGCTCTAGTTCCGGAACTAAAAAGGAGCTGAGATTTCCTTACAGACTTTGTCTTGCCGGAGGTTGGATGGATCAGCCCTGGGTATCCAAAGTTTATCCCGGATCAGCTGTAGTTGCACAAATCTGGCCATCGATGGATTTTAATAGCAGGTCAGGACTGGCTACCAGTTCCCGTGAATTTGGGATAAAAATATGGGGTAACAGGTATCCTGATGGTGACCCGATTCAAAACGCAAAAATATTATTTGGCGCTGAGAACCCTCCCGGGACAAAATATGTTGCCGGTTCACAGGACCAACTTGGATTACTTCTTCCGGGTGTGAACGGATTATTCTACAATGGAGGTTACTGGCCCGAGAAAATACAATCTTCTGTAAATAGGGATATATGTGACTGGCTTTCGGATGTTATTTATATGTTACCACTAAAACCACGCCCCGACGGATACGATCCGCTGAAGGAGATGCATCTCGAAAAACACTTTATTAAAGCACTGGGTGAAGCAGGAGATAGTTGCTATGACAGCATATTGAAGAAAGATATTAAGGGACTGGGCAAAGCAATGACTGATACTTTAATAATGTGGAAGAAAATATTACCACTCACTGTTCCGGATGATATCTTTAAAGAAATGGAGACAAATTATTTTTCAAACTATCCCGGCGCAATTACTTCAGGTTGCGGTGGAGGTTACGTGATTGTAGTTTCTGAAAAGGAAGTTGAAGGATCAATTAAAATAAAGGTTCGATATTAAGCTTCAATTTATGTAAGTTAATAGTTATTAAGTTGTTATAAGTATTTAAACACTACCAATTTAAATAAATAAGACTTCTATGGATAGCAAATCAATCTCGCTGCTAAAGGCTAAACTTGTATCTCCGGAGAGCAGAACCTCCTTTATTCTGGTAACTGCATTGTTTTTGTTTTGGGGAATTCCAAACAACCTGAATGACATTCTTATCAAACAATTTATGAAAGCCTTTGAATTAAGCCGGCTCCAGGCCGGCCTTATTCAGAGTGCTTTTTATCTTGGCTACTTTGTCCTGGCTATACCTGCTGCAATGATTATGCGGAAATACAGTTATAAAGCAGGACTTGTAATAGGCATGTTACTTTATAGTCTGGGGACATTCCTGTTCTGGCCAGCAGCTCATTCAGGTCAGTATTTTTATTTCCTGGCCGCATTATTTGTTATTGCCAGCGGACTTTCTTTCTTGGAAACAGGGGCTAATCCATTTATTGCCGGTTTGGGTAATCCCGAATCTTCAGAACGGAGATTGAATTTTTCACAGGCATTTAACCCTTTTGGAGCAATATTGGGAGTTCTGATTGGTACAGTTTTTATTTTTTCGGGAATTGAACATGATCCTGCTAAAGTTGAGGTGATGAAACAAGCCGGGACCTATGCAACTTATCTCGAATCTGAAACTATGAGGGTTGTCAGACCATATATGGTACTCGGTGTCGTAGTTTTCCTTTGGGCAATACTCATTATGAGAACCAAATTCCCGAAGATAACTTCCGAGGAAAGCGTGAGTGGAAATACCGGTAAAGTCCGTGAACTGTTTAAAAAGCGTCATTTTCTTTTAGGTGTTTTAGCTCAGTTCTGTTATGTTGGCGCTCAGGTTGGTACATGGAGTTTTTTCATCCAGTATGCCCAGGACTATACAGGAATTGCAGAAAAATCTGCAGGCTATTTTCTTACAGGAACGCTTGTGGCATTTCTCATAGGCAGATTCTCGGCAACAGTGATAATGAAATATATTAAGCCGGGCAAATTAATGGGCATTTATGCTATCATGAACGTGCTTCTTGTCGGTCTTGCTGTTATGCATCCCGGATGGATAGGAGTATGGTCAATTTTCCTTTCCAGTTTCTTTATGTCATTAATGTTTCCAACAATATTTGCACTTGGAATAAAAGGTCTGGGAGCGAATACGAAAATTGCCGGTTCGATCATTGTTATGGCTATTATCGGTGGCGGTGTATTTACACCTTTAATGGGTCTGGTAGCAGAAAAAAGCATGGCATTTGCAATGCTTATTCCTATGGGCTGCTATTGTTTTATCAGTCTATATGCCTTCTGGTGGTCAAATCCAAAAAGTCTTCCGGAAAGCAGTGTTAATTAATTAACAGAGACATTAAATTCTTTTTATAATGATTTAAAACAGAATGCAAAGTGAGCGATTTATTTAAAAGATATTGCAAAATTCTTAATCTGAAGGACGATCCTGAACTTATAAGCCAGTATAAAAATGTGCACGGTATTAACAATGCATGGCCGGAAATAACTCAGGGAATGAAAGATGTGGGAATACTTGATATGGAGATTTATATTCATGGCAACATACTTTTCATGATTATGGATACTGCAGCTGATTTTGATCATGAAAAAGCCATGACGGCGCTTGCTTTAAAACCACGGCAAAAAGAATGGGAGAGTTATGTATCAAAATTTCAAAATACTGACTCTGAGGCTACTGCTGCCAGCAAGTGGACTTTAATGGACCGTATCTACGAAATGGACCAGAAGATAGAATATAAGTCCATCTCCGGACAGTTAAAGAAAAACATCAGATAAATTTTATCTTATTTGATTTTTATATGAACAACAGATATGTTATAATTATGGCAGGTGGTATCGGAAGCCGTTTCTGGCCGCTTAGCCTAAGTAAAAAACCAAAACAGTTTCTCGATATTCTTGGAACCGGGGAAACACTTCTGCAGCA
>Ga0209226_10000744_pt1 | contig 16671 bp, 11 predicted proteins | sample BarGraNGADG00212_2_FD_184497 | JGI IMG/M metagenome (GOLD analysis project Ga0209226, IMG submission 184497) | Arctic peat soil microbial communities from Barrow, Alaska, USA - Barrow Graham LP Ref core NGADG0011-212 (SPAdes) (version 2) | ecosystem: Environmental > Terrestrial > Soil >...
CCGAGACATACCGCCCGGGTCGCTGGCTCCGCTTCAGCCACTTCTTGGATCGCGCATCGGCAATCGAGGTCGTCACGCTGATCTCGCCGCCCTCCGGCTGAAAGCTCACAGCGTTCTCCATGAGCTCCGAGAAGCAGCGTTTGAGCTTCGTGGGATCGGCCTTCACCAATGGCAGGTCCGCGCCCAGGTTCAGCTTCAATACCGTAGCGGACCTCTTGGGGAAGCCTTCCTCCACTGCCTCTTTCACCAGCTCGTTGACGTCACCCTGCACTACCTCGAGCTGTGTCGCCTTCACAAACTCGCGGAACTCGTTGAGAATCTCCTCGAGCAGGAAAATACCATTCTTGACGCTTTCGAGCAGCTTCCACGCATCGGCGGCATCGACCTCATCTGACTTAAGAATGTACTCGATCTCGTTGATGTCGCCTTTGATGGCGAACACCCGGTTGCCGATCATATGCGCGGACCTGGCGGACATCTCGCCCCACGCCGCCAATCGTTCGGTCTTGACCAACTGATCGACGAGTCTCACATTATCCAACGCAACGGCGAGCTGGCCCGCTATGGTCGACAGAATTCTCTCATCGTCCTCGGTGAAGTCGTTGGGGAACCACTTATAGGGGCTCCTCCTGCGCTGAACGCGCAGTACGCCGATGAGGCCGCTGCGCCCGAGTATCGGCACGGCCATGAACGCGCCGACATCCCCGGAGGGCAGTTCCTGATGCAGGCCGCGCCATCTGGGATCGCTGCTGGGATCGACTACCCTGACCGCCTGCATCTGCCGAGCAGTCCACCCAGTTAAGCCCTGCCCGATCTGGTATGTGGCGCGTCCGATCTGGCGCTTGAGCGCCCCCCGCGAAGCCTTCAGCACAAGCTTCCCACTCGCCCTGTCTACCATGAACAGCGAGCAATCCTCTAACTTCAGCGCGTCCGCGGCCACATCGAGTACCTTGCGCGGAATCGCCCGGGCATCAGTAAAGCCATTGAGCTCCTTGACTACCTGAACCAGCGCCGCCTCGCGCGACCGGTGGTCCGCAACGACAATGGCTATCACTGCCAGGTCAGCCAGCGCCGACGCAAGCCGCTCGTGCTCTTCGTTGAACGCGGCGCGCGCGGTGCTTTCGATATTAAGAACCCCGCGAGTCCGCTGGTTGCTGTCAACCAACGGGACTGCCAGTTCGCTTCTCACGTCGTCGAATGAGCGTATGTAGTATGGGTCGCGGTTCACATTCGGGGAATTGTAGATCTGGCCGGTTGCGGCTACGCGGCTGGTGATTCCTCTGCCCGTCTCCTCGGAGACCTTCAGCCGCCCGAGCCGCTTCTCCTCGCTCCAGCCATCGCCCGCAGTGTAACGAACATCAAGTTCGCCTCGATCGTGATCGACGATTGCCAGGAAGCCGCGCACGGCCCCGCACACCTGCACGGATTCCTCGAGTATGGTCCTAAGAACCTTACCGATGGATTCGCCGGTGACGATGAGTCGGCTGATGCCCGCGACAAGGGCGGGATCCGCCCCGAGGCCCGTTTGGTCAACTCTGGCATTCATACGCTAACAGCTTACTTATCGCGACGCATCAACTGCACCACAAACCCATACCGATTCACTTCCCATTTGGCAGTCGCCACCAGTACTTCGGTCTTGTTCGCGGCGCTTCTCTGGTAAACTTCTATGATTATGCGGTTCTTGAACTTTGCCAGGTTTCTCTGCGCTGCCATCGATGCGAGATGCTCGATATCGTCCGCGCTGGAATCACCCGGCACCACAATGACGAACTTGGCATCGCCGAAGTGCGCGTCGACCACAGAGCCGTTCATCCTGATGAAATCAGCGGCAAAGTCCGAGTGCGGCTTATCATCATAGCTGCCCCTCGCCAACCTTGCGGAAGGACTGTATAAATCCTCGTTCTTCAGGGAACGGCGTCCCTTCGCCTGCATCATCAGAATGCCTGCAACCACCACCACGACTACCAGTGTGGCGCTCCACAGCTTGTTGCTGTCACCCACGCGCTGGATGAATGAGCTGTGCATCGCTTCGTCTGCTGTCGAAACGGTTTCGGCCCACCCTTCGACTCTACTGCGTCTTTTCAGTCCTAACATGATGTGGGTAAATCTCCTCGACAGGCCCGCATAGATTATACCAGAGTCTAGACCTTGCGGCAAACACGCGGCGGGCAAATCGCCGGAAACGCGGTCTATCGCTACGGCCTCTCGTTTCGCGGGTTGCAAGCTCAATCGAAGGGCATAACCGCATGTGTGCCGAACTGATAATGGATATGCGAGCAATATCTCTTTTCCTTATACTGCTTTCGTGGACATCGTGTGCCCGAGCCACACTCTCGACCACCGTGGACGGGTCGTTCCAGGCGATTGCCCAGGGGCCTGATTCCATCGCTCTCTACTGGCGCCACAACGGCCGGCCTGCCCGCATCTACTCGGAGGGTAAGCTGCTTGGCACATACGAGCCAAACACTTCCGGCACATTCGCCTGCGCGAGTGTATCCTTTCTTGCCCCCGGCACTACCTATACGTTCAGGCTGGGAGAAGAAGGTCCAGCCGTGACTGAGAAGACATGGGCCTCGATACCCTCCATCGCGCACTTCGACCTGCTCGTGATCGGGGCAAGCGCATCCGGGGTGGCGGCAGCGGTCTCCGCCGCGAGATTGGGCATGAAAGTCGCGCTGGTCGAGCAAACCAATCGTCTAGGCGGCATGTCCTCCAACGGACTTGGAGCAGCCGACATCCGCAATCTGGGAACCGCAAACGGCTTCTTCGAGGAGTTTAGAGAACGCGTGACGGCGTTCTATGGCGGAGGCAGCGGACGCCCCAGGTTCGAGCCTCGCGTGGCAAACGCGATCATCAAGGCGATGGTCTACGAGCAGCCCAACATCACCCTATATATGAAAACGACGGTTATCCGTGCCATTCTGTCCGGCAAACGCGTCCTTGGAGCCGGAATATGCGACTCAGCGCGCGGGATGCGAGGTCAGCTTTTCGCCGCGGTCACGATCGACGCCACGGACACGGCCGACTTTGCCGCGGCGTGCCCAGCCCAGTGGCGCGCCGGGCGAGAGCCGCGAACCGACCGCGAGCCTCACGCGGGCGTTATCTATTTCGACGACCGCGCGCAAACCGTGCTTGAGGGGTCAACCGGCCAGGGCGATTCCAAACAGCAGTCCTACGCTTACTTGATGATCTGGAAGGACTATGGCGAGCAGGCCGCCTCGATCCCTCCAGGTATCATACCTGGAGGGATCGACAAGCCGAATGGCTACGACCCCGAGACCTATCGCTACTCTCCCGACTGGGACAAAACATGGAACGCATCGTCGGGCAAACTTCCAAACAACGAGTACGAGATCAACACGCACCCGTTCGGAGGAGACTGGCCGGGCATCAACCACGACTACCCCATCGCCAACGAGCAGCGCAGGCGGGAGATAGACGCCATGTATCGAGACCGCGCCCTGGGCTACCTCTACTTTATGCAAAACGAACGCGGGCACAAGAATCTTGGGCTCGCCGATGACGAGTTCCTGGACAACGGGAATTTCCCTGTCGGACTCTACATCCGTGAGGCGAGGCGCGTCATTGGTGAGCACGTTCTAACCGAAGACGAGGTCACGTGCGCGAGAACGTTCCACCGCGCGGACTCAATCGCCATCGCCGAATACACAATGGACAGCCACGCGATGGAGGATCTCAAAGACCCCACGCGCAAGGACAAAGGCGAGGGCGAGATCTATCTCTCCAGCTTTACCCCGTGGAGCCAGGTGCCGTACGGCGTAATCGTCCCGTGCAACGTGGAAGGACTGCTCGTGACCACCGCCGTTTCGGCCACTCACGTCGCCTACGGAACGCTGCGATTGGAGCCGGTGCGGATGTCATTCGGGCAAGCGGCCGCGGCGGCTGCCTACTTCTCAATCGCCCGCAATATTAGCCTGAGAAACATCAACCCCGCTTGGATTCAGGACAAGATCCTTTCGCAGCACGCCTACATCAACTGGAACTCCGATGTCACACCCGAAACGCGGCACTTCAAGGCGATCAACTTCCTCGGAGCGCGCGGCGTGTTTCGTGAGGAAGCATTTCGGCCAGATGACCATCTGACCGAGAGTGAGGCCCTGGACGCGCTGGATCGGATGATTGCGTTGGAATGCGGCAGCCCGCTTGCTGTTCCCCGTCCCGAGGTAGATCGTGGCGTAAGCCGGGGCTTGTTCGCAACCTGGCTCGTGGAGGCAAAGCGAAAGACCGATGCTTCGTGGAACCCCGCACCGGCGCGTCAGTCCTACGCTGACGTGCCCCCGGACTCCCCATACTACGCCGCCGTTGAAACACTGCACGCGCACAGGATCACGGCGGCGCTTTTTGAGGATCATAAAACGGGGCAGTTCCAGCCGGACGCGCCGATCACCCGCGCCGACGCCGCCCAGGCCATATACCTCGCGCACCGCAACTACGCGATGACCTACTGGAGGCCGTAGACAGGCTCAGCCGATGCGCGAGCCGCGACCAGTTCCCGCGCCGCCACGGCGATGCATGACGCATTCAAGCCAATCTTCTCCCGCAGAGCATCAACCGAATCGTGCGCCACGAACGCATCCGGCACGCCAAGCATTCGAATTCGGTTCAGCGCGTGACCTGATCTCGACGCAAGCTCAAGAATCGCCGACCCGAACCCGCCCACAATCGTGTTATCCTCGACAACCACAACCGGCAGCCCCCGCTCGAACACACTCAGGATCAGCTTCTCGTCCAGCGGCTTGACGAACCGAGCGTTGATCACCTCCGCGCCGAGGCCGTCGCCCCGCAGTTCGCCCGCAGCCTCCAGAGCCGGATACACCGTCGATCCGACCGCGATAATCGCCACGTCATCGCCCTCGACCAGCCGTTCGCCTTTGCCGATAGCCAGAATTTCGATCTCGCCCGGCTCATAAGCGCACGGGCCGCCGCCTCGAGGATAACGAACAGCCATCGGCCCGTCGTGACTCAGCGCCGTTGCAATCAGATTCCGAAGCTCCATCGTATCCTTCGGCGCGGCAACCACAAGCCCTGGAATATGCCTGAGGTAAGAAAGATCAAACATCCCGTGATGCGTCGGGCCGTCCTCGCCCACCAGCCCCGCCCGATCCACGGCAAACACCACCGGCAGGTTCTGGAGGCAAACATCGTGAAGCACCTGATCGTAGGCGCGCTGCAGAAACGTCGAATAGAGCGCTACAACCGGCCTCAATCCACCCGCCGCAAGCCCCGCCGCGAACGTGACCGCGTGCTCCTCGGCTATGCCCACGTCGAAGAACCGCTTGGGAAACCTTTCCGCGAACTTCGCAAGCCCCGTCCCGTCCGGCATCGCCGCTGTAATGGCGACTATCCGCTCATCCGCATCGGCAAGATCGACCAGCGTCTCGGAGAAAACCTTGGTGTAACTCGTGTTGCCGTTTGCGCGCTCGATAATCCCGTCTGAGACATCGAACCCGCTTATGCCGTGGAACATGCGCGAGTTGCTCTCGGCAAACTCATAGCCCTTGCCCTTCTGCGTCACCACATGGATCAGAAGCGGCCCGGAGAGCTTCTTGGCGCTTTCGAGAACGTCGATAAGGACCTCGGTGCTGTGCCCGTCAATCGGCCCAAGATACGTGAAGCCCATCTCCTCGAACACCGCTCCGGCCTTGGACGCCAGAAGCCGAGTCACGCCGTGACTGAGGCCCTCCGCCGTCCGCGCAAGGGCTCTGCCCGCGGGCATCCGCTCGACCATCTCCTTCGCGCGGCTCTCCACCTTCTTATAGATCGGCGCCATCCTCAACTTGCTCAGATGAAGCGCCATGCCGCCCACATTTTCCGAGATCGACATGGTGTTGTCGTTGAGGATGACTATCACATCGGTTGCGAGCTGTTCCGCGTTGTTGAGACCCTCGAGCGCAAGGCCGCCGGTCATCGATCCATCGCCTATGACCGCAACCACGTGCTCATCGCCGCCTATCAGATCCCTCGCCTTCGCCAATCCGAGGGCTGCCGAGATCGAAGTGCTCGCGTGTCCCGCGCCAAAAGCGTCGTGTACGCTCTCGTCGCGCCGCGTGAACCCCGAGAGTCCCCCACCCTGCCGCAGCGACGAAAACGCCTCCTTGCGGCCCGTGAGCAGCTTGTGGGCGTAGCTCTGATGGCTGACGTCCCAGACGATCTTGTCGGCTGGCGAGTCGAAGACCGTGTGCAGCGCTATCGTCAGCTCGACGACCCCGAGGTTAGACGCCAAATGTCCCCCCGTGCGGGACACCGTGTCGATGATCGCCGCGCGCATCTCCTCACTCAGGGCCTTCCTCTCGGCCTCCGAAAGGCCTTTGAGGTCGGACGGAGAGTCTATTTTGCTCAGAATGTTGTCGGTTGATTCCATAGTCTATCTCTGAAGCGTAGTGGCCGGTCTCCGTCCCGGCCCGAAGCGTCTCCGCCGTGTCCGAGACAGAGATCGGACACTACGAACACACGCGATCAAACATCTTGCGCACCGCCGCCAGATCGGACGGCTTGTCCACGTCCTCGCCAATCTCCGGATAGCAACTCACTACCGCGGCAACCTTGCCGCCCAGCATCCTCGAAGCCGCGCGCTCCAGCGCTCCAACTCTAAGCGCTCCCGGAAACGCCTGCGCCACCACGACCCGAATCAGCACGCCTATCCCTATCATACGGGCCAGCTTGCCTATCTGTTTCCGTGCGGCGTAAGCGTCCTGAATGGCCTGCCAGTTTCGCGCCACGAACTCCGGCCGCAGCAGCATGATGTTCCCGCCGGTGAACACACCATCCCCGGTTTTGAGATACGTGCGCTTTAGCTCGGGATGCCGCCTGGCGCAATCATCTTTCGATATGATCGGATACGCCATGTCCGCGTCCATCGCGACCGCGCGACCCACAAAATCCTCCACCGCCTCGGGCGTCAACAGCGGCACATCCGAGCACACCATCAGCACTGCGTCGCATGGCCCAACAGCGCCAAGTCCGAGCTTCATGTTGCCGACCAGATCATCCCCCGGCGCGATCACCTGATCCAGACCATCCGCGCTGACATCACCTACCGCGACAATCCGCCCGACCGACGGCGCGCCCCGTAGCGCATCCACGACCCACTGGAGCATCGTCTTACCGCCCAGCGGGATCATCGCCCTGCTGATGCTGGGGTCTTGTGGACTAAGATTCGCCCCGGCGGGAGCGCCGGCCATTATCACCGCGTTGACTTTGCTCAATTCATCTATACCAGCGCCGATTCGCGGCGCGTCAGCGTTTGGCAGGCAATAACCTGCGCGAACTCGGTCGCGAGGCTTTTCGCGCCGGCTTGCGCGGCCTGCATCGAATCGAACGCTCCAAACACCGCCGATCCCGAGCCCGCAAGAAGCACCGTTTCCGCCCCCACCTCGGCCAGACGCCGCTTTGCCTGTTGAATCTCAGGCACGAGTTCCGACACGACGGAATCGAAATCGTTTGCCAGGCCACTGACCAGCGCCGCGCGGTCGCCGGATCGAATCGCCCTCTCCACCCACTCGCTGCCGTTCCCATCGACGCGCTCGTGCTTATCCAACTCGGCATAAGCCCAGGCCGTTGACACCCCGACACTCGGCTTGACGACTACCAGATGCATCTTCGGCGCGTCGGGAAGAAGCTTCAGCCTTTCCCCGCGACCGCTCATCCGCACCGTGCCGCCGAAGATAAACAGCGCGGCGTCCGATCCCACCTTCGACGCCAGCGCGGCCATTTCATCGCGCGTCAGGCCACCTTCGTAGAGGCGGTTCAGCCCAGCGATTGCCGCCGCCGCGTTGCCGCTTCCGCCCCCCAGCCCAGCTTGCACGGGGATGCGTTTACGCAGCACAAACCGCGCGCCGCCGCGAGTGCCGGTCTCGGCAAAAAACACCTCGCAGGCCCGATAGATGAGGTTCTCTTTACCGGACGGCGCATCGCCGCCCTCGACGAGGACCTCGATGGTGCCCGCATCGGCTTTGGAAACCTCGATCTCATCGCTGATGTCGATCACCTGCGCGACGCTGTCGATGTCGTGGTATCCGTCCGGCCTGAGCCGCGATACATCGAGGCTGAGGTTCACCTTCGCGCGCGAAAGCAGCTTCACTTTGTCCATTGTATCCCTACATGACGCAAAGCGGCCAGGAGCACCCGGACGCTTCGACACCAATATAGCAGCCAATCAGCCGATTGTCAACGCGCAGCGCGTATTGTAACCGCTAACTACCTGTGGTATACTAACCCGATTCTTCTAATCGGAGGGTACACAATGAAGGTTATCTGCGCGAGAAAGGATCTCTTTGAGGGTGTGCAGATCGCTTCGAGAGCGGTCAGTGCGCGCACCTCGCTGCCGATTCTTGGGCATCTGCTTATCACAGCCGAGGAGGACAAGCTCCGCATATCCGCGACCGACCTCGAGATCGGCATGGAATGCGTCGTTGAGGCGAACGTGCAGGAGGCCGGTTCCATGACCGTGCCCGCGCGCGTGTTCGGCGAAGTGCTTGCCTCGCTGCCGGAGACGGACGTTGCGCTTTCGGTCGATGAATCGAACGCGGTCAGCATTAAGTGCGCGACCTCTGATTTCTCGATTCTGGGCCTGCCGCCGGAGGAGTTCCCCATGCTGCCGGAGGTGCGCGAGGAAGTCAGCTTTACGATAGACCGCGACACGCTCCGCGAGGGCATCAGGCGGACCTCATTTGCCATCGGAATCGACGAGTCTCGCGCGATACTCACCGGCATTCTGATGCAGGTCACCGAAAACGGCCTCAAGCTCGTTTCCACGGACACTCACCGGCTGTGCGTGCTCGATTGCCCGCTCGTTGAGGTAAGGGGCACGGTGAACGCGATCGTTCCGGGCCGAGCTATGAACGAGCTTCCGCGCATAGTGCCGGAGGGCGAGGGCACGGTGTCCGTCGGAATCTCATCGAGCCAGATCAAGTTCAAGGTCGGCGATACGGTGCTGATTTCCAGATTGATCGAGGGCCAGTTCCCCAACTTCGAGAAAGTCATCCCCACGGAGCATAACAAGACACTTCTCATCCCCGTCCAGCAGTTCGAGCAGAGCCTGAGGCGCATCGCAATCGTGGCCAGGGAGAACTCGAACCGCGCGGTGGTGCAGACCGACGACGGCAAACTCACCATCACCGCCGAGAGCGGCAGCGTGGGCAAGGCGCACGAGGAAGTCGAGATCGTCAAGGAAGGCGACGACACCAAGATGGCATTCAGCGCGAAATACCTGCTCGATGTGCTCGGCGTGATCGACACCGAGAATATCGAAATGGAACTGAGCGGCGAGGTAAACCAGGCACTCATCCGCCCACAGGGCCAGGAGGAATACCTCTACGTCGTAATGCCGATGCAGGTGAGCTAGGCAAATCACGCTCAGCAACGTGCATGAAACACCGCTAGTCCTGAGTAGCGAGGAACGAGCGTATCGAAGGACGGCCTACGGGCCACATAGGGAAGTTACGAATCACGAACTAGGGCACGCATGAGCGTGCCCTTTTTGCATGCGACAAACGGCACTGTGTTTCGGGATTTGAGGGTTGGGCCACTCGGCTTGGGACCGTAGGGTAAGCCCGATCCCAACCCGGAAATCCCGAAACCGATAGGCCCGGCGGGGTTAGGGAAGTTACGGATTACGAGTCACGCATTGGGGCACGCTTGAGCGTGCCCTTTTTGCATGCGCGAAAAGGGAGTTTTGATCGTCCGGGATTTGCAATCCCGGATGCGGTTGCCGGGTTCTGTGACCCCCATCGGTGCATCGGATACACCACAAGCCTACCCGCCGTGCAGCCAGCGCCGGATGCGGATCACAGATCCGCGTACAGTGTCCGAGATTCCAGATCCCGGACTATCGAGGTCTCATCGGGTTCGATGCGACCGCCCTTGTTATTACTGCAACGGCTCAATTACAACCGGGCGAATCAACCTCCTGCTCTTCCCGCCCCCGTCGATAAAGCACGAGCTTATTCCGGTCACCGTTACGAACTGGCCGGATGTGTAGCTTCTGCCATCTCCGGCTGCTCTCACACCGATGTTGTCTTCACCATCGGTCTTTGTGCCGTCCGAGAGGTTGGAGCCGTCATTGATGTAGAAGTAAGTGCCGGCGGAATCGATCTTGCCGACTCTTCCACAGGTCTTAACAAGCAGACCGAGGTTGTTCAGTCCGGCGGCGTTCTCTATACCCTTGGTGAGCAGGTTGAGATCTGATCCACCAAGCCAGGAGTTGTTGACGAACAGAGCTCCTAGAGGATCGGATTGGAAGACAAAGGTCGGCGCTGCATACTGGATAACGCGCTCGCCGTCCACTGTGTTGAGAGTGCCGAGTATCCACACCCGGTTGCCTGGAATCAGCGACATCCCAAGACCTTCTCCAAAGGAGACAGCAATGCCGCTGGAGCGGTCCGGCTGCTCTACGTAGAACCTATCTGTGAACATGCCCGGCGATACGGTAACCACTACCGGCTTGTCGGGCGAACCAAGCTGAATCAGCTTGTTGTTCTCTGTAGCCTTCGCAATAGCAACCGTCTCGACTGGAGTTGTAGTCACTTCGGAATGCCAGTATCCACTCTCAAGAACAACGCCGCCACTGGTTGAGGTATCCACCACAAACTGGCCAAGGGAGTCCACGATCATGTAGTTGTCCGATCTCCTGGCCTCGGCGGGAACGCTGACGCCTCCAGAGTTGAAGCTCGGAGCAACGTCCCTTATGCCATCGGTCGCGGTGATCGCGTCCGAAGCGATGTAGTTGCTATAGAGCCCTGCGTTGTTCTTGGCTCTAACTATGAAGTAGTAGGTCTCACCCCTTGCCAAAGCAAGGCTGATCTCCTGAGCATAAGGCTCCGTCGTGGTGACAGGACCAGCTATCAATTCATCAGTGTCGCCGGTTTCGCGGTAGATGGAGTATTCGTATTCAGCTACGGCTGAATCAGGATCGCCGCATTCCCAGGAAGCAGACAGTGTGTCAAGAACTCCCGATTCCGGCTGGGTGTGAATTGCAGCAAGCACCGGCGCGGTGGTATCTACCCTGACTTCGACCCCGAGCTGGCCCGAATTGCCTGCTACATCCGTTGCCCTTCCGACTACAAAATGAACTCCGCCATCGGAGAGAGTTACTTCAGCAGTGTAGGGCTGCTCAGAACCATCTATCGAGTAGAAGCGGTTCTGGACACCGGAACCGTTTGAACCGTTCGGGTCAATGGCAGAAACCGTAACGGTCGGGATGACGGTATACCAGTCGTTCTCTCCGTTAGGAGCCGCCGGGTTGGGCGTCAAAGTGACGACCGGGGCAAAAGTGTCGATCCAGTATGGACCGCCGGAGGTGCTGCCAAGGTTACCGGCAGCATCCAGTGCAGCTACGTTGACCTGGTGTTTGCCTTCCAGTAAGGTTGCGCTGCCAGACGCCGAGATGGCTGAAGATGCACCGGTGTCCCACGTAAGTGTGCCATTCCCGAACCCTGATGTGGCGTCGGTGACTTCCCATGTGATAGTCTGTGGAGTTGTGATCCACGTCGATGTGGCGGGGCCAGATAGGGTGATTACAGGGACCACGGTATCCAGCCAGTACGGACCATGTGTCTCCGTGACAGTGTTGCTAGCCCTATCTGTTGCCGATACTGTAACGTTGTGGATTCCCTCGGGAATCGTGCCGTTAGTACTGCCGTTATCCCACGCGAAGCTGGAAGAGACAACGCCGGATGTACCGTCAGTTGGGTTCCAGCCGACCGACGCGCCAGCCGGTAGCCAAGTGGAAATAGCTGGACCGGTGAAGTTCGTCGATGGTGCAACGGTATCCCATCCGCCCTGCCAAGTCTTGCTATCGCTGCCACATGCGTTCGAAACAGTGACAGAGTAGTCGTCGTGCCAGCCTTGTCCTTTGCCGCTGATCCACATTCCAGGCGGGGACTCGACAACATTAATGGGGCTGGTGCCGCCGACGGAATATGTAAGCTGATGGTCACTATTGTACCACCCGGAAGCGGGCGTGCTGGTCCATGAAACGGTGGCGGCGGTGCATTGCGTAAGCGGGTTATCGGGATCATGCACGAACCCATAGCAGGTTGACGGCATCGAATTCAGGTTGTAAGAGGTCCTGCCTGTGGAGGATGCGTTCTGCTCGCAGGCCTGCACCGTGGATCCCTCCATGCGGTCTACCACGGAAACATGCCCCGCTCCCCCACTTCCCGGATGCGAGCTGTTGAACACTACCATATCGCCCGGCACGGGAACGTAACCGGAGCCCTTTGCATGTTTTTGCATGTTGCCGACAGCTTGAGTCCAGATCTGATAGGCGTATTGTATGCCAAATAGCCCGCTGTGCCAGCCGCGAGTGGTGTAAAGCCGCCAAGCAAGCTCAGTGCACTGATGAGTCCCAGATTGATTACTATAGACGTTGACCCCCTGGCCCATGCACCAGTTACCACCCGCGACCAGAACCGTATCCGCCGAAAACGCGACTGAAGACAGGGCACACACAACTATTGGCATTGCCAGGAGCAGGCACGCGAGGCTCCTTTTCTTTACAATCATCTCATCTCCTCCTCAATATCCCTGCTTCATAATGAAGCAGAGCGCGTAGTATGGCGGTCGGTTCTCGTGAGGCTGATCGCCGCCAGAGTCGGCAGTCCAGTTGTTGGTGAGCGTTCCGCCTGGATCGTAGGGAGCGTTGATGAGCTGGACTTGGTATGCGTTAACAGGGCCAGCAAACGATCCCCTCTCCATGTGGTGGTGTACAGGCATCTCGGCCACCGACAACTGATGCAGCTTCTCACCGCCTGTAGCAGCCACCGCGTATTCGTCACCCGCTCCAACAATAAACCTGTTCCTCAGGTCGGGCGTGCCATTCGTGCCGTCGCACAGCTTCCAGCCCTGCGGGATACTCGCGACCGCGCCGGACCACATAACGATGGTTCCGACAGGTGTGGCAACACCAGGGGCGAGCCTGTCGGCAGTTATCGCTCCGACAGCAACCTTTTCCGTTGTGACCGCGCCTGCCGCGATCTTGGAGGCCGTAACTGCATTGTCGACGACGGTGTTCGCCTTTTCCGCAACCTGAGCATACGCCACGCTGGCTATCTTCTGCCTCGGCGTCATCTCGGGATCAGAGCCAATCTTGACGCCGAAGAATCGGGGCGGGTCGTCGAAGATATTGCCGGGGACATTGTTGACACTTCCAAGCAGGACGCTGAACAACCCGCCCTTGAGTTGGACGTTGGGGTTCGTCTCGCCCCACAGCTTGTGTGCGGGGTCGGCACTCACTGGATCATCGTAGATGGCGAACTGAATGGAGTAAGTGCCGTCGGGCACGGCCGCGCCGGATGGCTGCATGAGCTTGCCCTGGTACGAAATCATCGGCGGCACGGCGGAAAAAGCCGCGCTCGCCGAAATGCAAACAAACGCTACAGTCGTAGCCAGTCTCTTAGCAAACATTCCGTTTCCTCCTCAATATCCACTTCCATAATCAAGCACAGCGCGTAGCACGGCGGCCGGCTGCTCCTACTGTTCTGCCTTGAAAGTAACGCTTATGCTATACCATCCGTTACTTCCTCCTCTTGGAATTACGGCTCCAGCGGAAGTAACTTGAACTTGTGCCCAAGCATCCCAAGATACAGCCGAAAATCTCAATTCACTACCACCGATTCTATATCCAACGGGCAAAACAAAGCACGCCTGTCGGTCTGTGCCGTCGCTAACAAAACCTTGTATGTGAACAAAGCCGAGACTGTCTTTCATAAAGGATAACGGGTAGGCACCGTAATTATTCCAGCCATTCGCAAATGCAGGTTGTCCCGATGCGCCAACTAGATGCCACGCCTCCTGAGCTCCGATTTTGGCGGCAGTAATAGCCCCGTCCGCGACCTTGGCCATGCTCACTGCACCATCCATGATCTTATCAGCCGAAACTGAAGATGCCGCAATCTTCGATCCGTCCACAGCCCCTAGCGCTATCTTGGCATTGCTTACGGATGCATCTGCCAGCTTGCCAGTCGTTATCGCACCATCCGGCACTGTGGCGGCGGTGTCCGCCGCGGCTGCTTTGAGCGCATAGCCAACACTCGCAATCTGCTGCCTTGGGACCATCTCCGGGTCACCGCCGACCTTCACTCCGAAGAATCGGTTCGGGTTATCGAAGATGTTGCCGGGGAGGTTGTTGACGCTGCCAAGCAGGACGCTGAAAAGCCCGCCCTTGACCTGGACGTTGGGGTTGGTCTCACCCCACAGCTTGTGTGCCGGGTCGGCGCTCACGGGATCGTCGTAGATGGCAAACTGAATAGAGTAAGTCCCATCTGGCACAGGCGCGCCTGAGGGCTGCATCAACTTCCCCTGGTAGGAGATCATCGGCGGCACGGCGGAAAAAGCCGCGCTCGCCGCAATGCAGACAAACGCTACGATTAGAGCCAGTCTCTTAGCAAACATTCCGTTTCCTCCCGTTCGACCTAGTACTTGATGATGTAGTTGACAACGACATATGGTGGATTGGCAGTGCCAGTGTGCCCGACGACCGCCGTGTAGTGACTAAAGAAACCGCCAGACGATCTGTCTGTGCCCACGACCACATAGGTTGGGTCCCCTGTGCTCACACCTGTATCTGGATCATATGCGGGGAGCGCGAGGAAGCCAAGTGTATAATTGTTACCGTTGCCCGATCCAATCGTAGCTCGAAGGTCGCCGCCGTTCGCACCGTATCCTCTGTGCTTATGGTCAATGTAGCCGCCCTTCTCTCCCATCACGGAGCCGGTGCCTGACACAGCTTTTCCAAGCGGAAACTTCTGCCGGAGATCGGGCAAGTTGAACGTGGTGGAGCTGTCTCCAGGGCCATAGGTTATGCCCAAAGCCGCGAATAGTGCCGCGTAATCGGTGCGCGAGACTGCACTGCCGTCACAGAGAAGCCAGCCTGTCGGGGCCGCCGTGCCGCCGAACTGGATAATGCTCCCGGTGGGCACGCCTACGCCTGGAGCAAGCTTCGCTGCAACTATGCTTCCATCGGCTACCTTGTCGAGTGTCACAGCCCCGTTAGCAAGCTTGGCTGCTGTAATCGAACCATCATCAACCGTCCCCGCGATTGCCGACCGGAACGCAAAGGCGGTAGAAGCGATCGGCTGCCTTGGGACCATCTCCGGATCAGCGCCGACCGTCACTCCGAAGAAGCGGCTGGGATCATCGAAGATGTTGCCGGGGAGATTGTTGACGCTGCCAAGCAGGACGCTGAAAAGCCCGCCCTTGAGTTGGACGTTGGGGTTAGTCTCCGACCACAGGGCAGTTCCGCCGTTCGGGCTGCTGTAGATGGCAAACTGAATGGAGTAGGTTCCATCGGGCACTGGTGCGCCTGAAGGCTGCATCAACTTGCCCTGATAAGAGATCATCGGCGGCACTGCCGCAATTGCAGAAGCGGTGGAGATCACCGCCAACACGAAAACGCAAAGAAACAACCTGCTAACGCGCATACCTGCACTCCCTTTCTCTGTGACACGCAAAAAGCCCGCGCACATCCTGTACTGCACTTCCGCAGCCCCAGAGCTTCGCGGGCCTCAGTTTCCAATTGCAGTATATCACATGTTTGCCTGCTTTGCTGCGTTCCCAGTCCACGCAGGTGGACTTTGCACCATGTTGCCTCGAATTCATTCGAAGGGCCGTCCACCCCGCCGCCGGACCGGACAACATGTCCGGGCAACCCGCATCCGGGACAGCATGTCCCGGACGATCAGGGCTAAAGAATTCCCTTTCGCGCTTTCGCCATTTCGCGTTTTCGCGATGAAACTCCCTTCCCTTCCCGAACTTTCGACTTTCAACTTGTGACTGTTCCCTACGCGTGAACAACATTTAACGGAAATATACCAGCGATTTCCCTGCAAAAGGGCCTAGTTATCGTACTGTGTACATGAGGGACAAATATCATGAGCGCCATCCCCTCCCTATCCCGCAATCTGAAATCCCAAATCTGAAATCTCAAATGCGGCGCGCCCCTCTCCCTATTCACCATTCAACATTGAGCATTTAGCATTGCGCGAGCCAGGCGTCACAGTCTAGCCACACACCGCGAAGCTATCCGCGCTTTCAGGAGGAAATGGGGAGGTGCAAAACAATCAATCACGCAAAACGAAATCCGCCCACGCACAAACTGAGCGTGAGTTCGTTTGTACAAAACTCGTGACTTCCCTCGTGCGCAACCATGCAAATGCGCCATTAGGCTGCACAACATGTGAAAGGAGGCCGCCAACGCGATGAACCAACCTCTCCGCCCAAAGAATTCCCTTTCGCGCTTTCGCCCTTTCGCGTTTTCGCGATTGGATTCCCTTCCCGGCTGGCAGATCCCTGTGGCCTGTACCCGATTTCATGGAGACTTTGTTAGCTGAGAGTCTATAATGGAATCGAAGTGAGATACGGCTTCGTGCGTGATCATCGGGGGCAGTTCCGCGTGGAGAACATGTGCCGTGTGCTGAAAGTATCGCCCAGCGGCTACTACGCCTGGTCGGGCCGGTCGCCGAGCAAGCGTGAGATTGACGATGCTCGGCTTATCGACAAGATCAGGAGCGTCTGTGAGGCAACAGGCGTCTCTATCAAGTGACGACTGACTCAAATCACAGCTTTCCTGTGGCCCAGAATCTGCTGGCTCGGGATTTCTTCTCTGCGGGTCCGAACCAGGTGTGGGCTTCCGACATCACCTACATCTGG
>Ga0209226_10000745_pt1 | contig 16631 bp, 17 predicted proteins | sample BarGraNGADG00212_2_FD_184497 | JGI IMG/M metagenome (GOLD analysis project Ga0209226, IMG submission 184497) | Arctic peat soil microbial communities from Barrow, Alaska, USA - Barrow Graham LP Ref core NGADG0011-212 (SPAdes) (version 2) | ecosystem: Environmental > Terrestrial > Soil >...
TTGGAGGCGCTAATTCGATCGTATGCCTTCTGCACGGGCTCTTTGACGGCTTCCAGACACCTCATCATAGCGGAGTCCACGATCCGGCCATCGACCGTGAACTCGACCCCCGACTCAAGCTCACTGGCGGGCTTTGTCCATTTGAAGGCGTTGTTGATGTAAACATCGTAGCTTTCATGCCCAAGGCCGTTGAGCTTGAGCGTGAAGACCTGCGGCTCGAGGATTGTGCTTGTCACGTATACGCCGATCTGGTCGCCCTGGACCTTAACACTCTTGGCATTGAGCGTATTGACATCGCTTGTTGCCGACTTGCCCGCGACATTGACCGTAACTATCGAGGCGTATGATTGTCCCATCGTAACGAGACAGATGAAGGATAATGCAAGGAGAAAAAAAGCCGTGCGCGAAAGCCTCATGAATGCCGCCCTCCTGCTGACGTTGTGCCACGTTTGAGCGTCGATTCCATTATATCAACTAGCTCCGAACAGGGCAATCGCCGTCCCGGTAATCGATCACGCAGAAAACAAGCGTAAAAAGTTGAGTTTTAGCCTTGCCATTCGCTGTTGTGTTGTTATATAATCCCTACCGGTGACCGTTATGGAGAAAGAACTGGAGATTCCGGGCTCACATTGCGCATGTGCGGGGGAACAAGCGCTGATCAGAGCTGCCGAGAAGGCGTCGGCTGCACTGGATGTTGCTATCGAAGTGCTGGAGGATATTCAGAAGATTATCTCTGGGGGGCGTCCGAAGGCGCTGAGGGTCAGGCTCGGTGACAAGACCCTTGCGGAGTTCCCGGTGGCGTTTACGGCGGCCGCGGCATTTGCGGCGGGTTTGGCGGCAGTGCTATTGACCAAGCTGGCTATCGAGATCGATCATGAGGACTGAGAGGTGAACGGCGTGCAGGACCAGATCCAGGAAGAGCAGAGTCTCTTGCAGTCGCATTACGTTGCTCTGTCTGATCAGGACATCGTCAGGATCGCCCAGGCAGGCGATGAGCTGGCCTCCGAATACCTCCTCTACAAATACCGCAGCCTCGTCAGAACCAAGATTCGATCCTACTTCCTGATGGGCGCCGAAAAAGAAGACCTGCTGCAGGTAGGCATGATCGGCCTTTGGCAGGCAATCGTAGACTACCGTGCCGAAAAAGAGATATCGTTCCTTTCGTTCGCGCGGATATGCATCGAGCGGCACGTGATCACGGCCATCAAGACCGCCACCCGGCAGAAGCAGACACCGCTCAACACTTCCGTGTCGCTGGAATACCCCTCCGACGATAACGACTCCGAGTGGAACCTGGCGGAAATACTTGTTTCCGACGACGCCGTTGATCCCGAGGATCTCGTTCTTCGCAGAGAGGACAACACCCGCCTTCAGGACATGCTCCGAAGGCTTCTGAGCGACTTCGAGTGGCTGGTGCTCTCCGGCTACCAGGTAGGCAAGTCATATCGAGAGATTGCCTGCGAACTGCAGTGCAAAACCAAATCAGTGGACAACGCCCTCGCGCGTATCAAGCGCAAGATCTCCTGCTCACCCTGCGGCTGGCCCGGGATCACCGACGCCAAGTAGCGATCAGCTATCAGCAATCAGCCATCGGCTTTCAACCTCTCCAGCGATTAGTCCGACAGCCTGAAGATTTTTTCTTCCTAAACGCAGCCTATGATGGAACAACCATTATGAGCGGCGAGCAGGGAAAGGAGAGCTATATGGCGGCTGTCGGTCTCCCGGAGATTTACACCGATCGTTCAGTTCGGCTAACAAAGCGAGAGCTCGAAGTGCTGTTCCTCGTCATTGAGGGGAAGTCCAGCAAGGACGTAGCCGATGCTTTGTATGTCAGCAAGCGAACAGTGGATTTCCACTTAGCCAACATATATGACAAGCTCCAGGTGTCCAACCGCGTTCAGGCTTTCCGTCGCGCGACTCGATTGGGACTCATCCCTTTGGAGGTATCGCTCGCGGGGAACTGATGGACACTCAACCCAGCCTCGTTGATGCGGCGGCCGCACAGACTGTGCGGCCGCCGCATCGCGTACCACGTCATGCTGAACTTGATTCAGCATCGCCGGTGGGTCCTGAATCGAGTTCAGGATGACTTAGGCGTGCAGGCCGCCGCATCGTCTACTGGGTGATGCTCAAGTGGTAGATGCGCCCGTCCGCGCACGTGACCAGCGCCTGGGAACCGTCGCGCGATGAGGTGGAGTTCAAAACCGCGGCGGGCAGCTTGCAGACCTGTTTGATCTCGCCGGCGGGGCTGATCACGAACAGCGCGTTCTTCCCTCCGCCGATCAGCACGAACCCGCCCTTGACCACCAGCATAGGACTGACCTGAAGCAGCATCGACCCCTTGTCCCACAGCTTTCGGCCCTCATAGTCGTAGAGTGTCGCGTGCCGCTCGAGTACCGATTTGCCTGAATGCGCAATAGACTTGCTGTAGCCTATACATACAAAAACGCCATCGGGAGACGGTATCGCGCGCGCCGTTTGCGAGCAGTCCAGCGAGAAGCGGCTCAGGCAAGTGCCGTCGGGCTCCAACAGCGCGGCTTCGCCGTCGGTTCCTGGGCTGTTGGGAAGCGAGCGGATCAGCAGACGGTCCGAATCACCCAGCGACTCCACATACTGCAGGTCTGCCGCATTCGCTTCCATCTCCCAATCCCGGCGGCCGCCAACGTCAGTGCCGCGCACCGATGAGGCCTGCCAGGTGCCGCAGATCACGTGTTCACCGGTGGAGTCCAGGGCGATGGAAGAGACCGCGCCGGGCGCTCTCCACCTGCGGAATCGCTTGCTGTCGGCGCCGATGGTAATGAGGTAGACATATTTCTGGCCGGTGCCCACAACGAAAGACGATGCATTCTCGCCGCACAGCGCATCCGCTGACCACGCCGCGCCGGCTACATCCATCTGCCAATCGACGTGGCCTGTGGCATCGAGGAACGTGAGTCTTGTGTTGGCGGGATTGCGGTGGGAGTAGGCAAGGGTGAATGCGCCATCCGGTGAAACCACTGCCTTGTTCGCGCCCGGCACTATCGCCGAGAAGCGCTTTGCGCCGGTCGAATTGTAGCACGCCACTTCTCCGTTTTTCGAGACCGTGCAGATGTAATTGCCGGACCTGCAAAAACCTATGTGGCGAACCCCGGCGGAGGGGATCATCCAGCCGACGCTGACCACCGGCATTCTGCCTCCTGTTACAACCGGGTGGCTCAGGTTGGCGCGCAGGATTGCCGTGCCGACCAGACAGGCCGCCACCAGCGAGATCAGGACAGCGATGCTGCGAAGGGCAGGATTGGCTCTCAACATGGGATTAGTTGTCCCCATACGCCGGACAATGCGCAAGGCGATGTTCACAGCATAGCACCGTCAAGATACCATGTCAACGCGCAGGAGAATCCAAGGCGGTGGCGAAGTACCACTCTGTGCCCGGATGGTTGCTGCCGGGCTGGTATAAGAAACATTCGTAGTGGGCAATCTAACCCATAGAGAAAGGAAATGAGCCATGAGACGAAGAGTTTTGATTGTGGCGTTGCTTGTGGTCGCGGCGGCGCTCGTTTCGTCAGCGGTGATCGCGAACCTGAGCGCCGGCACTAGGGCGCCGAACTTCACTCTCCCGACACTCGACGCGAGGTCGTTTACCCTGGCGAACTGCTTCAAGCAGCGGGGGAAGGTGGTCTTGCTGGACATCTGGGCGACGTGGTGCCCGCCGTGCCGTGCCGAGATTCCCTTCATCATCAACCTGCAGAAGAAGTATGCTAAGAAGGGTGTGATGATTGTGGGAGTGGCGATCGATGAGAAAAAGGCTGACGTGAGCGCATTCGTGACGAAGATGGGGATCAACTACACCATCTGCCTGGACCCCAACGGCCAGGCCATCAGTGGCAAGTACCAGGTTAGGGGCATCCCTGCAACGTATGTCATCGACAAGAAGGGTGTCATACGCTTCGTCCACTCCGGCTTCGGCGGAGCGGCGGACATGGCGAAGATGGACCGGGAGATAGCGTCGCTTCTTAAGTAGTTACGAGTTGCGAGTTACGAGTTACGAATTGGGCCGGAACGAATGCTCCGGCCCGTTTTTGGTACGCCAGGCTCTGCGCGACCCGTGAGTGAATGACTTTTTCCATGATTGTTTCGCACCGAATGGATAGGAGGAAGATAGTGATTAAGAGAACGACGATAGCCGCCGTCCTGGCGGCGCTGACTGTGACATCTGTCATAGCATCTCAGCCGGTGCGGGCTGCTGAGCTTTCAGGCTCGCTGAGTCTTTCCGGCGCGTGGGCGATCTACCCGCTTGCCGTCAAGTGGGGCGCAGCGTTTCAGAAGCTTTATCCCAAAGTCAAGATGGACATCTCAGCCGGAGGCGCCGGCAAAGGTATGGCTGACGCCCTTGTTGGAGCAGTAGATATTGGGATGGTCTCGCGCGAGGTGGACAGAACTGAGCGGGCAAAGGGCGCGTTGCCGATTCTCATCGTGAAAGATGGGGTTTTCCCCACGGTCAGCGTACGAAACCCTGCCGTGAAACGCATCGTCGCAAAGGGAATGTCGCGCAAGACACTCCAGGACATCTGCATCAAAGGGACGATTGTGAACTGGCGCGCGGTCGGAGGGCGTTCCGCGCCGATCCACGTCTACACTCGTTCCGATGCGTGCGGAGCCGCGTCCGCGTGGGCGGCCACTCTTGGCAGATACAAGCAGGATGACCTCAAGGGAATCGGCGTCTATGGAGACCCGGGGCTGTTGGCGGCAGTCAGGCGTGATCCGTTGGGGATGGGCTACAACAACCTGAGCTATGTTTTCTCCGGTGATAAAGTCGCCAGTGGAATAGTGATCGTGCCGATAGATGCTAATAACAACGGCAAAGTGGATGCTGACGAGCGCATAGACTCTCGGGAAAAGGCATACAAAGCAGTTGCCAGCGGGCGCTACCCCGGCGCGAGGCGGGAGTTCTTTGTAACAAAAGGTAAGCCGAACACGCTCGCGCGAGCATTTATCGAGTTCGCCTTGAGCGACGCCGGAACCAAGGTGCTTAGGGATGTCGGAGGCTATGTGCCGCTGTCCAAGTCCGAAAAGTCCGAGCAGTTGCGCAAGATTAAGTAGCAACACCGTGGCAATGTGTAATGAGTTATAAGAGACGAATAATCGACTTTATTGCCGGCAGGGCTATGCTGGCGACAACGCTCTTTTCGGGGATGTTGGTTGTCGTCATCGCGGTAGCTCTTTATGCCCGGTCGCGGCCGCTGATCGCGTCGAAATCGCTGTCGGCGATCATCTTTGGGGCCAACTGGAAACCGTCGGCCGGCGAGTTTGGGCTGGGGCCGTTTATCATAGGCACTGCCTGGGTGACCGCTGTCGCGGCTATTATCGCAGTACCATTGTGCATATTTGCCTCGATCTACCTTGCCGAGTACGCCGCGCCGCGGACCCGCTCCATTCTCAAGCCTTTGATAGACTTGCTTGCCGGGATTCCGTCGGTAGTGTATGGCGCGTGGGCTGCCCTGGTGATCGTGCCGCTCATTGCCGATCACCTCGGGCCTTACGCGCAGGCCCACTTGAAGCGCATACCGCTGCTTAATGCCGAGTACGTGACCGGCTACAGCGTTCTGGCCGGTGGAATTGTCCTGGCTGTGATGATCTGCCCAGTGATCATCTCTGTCGCCGAAGAAGTGCTGCGAGCGGTGCCACAGGACTATCGTGATGCGTCCTATGCGGTAGGCGCCACTCGCCTGGAAACGATAACCAAGGTCGTGATCCGTCGAGCGCTTCGCGGTTTGATGGCTGCGGTGGTGCTTGGCATATCGCGAGCGCTCGGCGAGACGATGGCGGTCTTGATGGTCGTGGGAAACGTTGCGGCATTACCGAAGTCCGTCTTTGACCCTGCATATCCGCTGCCTGCTCTAATAGCCAATAACTACGGCGAAATGATGTCGATCCCACTGTATGACTCGGCGCTGCTGTGCGCGGCGCTGGTGCTGCTTGTGATCGTGTTGTTCTTCAACGTAGCCGCGCGGCTCGTGCTTGTTCGTGGGGCGTCAAGATGACCAGACGTAAGCTGTTGGATCGCTTGCTGAAAGTGACGTCCGCGGCGTCGATGGGCGTCGTTGTCGCGGCTCTGGCCGCGATACTGTGGACGATCATATCCAAAGGCGCGAAAAGCCTGAACTGGTCGCTCATAACCCAGGTTCCCAAAGGGGATTTCTATACAGGCGGTGGCGGCGGAATCGCCAACGCAATTCTCGGCTCGATCTACCTCGGGATCGGCGCAACGCTGCTCGCCCTCGCTATTGGCCTGCCAACCGTGCTTTACCTGCGAACCTATGCCGACAGAAGCCGCTTCGCATCTGTGGTGAGGGGGCTGCTCGATGTATTATGGGGAGTGCCGTCGATTGTTTTTGGGGCATTCGGCTTCACACTGATGATCTACCTTGGCATGCGAGCATCGCTGCTCGCGGGCATAATAACGGTCGCGATGTTCGAACTGCCGATAATGATTCGGGCTATGGATCTCGTAATGAGAATGGTGCCGCACGAGTTGGATGAGGTATCTTATGGCCTTGGGGCGACGAGGTGCGAAACCGCCATAAAGGTGATTGCCCGGCAGGCGATTCCCGGCATCGTGACGGGCGCATTGTTGGCGTTTGGGCGAGGAATTGGGGATGCCGCGTCCGTGCTATTCACTGCCGGGTTTACCGACCGCATCCCCGAGAGTCTTACTCAGCCTGCGGCTACGCTGCCGCTGGCCATTTTCTTTCAGATGGGAACGCCGTTCAAAGAGGTCCAGGACAGAGCGTACGGGGCCGCTTTGGTGCTGGTGATGATCGTGCTTGTGACGAGCGTTGCGTCGCGGGTGCTGAGCGCCCGCCTCGGCAGATACGTAGTGTAGTGAGGAAAGCCAATGTCTGACGACTCGCACATAAGAATCCGCGACTTGAATCTCTTCTACGACGATGCTCAGGTGCTCAAGGATGTTAGCGTTAGCATACACTCGCTGCACGTGACGGCGATCATCGGCGCATCGGGATGCGGCAAGACCAGTTTGCTCAAGTGCATCAATCGCCTGGCGGAACTGGCGCCAAGGGCGCGTGTAACCGGTGAGGTGATTGTCGGCAACCAGGACATCTACGCGAGAGGGGTAGACGTCACGGCGGTGCGCAAGCGCATTGGATTGATCGCTCAGAAGCCCACTCCCTTGCCTATGTCCATTTTTGAGAACGTGGCCTATGGCCCGAGAATCTACGGCATGGGGTCGAAAAAGAAGCTGCGGGAGACGGTCGAGCGATGTCTGAAGACGGTCGGGTTGTGGGACGAGGTTAAGGCGAGGCTGAAGGACCCGGCCGGCCGCCTGTCCATCGGCCAGCAACAGCGGCTGTGCCTGGCACGCGGTCTTGCCGTGGAGCCGGAGGTGCTTCTGTTCGATGAACCAACCTCCTCGTTGGACCCGAACTCGGCTTTGCGCATAGAACGAGCTATAGTCGAGCTAAAGAGCAACTACACCTGCGTGGTCGTGACTCATAACCTCGTTCAGGCGAGACGGATTGCCGATCATGTCCTGTTCATGTCTGATGGAAAACTGGTCGAGCATGGCGCGGCGGATGCCATGTTCGATTCACCGCGCGAGGCCCAGACCCAAGCCTACATTATGGATGAAAGCCTGTAGGGGATTTTCCATCGCCTTGATAGGGCTCTTTGCTTGCTGCTATAATTGGGCGTCAAGGTGAGGAGAATAGCGATATGAGACTAACACGGCAAGACATCGAAAGCGTAGCCTATCTCAGCCGGCTGGAGCTTAGCGAAGAAGAAAAGGACAAGCTCACCGGTCACATAAACCGGCTTCTGGAGAACTTCGGCGAGCTTGCCAAGCTCGACACGGACGACGTGGAGCCTACCTCCCACACGATCCCTGTTTCCAACGTCTTCCGAAAGGACGAAGTGCGGCCCTCGGTAAGCGTGGAGGATGTTGTCTCCAACGGCCCACAGGTGGCGGAGAACTGCTTCGTCGTGCCGAGAGTGGTAGAGACGTAAGAAGGGATTCGCATCGCGAAAACGCGAAGCTCAGAAAACGCGAAAGGGGAAAGCCATTTAGATTTTCGCCATTTCGCTATTTCGCGATTGCATTTTTGCCGGGCCTTGGCGTAGAGGATGTGTATCAGATGGCAGACAAGCTGTATGAACTGACGGCGCACGAGCTTTCGGATATGATTCGGGCAAAGCAAGTGAGCGCGATGGAAGTCGCTCGGAGCTTTGTCGATAGGATGGACTCGGTTGAGGCGCGGGTGAAAGCCTATGTCACCGTGACCCCCGAGATCGCTCTCAAGCAGGCAGAGGCAGTTGATGAAGCGATTGCCAGGGGCGAGGAGATCGGGCCGCTCGCGGGGGTGCCGGGCGCGATCAAGGACAATATGTGCACGCGCGGGGTGCTGACCACGTGCTCCTCCAAGGTGCTCTACAACTACAAGCCGATATATGACGCCACAGTGGTCGAGCGGCTCAACTCCGGCAAGTTTGTGATGACCGGCAAGACCAACCTCGACGAGTTCGCGATGGGGTCATCGACCGAGAATTCGGGGTTCTTCACCACTCATAATCCCTGGGACCTCGACGCGGTCCCGGGCGGGTCGAGCGGCGGGTCGGCGGCTGCTGTTGCGGCTGACGAGTGCGCGTTTGCGCTCGGCTCCGATACGGGCGGATCGATCCGGCAGCCGGCGTCGTTTTGCGGCGTGGTCGGGCTGAAGCCCACGTATGGCCGAGTCTCGCGCTACGGGCTGGTGGCGTTCGCGTCGTCGTTGGATCAGATCGGGCCGATAACCAAGGACGTGACCGACTGCGCGCTGGTGCTCAACGCAATCGCGGGCAAGGACCCGTGCGATTCGACCTCACTGGACATCGCCTGCCCGGATTTCACTAAGGCGCTCGTCGATGACGTCAGGGGTCTGCGGATCGGCGTTCCCAAGGAGTTTTTCGGAATGGGCACCGATCCCGATGTGGACAAGGCCGTCAGAAGCGCAATCGTATTGCTGGCAAGCCTCGGCGCGGAGTACAAAGAGACCTCGATGCCGAGCGTGGCCTACGGCATTCCTACCTACTATATCATCGCCCCCGCCGAGTGCAGCTCGAATCTGGCGCGATACGACGGCGTGCGCTACGGCCTGCGATCCAAGAACTCATCGGATGTGATCTCGATGTACGAGAACACTCGCGAGGAAGGGTTCGGCGCGGAGGTCAAACAGCGCATCATGATCGGCACCTACGCGCTGTCGGCGGGCTACTACGATGCGTATTACCTCAAGGCCCAGAAGGTCCGCACGCTGCTGAGGCGCGATTTCGAGAAGGCGTTCGAGGAGTTCGACGTGCTTATCACCCCGACCTCGCCGGGTGTCGCGTTCAAGATCGGGGAACTGGCGGATGATCCATACACCATGAAACTCGCGGATGTTTGCACAATCCCCGTCAATATGGCCGGCATTCCCGGCATCTCGATCCCGTGCGGGTTCAAAGGCGATCTGCCTATTGGCCTGCAGATTATGGGAAAGTCGCTGGACGAAGAAACGCTGCTGCGCGTGGCGTATACGTTTGAGCAACATACGGAGTGGCACAAGAGGAAGCCGGGCATTTGATTGCATATTGAATATTGCATATTGAATATTGGCGGGAGGCACGTGGAGTTCTGTGGATAAGGATGAGATGAAAAGGCGGACCAAGGCGTTCGGCCTGGGGATCATGTCACTTAAGCGGAGTCTTCCGCGTTCGATGGAGGCTAGCGTGATTGCCCACCAGATGATTCGTAGTGGCACTTCCGTTGGTGCCAATTACCGTGCTGCATGCTTGGCCAAGTCAAGAGCTGACTTCATCTCGAAGATGGGAATCGTGCTGGAGGAAGTGGACGAAACACATTACTGGATGGAAGTGCTGGTCGAGGGAGGACTATGTCCACCACAGACTGTGGCTGAGCTGATGCGCGAGGCAGCCGAACTGACGTCAGTAGTTGCGGCATCTATCATAACTGCCCGGGAACATCAAAAGGCTCGCTCCACGACACCGCAACCTTGAGTGCGGGCCCAATATTCAATATGCAATATTCAATATTCAATCTGGATGTGAGAGTATGATCGAATACGAACCAGTAATCGGCATGGAAGTCCACGTCGAACTGCAGACCAACTCGAAGATGTTCTGCGGGTGCGAGGTGGGTTTTGGGGGCGATCCGAACACCAGGTGCTGCCCGGTGTGCCTTGGCTTGCCGGGGAGTCTGCCGGTGGTCAACGAGCGCGCAATCGAGCTGATGAGCAAGGCCGCGATCGCGCTTGGCTGCTCCATCGCGCCCCGGTGCATCTTCCATCGCAAGAACTACTACTATCCCGACCTGCCCAAGAACTATCAGATTTCGCAATATGATAACCCGCTCGGGGTAGATGGATACGTCGAGATATTCGGCGGCGGCAAACCCAAGAAGATCGCCATTCGACGGGTTCACATGGAAGAGGACACCGGCAAGCTGCTGCATGTGGAGGGTAATCGGAGCCTCGTGGATTACAACCGCAGCGGGGTGCCGTTGATGGAGATCGTTACAATGAACCCGCCGCCGCCGGGCTTCGACCAGATCGAAAGCGCCGACGAGTCGCGGGAGTATCTCCAGCGGCTTCGCCAGATCCTGCTCTACCTCGGCGTTAGCGACTGCAAGATGGAGGAGGGGAGCATGCGCTGCGAGCCCAACATCTCCATCAAGCCCAAGGGCCAGGTCGAGTTCGGCACAAAGACCGAGATCAAGAACCTGAACTCGTTCAGGGCGGTCTATATGGGTGTGGATTATGAACTGAAGCGGCAGGAGAAGGTGCTGCGCGAGGGCGGAAAGATCGTGCAGGAGACCCGCCGATGGGACGACAGCCGGGGCATCACCGCGTCGATGCGGTCCAAGGAGAAAGAGCAGGAGTATCGCTACTTCCCCGAGCCTGATCTCGTGCCGATGGTGTTCGACGATGCGTATACCGGCAAGCTCCGCGCCGATTTGCCCGAGCTGCCGATTGCCAGGCTGCGCCGGTTCATGACCGATTATGGAATCTCGCAGGCCGAGGCGGAAGTGCTGTCGGACACGCTCGAATTCGCCGACTTCTACGACGCGTGCGCGAAAGCGTCTACGGACCCGAAAGCGGTCGCGAACTGGCTCACCGGCGAGTTCCTGCGGCTGGTGAACGCGACCGGGACCGCCATTGCCGACACGAGGATAGCTCCCGACGCGCTACGTGAGCTTCTCGATCTCATCGACAAGGGCACGATCAACCGCAACATCGCCAAGACCGTGTTCGAGGAGATGTTCTCGACCGGCAAGAGCGCGGGCGAGATCGTGAAAGAAAAGGGCTTGGAGCAGGTCACCGACACCGGCGCGATCGAGGCCGCTGTTGACGCCGTGATAGCCGCGAACCCGAAGGAAGTCGAGCGCTTCAAAGGCGGCGAGGAGAAGCTCATCAGCTTCTTCGTCGGTCAGGTGATGCGCGAGACGAAAGGGAAGGCCAACCCGGCGGTGGTGAATGAGATGCTGAAGGGGAAGTTGGGGAGCTGAGAGTGGAGAGTGGAGAGCACGATCCAGTCCCTTGACACTGCTTACAGCGGGTGTTAGCATATCGGTAGATGTGTAAGCATAGGAGATGCGACATGGTACGAACACAGCTTCAGCTAACGGAGAAGCAGGCGGAGAAGCTGCGCAGGCTTGCCGAGCGGAACAGGATATCCCAGGCGGAGGTCATGCGGCGTATGCTGGACCGAGAGACCGAGACCGATACGCTGCCTGATTGGGAGGAACTGAAGAGGCGGGCTCGCGCGGCAGCCGGAACAGGGCACGCGGACGTCACTGATCTGTCCACCAGGCATGACGACTATCTGGCCGAGGGCAACAAGTGGTGACTGTATTTGTCGATAGCTCAGCGTTTGTGGCCTTTCTCATAGCCGAAGACGCGCAGCACGAGACAGCCTGTGCGATATGGGACAGACTCGAGGAAAGCAAAGACCGTCTCGTCACGACAAACTACGTAGTAATGGAAACCTGTTCCCTTCTGCACCGACGATCCGGTATGGGCATAGTTCGCTCATTCCTTGCCGACGTTGTTCCCGTTGTGGCGATTGAGTTTGTTGATGTGTCGTTGCACGCCAGTGCGATTTCAGCATTCGTGCTATCCGCCAGGCGCGGTCCGAGCATTGTGGACTGTGTCAGCTTCGCGGCTATGCGCAAGCTCGGCATCAACACCTTCTTCGCCTTTGATCCGCATTTCGCCGAGCAGGGGTTCGCGGACGTCGTTGGCTGATTGCCTCGCGGCCAGGTGATGCGGGAAACTAAGGGCAAAGCCAACCCGGCGGCGGTGAATGAGATGCTGAAGGGGAAGTTGAGGGTTTGGAGTTGAGGGTTGAGAGAGACCAGCAGGTGTTGCCTGACGTCCTGGACCGTGGCCTTGGTATTGTCTTTGTCGGTACAGCTGCGGGCGACCGCTCAGCCGCAAGACGCGCGTACTATGCTGGTCCGGGCAACAGGTTCTGGGCAACTCTTGGCGAGATAGGGCTTACTCCAAGGCGCTTTGAGCCTAGCGAGTTTCCACTTCTCCTCGAACACGGGATAGGTCTTACCGATATTGCCAAGTTCACCCATGGCACAGACTCGCGTCTGAGGGGCGATGACTACGATATATGCGGATTTCTGGATAAGGTGCGGCTGTTCAGTCCGCGCTTCGTTGCCTTCAACGGCAAGCTTGCAGCTTCCAAATGCTACGGGTGTTCCACTGGCGTCCTATCATACGGCAGGCAGCCGGGTACGCTTGAGTCAGCCGCGGCCTACGTCCTGCCATCTACGTCTGGTGCTGCTGGGGGATACTGGGACGTTAGTTACTGGTGCGAACTGGCTTCAGCAGACGAAGCGAGGTAGTAATGACTGACCAGCCAAAACTCGGACCGGTGATGGTAACGTTTTCCCAGGCGTGGTTCAAGCGCTACGCGGGGCTGGACTACTCCGAAGCGGCGTGGGCGGACCCGATTGGGCGCACCGAGCGCGGCCGTGAGGCGGAGCGGTGCCTGCACGGGCGTTTCGCGGACATCGGGATCGGCTCCAACGACCCGCAGCCCGCGCCCAATATCGAAGCCTACGGAAACTACTTCATGCCCGCACTGTTCGGCTGCGAGATGTTGTTCCCGCCGGATCAAGCACCGGGCTTTCGCGCGCTTGCCGGCGATTTCGAGGACATGCGCCGCTTGCAGATGCCAGACTTCGACACCAACCCGGTTATCCGAAAGGCGTTCGCGGACGCGGAGGTTCTGAGAGCGCGTTACGGCGCGTGCGCTGGCGGGATATGCATGGGCAGCCCGCTCAATGTGGCCGTTAACATCTACGGCGAAACGTTCGCAATGGCGTGCGCGCTGGAGCCCAAAACCGCGCAGCACGTGCTCCGCGTGGTCGCTGAAACGTCCTTCAAGCTCCGCCGCGAGGTCTGCGCGCGCATCGCGCCAGCCGATTTCCCTCTCGAAAACATTCCCTGGGGCTATGGCAACTGCCCCGCGGTCATGTTCTCGCCGAAGACCTATCGCGAGGTCATTTTGCCGGTGGATTTGTGGATGCGAGGGCAGGTGGCATCGTTTGGCCTGCACCACTGCGGGGTGTTCGACGACTATATCGAAGTCTACAAGGAGCTTCGGCCCGATTGTCTCGACATCGGCGGCGGCAGCAACTACAAAGCCGTGCGCAAGGCGTTCCCCAATATACCGTTCTCGCTGATCGTGAACGCGCCGGACGTTGAGGGCAAGTCCGTTACCGAGATCGACACCCTGGTCGGCGGCATGGTCGAGGGCGCCGCTCCCGTCGAGCAGGTGTCGCTGCTGTGGACCGGCGAAGTGAGCGCGAGCATCGAGGACGATACCGTGCGCGCGTTGCGGACATCGACGGAGCGGGTTTCTTAGATAGCAGAAGGGATTCTCATCGCGAAAACGCGAAAGGTTAGAAAGCGCGAAAAGAGAGTTTTTCAGCTTCTTGCCCTTCTGGATTTCGCGTTTTCGCCGTTTCGCGCTTTCGCGATTGCATTTCGGTGAGGAGTTGCGATGAAGGAGTATACTTGCGATGTCGCGGTCTGCGGCGGGGGGCCGGGAGGCATCTGCGCGGCGGTCAGCGCGGCGCGCAACGGCGCGGATACGCTGTTGGTCGAGCGCTACGGCTATCTTGGCGGGATGGCGACCATGGCCCTCGTGTTCCCCTTCATGACGCGGTTTGCGGGCGGTGAGCGGATTATCGACGGCGTGTTCCAGGAGATCATCGAGCGTTTGGACGCGAAAGGCGGCTATGGCGGGCCGGATCGGCCCGCGATGTTCGATATCGAGACGCTCAAGATCGTCGCGGATGAGATTTGCCTCGAATCGGGAGTTCGGCTGCTGCTGCACACAATGGCGGACGGCGCGGAGGTCGGCAACGGCCTCATCGAGCGAGTGACAATACACAACAAGTCCGGCGAGCAGGGCATCAAGGCGGGCATGTATATCGACGCGACCGGCGACGCCGACCTCGCGTATCTCGCGGGCGTTCCGTGCGAAAAGGGCCGTGCGAGCGACGGTCTCACCCAGCCCATGACCCTCAACTTCCGCATGGCTGGCGTGGACCGGAGCCGAATGCCGGATCGCGCCGGGATCACCGAGCTCTACCTCAAGGCGCGCGCGGAGGGCCGGATCGACTGCCCGCGCAACGATGTTCTCTGGTTTCCCACGATGCGTGACGATGAGATCCACTTCAACACCACCCGAATCATCCGTGCCGACGGGACCAATGCCGAGGACCTCACGCGAGCCGAGATCGAATCCCGCCGGCAGGTCATGCAGTTTGTCGAGTGGCTGCATGGCGATGTGCCGGGGTTCGAGAACGCGTTCCTTCAGATGACCGGCGCGCAGATCGGCATTCGCGAGTCCCGCAGGATCGTCGGGGAGTATGTGCTGACTGCCGAGGATTTGCTGAGTGCGCGCAAGTTCGATGATTGCATTGCGCGCGGCTCATATAACGTGGACATCCACGACCCGGACGGCGGCGGCACGGTCATCAAGCGCCTGCCTCCGGGCGAGAGCTACGATATTCCGTATCGGTCGCTGGTTCCGAAGGGGATCGACAATCTGCTTATCGCCGGTCGGCCCATATCGTCTACCCACGAGGCGCACTCGGCGATACGCGTCATGCCGATAGCCGCCGCGATTGGCGAGGCCGCCGGCGCGGCGGCGGCTCTGTGCGTCAAGAACGATACGACTCCGCGCAAGCTCGACGTCGCTGAACTCCAGCGCGTTCTGTTGGCGCAGGGGGCGAATCTTGGCGCGAACACTCATAAGGATTGAGGTCACTATGCTAACCCGTATACTATCGGCTCTTCTGTTTGTGGGCACTGCCGCGCTCGCGGGTGCGAACCCCCTTGCCGTGCCCGACCCGTTGTATCATCTCACGCCCGGCCAGACCAAACAGGTCAATGCGCTGTGGGTCGAGAACCCGGCGAATATGAAGTTCGGCGAGGGGCGCAACAAGGTCGTAATCGCTGATCTCAAGGGGCCGGGGATCATCACCATGATCCACTTTGCGCTGCCCGCGAAGATGTCGATGACGCGCGACGTTGTCCTGCGAATTTGGTGGGACGGCGAGAAAACGCCCAGCGTCGAGGCCCCGCTGTGCGATTTCTTCGGCGACCCCAATGGCGCGCTGGAACGGGTCGATTCGGCTCTCGTGAACAAGAAACGGGGCTGGAACTGCTATTTCCCCATGCCGTTTGCCAAATCCGCGCGCGTCGAGGTCGCCCTGGACAACAAGCGCTATCCGAACGCCGAGTGGAGTCAGGCCCCGTGCTACAGCTACGTCCACTATCGCACGCTGCAGTCCGTGCCTGCCGATTCGGGCTACTTCCACGCCTGCTGGCGGCAGCAGACGCTGCTGCTGGGCAAGGACGACTACAAGGTCTTCGAGGCCAAGGGCAGGGGGCAGTGGATTGGCTGGAACATGACCATCCACGCGCCCGGTTCCAATGGCGGCTACCCCGTGGACGAGAACGAGAACTTCTACATCGACGGCGAGCGCGAGCCCTCGATTTCTTGGCAGGGGCTGGAGGACTCGTTCGGCTTTTCGTGGGGATTCCCCGAGGTTGCGAACAGCTTCCCGTTCACGGGCTATCAGCCCTACTACAATGGCGCGGCGGCGTATCGGTTCAACAACCAGGATCGCATATCGTTCGCGAAGTCGATTCGCATGACCGTGGACTTCGGCAAGAACGAGAACGCGATGTTCCGAGATATATACTCCAAACCGGAGAACAAGCTGGAGCTTTCCAGCGTGGCGTATTGGTATCAAAAAGAGCCGCACGCCGCGTTCGTGCCGCTGCTTTCGGCCTCTAACCGAGCGCCGAACCTGCTCGCCGCCCCACGAAAGACGCCTGCGGACCCGAATGAAACACTGTCGCTGACTTGCGGCCGTGCCGCTGGCGATGTAGATTACCTTGCTAACGGCTGGGATTTCGAGCTCAAGCGCGGTTATCTATACAGCGGCTGGCCGACGGAGGTCAACCACTGCTGGGCGGATTTCAAGTCTCTCGAGTTTGCCGTGACGTGCCCGAAAGGCTCGGCTGGCACGCTCAAGCTCTATATTATCGACGGCGACAACTTCGGCG
>Ga0209226_10000746_pt1 | contig 16624 bp, 13 predicted proteins | sample BarGraNGADG00212_2_FD_184497 | JGI IMG/M metagenome (GOLD analysis project Ga0209226, IMG submission 184497) | Arctic peat soil microbial communities from Barrow, Alaska, USA - Barrow Graham LP Ref core NGADG0011-212 (SPAdes) (version 2) | ecosystem: Environmental > Terrestrial > Soil >...
ACATCGTCCGCCTAATGGCACTTCTAGAGAGCCAATCAAACGCAACCAACTCCTTGCGCGCCAGCCATGCGATCTGTGAAGGTTCGTTCAACTCAATGAAGGTAGACTACCCGAATTTGTGCCATAGGCTTTATCATGCGAAGTTCATCCGTGCTTCTCGCTTTTGCCAGGGCATCGAATAACTCCTGTTGCATGTGGCTCACATACTCCGGTGTGTCACCATTGCGTGCCATAACACTCCGGATCTTCATCTTGCCTGAGTCCAGGCGACCAAAATAGCGATTGTACGACCTGAGCCATCGGCCATAGGCAGGAAAGTGATCCAGCCGTGGGAGTCTCAACCTCTGTAAGAATACCCGTCTCCTTCTCCACAGCCTCCTTATAACCCGATATTGGTTCACCTATTACCCAAAGGCAGTCTACGATGCCATGTAGCACCTTGAAGCCCATATCCTCAGCCAGTTCCTTGATCTGCATGAGCAACTCCCTGGAGATGCCTGTGATCCTCCCAGTGGTCATGGCGGTCTTTGAGGTGCAGATAGAACGAGGGAGGATAAGTGATGATGGCCCTGGACAGACCTCCTTCTCGGCTCCACAGTTCCACGCAGCCTTTGAAGTATGAGTCAAAAATCCACATATGGCACCTCCCCTAAGGCCCTGGATGGAGCCTGCTTTCTCCTAGTCAATCTACTGCAAACTGAGATGATAAGGACGAGGAGGGTGGAGCGAATGTGAAACCAAGAGTTATGAATTAGAATATATAAAAAAATACATACTGATGGTAATTGGCCGCAATATATTATAGTGCTTAACCCATGCATTTACACTTATTATGGTTAGAACTGATTAAAGCATAGCGATCATTAGTTTCAAATTTTGAGTTAAACACTATAGATTGCCAGTTCGCATCAATATCATCTTTAACGCCTGTAATTAACTTCTGGCAGGTCTGGGGCGTTCACCGTTAAGGATACTGGAATCGCATATCCACTGGACCCTTTGGCATCTACTATCCGATTCAGCAGCCCTTCTAGATGCGGTTCCAGCCATCGTGGATCATTTCCAGCATTAAGTTCAATATGCCAATTGTAAAAAGAATCTCCTTTTTTTCCGATAGTAATAGTATGAACTGCGCTGCATTGATAAAAGAAATTAATAACTCTATGCAGGAATTCTGCCCATGATTCTGGACTACCTACCAGTGGGCGTTTCAAATTCTGGTATGATTTCCGTGGGCATAGTCAAATCAGTCTGACAATCACGGAAGTTTATGTGGCTGGTGCCTTTGAGATGGTTGCATTCGCTACAAAGAGTCTGAAGGTTGTCAAGAATATTATTACCACCAAAGTATCTAGGTACGATGTGATCCACTTCTAATTTACGGCTTTTCTTGATCCTGCAACAGAGGCATCCACCATCTCTCTCCTTCACTTGTTGTTTCAGTTCCTCTGAAGGTTCTTGATCTAATGGTGAACTTGTCTTCGCCAATATTATGTGATTCTCTGGACTAATACCATGCCGACGTGCATGAAGTAGCCTTTCAACACAGCCATTGTATTGGCTCTTGAATAACTCGTATGTGATATATAGCACTTGCCAATAACGATCCTGCCTATTGAATTCCAGTCGTAGAGCATCATCCTCTTGTTTTCTTGATAGATCCTTCGATATAAAATCCTCTGCGACCAAGTCCAAATCGTGTTGGCTTCGTTCCTCAAAGCTAAAAAATCTAGGTGATGTATTTGTCTGAGCAACGTGCCGAGCGATGCTGAATATATCCTGTGACAGATCCGATCCAAAATGCTCTTGCGTTCCTGGGAAATAGGCTCTCTGCAATTCGGATATTTCAAAGGATACGTTTTCAAGTTGAACTCCTTCATCATAGAAGTTGCCATCAATTTTTGTTAGCAGTTCATTTATGAGGAGATCGTATCCTTTGGCCTCGTGTTCGAATACCATTACTAAACGTTGTACGTGTTCGATCTCTTCTGTATTGGATTCTTTAGCAGCATACTCGACCCTATACCATCCTGTTGGCAGGAGAGTCACGAATGGACCTGGATTAATGTTGATCCCACTATCCATTTGGGAAGCCAGTTTTCGGACAAGTTCAATCGAGATAGTTCAATCGAGATATATCTGAGTGGAGGTTTCTTTGCATATTCTCTATCGTCTATTCCGGCATCACCATCGATCAAATCGTATTCTGCCCAATTGATAAGTTGTTCCCAATTATCATTGAAGAAGACTAGATTCGCATCAGAAGTACCTCCGAATTTTGGTCCTCGAAGTGCTCTTCCAACCATTTGTGTCAATAAGATTTTGCTTGTGGTTTGACGGGTGATAAAGCAGGTTTTTATGTCAGGTATATCTGTCCCCTCTGTGAGCATACGAACATTGAGAACAACGTCAAGATCATTTCTACGAAAAGCATCTAGAACTTGAGCATTCTCATCAGATTTTCGTTTATTGCGACCATCCGAGGTTCTTGGCCCTCCATCAATATGGGAATAGACAGTTCCAGCACGTATCCCAAGCTTTCGAAGGTGTTCGCCTATAGCTTCGCATTGGAACCAGCGATCCACAAATATCAATGTTTTTCCATAGCGATCCTTATTTCGTGCATAAAGATCTGCAATGAACATATTTCTATCATTATTCTCTGCCATCTGAGTAATAATATCTTCAGGAATATCACTAAATGTTCCGACCCATTTTTGGTATTCACGAAAATCAAAGTTAGGAGTAAACCTTGTTTTTTGATGTTCAGGGAGCGGTTTCGCCAATATCTCTTGAGCCATCAAATACTGCGGAGTAACTTGGTAAAGGATACCTTGCGGGAACAATTTATTCAGCCAGCCCTGCCTGCTTTGACGCACCTGCACCAAATAGAAAAATAGTATTTGAGTCCATCGCCACGCACCTCTGCAGCTTGCTAAGGTGCTGATGCTATATCATAGACCTTTAACTTTTCCGACGATCTGATCGTGTTTCGGCCATGATTCGTTTGCGCGAGCTTTAATTTCTTTGTTTTTAACATCTACTCCCCCTCAATTCTCTTCTTCCTCTCCTCTGCCTCCTTTGCCGCCTCCATCTTGCCCAGCACCTTCGCCACCGAACCGATGGCCTCTAGATAGCGAACCATCTGGTCCAGGTAGTTTATCAGATCCCCCTGGTAAGCATACATGCCATAACGATCACTGAAGTAGTCGATGATCCCTTCAGGGCTCTTGCCATCCGAGCGCAGCTCCAGGATTCGCAGCGATATATTCTTCTGAGCACAGCCGCAATAGGGCGCCTCCTTGCAGGTGCAGCGAAGGAAGTCCCGGGAGAAGTCCATACAGTACTTCTGGATCTTCCCCTCCAGATCGTTCAGGTCGGAGCTGCTCAAGAGGTCCAGGAAAGAGCCATGCAGCGCACGCTGCGAGATCTGCATATGCAGCTTCACAGAGATGCGTTCCGCGAACTTCAGATAGAGAGCCTCGAAGCTCTCCAGGGCCACTGCCACATCCAGTGGGGCCTTGCCTTTCTTAAGCTGCGAAGCGATGATTGTGACCTGATCAACGGTCAGGAAATGCGCGGCTGCAGCCTCACCCAGGCGCGTGGGCTCAATGCCTTTAACCAGACCCGCTTTTGCCAGCGATTTTAAGGAGCTGTCCAGGTCATCCAGCCCCAGGGTCAGCTCGTGCAGCTTCTCCAGCTCCTGGCGGGAGCGTGCAGCAACTGCATTGGCCAGGACCTCTTCCAGCTGCTGCTCCTGGGAAAACTCCGGTGCCACATCCTCCATCACCCCGTTCAAGAGCAACAGGGCCATCTCATCCTCAGACTCGCCCCGGGCAGAAGAGAACTTCCGACCCGGCTCGGCCAGAATGTAGACCAGGCCCACATCATGGTAGCCAGGCCGCCCCGCCCTTCCTAGCATCTGATTGAACTCATGCACGTTCAGCCATTTGATGCCCATGGCCAGAGATTCGAAGACCACCTGCGAGGCAGGAAAGTCCACTCCAGCAGCGAGAGCGGCCGTGGTGACGACAGTGTGAATCTTTCCCTGGCCGAAGAGCTCCTCAATTCTCTTTCTCTCCGGGTACTGCAGACCGGCGTGGTAGGCGGCAGCTCCGGGAATCGATTGGGCCAGGTTGTAGCAGTTCTTACGAGAGTTGGTGAATATGATGGTCTGGCCCCGGTAACCTGTGGACGACGTCAGCCTCTGGGCCTCCGCCGCCAGCTCCCGCAAGAGCTTGCGCTTTTCGGGTCCTGAGGTGAATATGAGATGGCGCTCGATGGGCACCGGCCGTACTTCATATTCCACCAGCGTCGCACCCAGGCGTTTGGCAAGCACGCCTGGGTTTCCCACGGTTGCGGACAGGAAGATGAACTGCGCTCGTGGTGCCGCATTCTTCAGCCGGGCGATCATGCCGGCCAGACGGTGGCCGCGCTCTGCATCCTCCAGCATGTGGACCTCGTCAATCACCACCGTTCCTATGCGCCCCAGGCTCTTCTTGGTGCGTATCACCTGGTCAATGCCTTCGTAGGTCCCTGATATGATGTCTGCGTTCAGACTCTGGGCGATCTTGCGACCTTTTCCCAGGCGAATCCGGGACACGCCCACCCGGATGGAAGTCTGAAAGCCCAATTCGTTGTAGGCGGACAACTGATCGAACTTCTGGTTGGCTAGAGCCACAAGCGGCACCAGAAAGAGCAATTTACCCTTCCCTTCCAGCAGATTCTTGACGCCTGCCATCTCTCCGACCAGGCTCTTCCCGGTGGCCGTGGCGGAGACGACCAGTTGGTGTCGCCCCTCCAGGAGACCGGCCTGAACCGCCCTGGACTGGACGGGCAGGAGACGGGTCAGTCTGCGACGCAGCAACTCCATGAGCTCTTTGGGAAGAGGGATGGACTCCAGCGGCAGAGTGGGCTCTTCGCGGCTGGCCGGGATGATGTCGAACCTCGTCAGTTCGGGCTCCAGCCTCTGCAAGGATAGTAGCCCAACCACATCATCCAGGTTTCGTCTATTCTTCAAGATCCTGGCCAGATGAGCCTTGGCGGCGCGGCCCAGATGCCGGAAATCCGCCTCTCGCAGTAATTCTGCAGCTGCGCAGTTCTCGCAGATGCGTGCCCCCTTGTAGGTTATGGCATCCTGCGGCACATAGGTCACTTTGCGCTGCCCAAGACAATGACTGCAGACCTGAACAAACCGGTATTTGAGCTGATAGGACTCCAGCATCTCTACAAACTTTTTTTCCAGAACAGAGTCGCCGCGAGCAAGATATATGGCTTCAGCCTTGCGGAGCATACGCAATGCATCCTCCGGTGGAAGGTATTTCTCGGCTTCGGAATCCTTCTTGACTAAGAACTTGAAGACCCTCGGCCCCTGCGGCATATCTTTCAGTCGCAGGTGTCCTTCAAAAAGGATCTTGCTGCCGCTCTGAGGCAATAGCAGTATGCGAGACCGGTCCGCCTGAGCTAAAACCTGAAAAGTCATCCTAAAATAGGCGTCACTCTAACGCAAGGTCGATAAGCTCGTATTTCAGGCCTTCGGACTCCAGGCGAGTAAGAAGCCCCGGAATCTGCTCATCCACGCTGACGATCAAGGAACTGATGCCGTGGTATGCCGCCTCCACTGCGAACTCCTTGGCCCCGAAGATCACATCCGGCTCACGTCCTGCTTTCCGCAGCGCCACCAGGGCCTCGATGCCCAGACACCCCACCATCTTCTCTCCCGTCAGAAGCCCTTCCAGGACCTTCAAGTCCACCTTTCTCGAGCCTCCTATCTGCACCCGCGGCACTTTGCAGAGCGTTATCCTTCCTTCATCCAGGCTAATCAGCCCACTCAGGTCTGAGACGCCCGCATCCTCACCAGCCATAGCTTCACCGATGACGACGCCACTGGCCTCTATGCCCACTTTTTTGTTGGCATACAAAAGGCCGCCTCTCATCTCCAAAGATACACGTTCGCCCTCGGCAAGATCTGCTTCCGCTATTGCCGTCCAGACCGAGACGTGGCTGATGATCTCCTCCATCACAACTCGAGCATAACGCTTTAGCTCGGCAGCGTTCTCCAGCAGCCACTCTACGCCCTCTTTAGTGATGCTGTAACGCATCCGTCCATCCGTTGTGACCAGCCCATCCGCTACCAGCTCTTTGATGTACTCGGAAATCGCCTGCGGGGTGACACCCAATTTCTCAGCCACTTCTTTCTGGCGAAGGTTAGGTTGATGGGCGGCTATCTCAACGAGAATCTGAAAACGAGAACTGTCCCTCTTGCTTTGCAGCACATTGCCCATCAATAATCCTCTTCATAGGGCTCAATGCGCTGGCCCCTCACCGCCAACCCTTCCGCTCTCTTAGCCACGCCACGGATGAAGATCTGACTGAGCCCGAGCTCCCGTGAGAGATTGGAGAGCGAACTATTGCCGCCTTCGACCATCTTCTGCAGCTTCTCAATTACAACTCTCAGCTCCTCATCAGACATGAAGGTGAGGCTGATCAGTTCGCTCAGATCCTCCATGGTGGCCCCGAAGTTGGCCTGTATACGAGAGTAAGTGGAATGGTACTCTTTTTCAGGACTAGCCCCGGGTTCCGGTACCCGCCACTTGGTCTCAACCAGGCCGCTCTTGCGCAGCAATGCCACGCTTCTGTGGACGCTTGCCTCATCGCCTACAAGCAAAGCTAGCTCGCGCTCGGTATGCCAGTCCCGGCTCAATTCATCGAAGATTTTTTTGTGGACATTGGAGCCGAAGGCTTGCAACAATGGGACCAGATCTGAAGGATCGTTGATGATCCGCGTTCTCTTTCCCGTCACAAAGAACCTCTCATTGGTATTATGTCTCTGATTTGATAAAGCTTTTGAAGACTTAAATCAGCCTGACAGTCTCCAAATTCATGGGCGCCATGGTTGGAATCCTGTATTTCTTATAGATGGAGCTGGCCAGATCAAGACAGTTACCCTCTTCGCCATGGTTGGTGAGAACCCGGCCGGGCTTGGGATAGATGCGCCGCATATACTCCATGAGCTGCGAACGATCAGAGTGGCCGGAGAAACCGTCTACCGTGGTTACCTCCAGGTTAATCTTCACTGTCTGAGTCTTGCCCTCCACAGAAAGCGGCAATTCCTTCCAGCCCTTCTGAATGCGCCGCCCGAGAGTGCCTTCCGCCTGGTAGCCGACAATCACCAGCGTATTTTTTTCATCCGGGCCGAGGCGCTTGAGATACTCAATAACCGGCCCTCCGTTGAGCATGCCGCTCGTCGCCAGGATTACACAAGGAGGCCCTTCGATTATCTCCGTTCTCTGCTTAGGTGACTCCACCTGCACAAAGCACTGGGCCAGGAAGGGATTGATTCCCTTATGGAATATCAGATCTCGAAGGTCGTTATTAAGGTACTCAGGGTATGTTGTATGAATCGCAGTGGCCTCATAAATCATGCCATCCAGGCATACCGGCACCTCATCTATCACTTTCTTTCTGATAGCTTCCTCCAAGACCACCATGACCTCCTGGCTGCGACCCACGGAGAACGCAGGAATGATGACCTTGCCACCTTTAGCGATGGTATCCTTGACCACGTTTATCAGATTGACCTCGGCTTCTTTGCGAGAGGGCTGAATGCTGTTGGTCCCACCGTAAGTGGCCTCCGTCACAAGAGTTTCCAATCGCGGAAAATTGCATACGGCCGGATCGAAGAGCCTAGTTCTCTCGAACTTGAAGTCGCCGGTAAAGGCCACATTGTAAAGGCCTTCTCCAATGTGGAAGTGAGCAATGGAGGAGCCCAGGATATGCCCGGCATTATGCATGGTCAATTTGGTGTCGGGAGCGATGTCAGTCACATCGCCATAGTTGAGGGTGATGGTATGCTTGAGAGCCTCGCGAATCATGCCTGAGTCGTATGGCAGCCTCTTTCCCTCGCGACCGGCCACTTCTAGATAATCCAGCTGCAGGAGAACAAAAAGATCCCTGGTAGGCGGAGTGCAGTAGATAGGTCCTTCGTAGCCGTATTTGTAGAGCATGGGAACGAGACCGGCATGGTCCAGGTGAGCATGCGTCAAGACAACTGCATCAATCTGGTTAAGAGGATAGACCTCAGGTACATAAAGAAAAGGCGTGGCCGAGTCGTCTGACCCTACATTTATGCCGCAATCGATGATGATGCGAGACTCCGGCGTAGACAGCAGCATGCAGCTCCTGCCCACCTCACGACAGCCTCCCAGAGTAGAGATTCTGACCCATTGATCCTTGGATGCGATGTCTCTGTGAATCTTCCTGCCGACAGTGCGCAGGATGTTCTTTCGCTCCGCCTGCACACTGCGCAGGTAATCCTTAATGTTGGCGATGGTAGTCGAACGCACGGGCGGGGTTCGGACCACTTTGGGAGTCCAGCCAATCAACTTGGTTATCTCGCGGAGCGTTGCACCATGGCGACCGATGACCAGACCCGGCTTCTCGGCTTCGATCTGCACTTCACCGGTCTCACCGTCAAAGTAGTAGTTGGTGAGAACTGCTTCTTTGGGCACAACCTCCTGAATCTTGGTTTTGGCCATTTCAGGATCTGCCAATACCTTCAGGTCCGGTCGAACAACGACGCGCTTGCGAAGCTCCTTGGCCAGGTTTCGTATGATATCGCCGTCATCAGCCAGCTTCTTGGGGTCATCTGTGTAAATGACCAGCTCCGGACCCTCAAACTCCAGCCCCGTGACGTTGATGTCCGGCGGCAGCTTGCTCTGCACTTTACGTTTGAGCTCAAAAAGAACATCTTCTACCGACAATATTACACATCCAAAAAAGATTTAGAGGAGATTCATTATCTCCGTAAACTCCGGCTCGCCTACCTCCTCATATTTATCTGTGATTCTAACGAGCTCGATTTTGTCACCGGAAGCGGAATCTCGCTTCATGGCATTATGAATTGCACGGGCAGCCAGCACGGTTCCATCCTCGATGCTGATCCCGGGTTTGTACATGGCTTCCAACACGCCGTAGGCAATGGGCGAACCGGAACCGGTAGACACAATTCTCCGCTCTTCGATCTGCCCGCCTAACGCATCGAGCGAATAGATCTTGGGACCGTATCTGTCAACGCCTCCCATGACCAGTTGAACCATGAACGGATAGTAGCGTCTGGATGATAGTATATTGGCCAGCATGGAAGTTACAGCTTTGACGGTCATTCTCTCGCCTCTTTGCATTTTGTAGAGCCTGGCCTCAACCTGAACCATTCGCACCAGCGATTGAGCATCGCCCACTGCGCCGGCGGTAGTCATGCCCACCAGGTCATCGATCTGATAGATCTTCTTGGCCTGGCTGCTGGCTATGAAACTGCCCATGGTAGCACGGCTCTCCGATGCAAGGACCACACCTCCATCGCAGAGTACACCTACCGTAGTTGTACCTTTGAACACCTCGACCATCTAATTACCTCAACTAAAATCAGAAAACGGACAATTATGCTTGTCCTTCTGCGATATAAATACTTTCCGCCGCCACATTAAATGGAGAAAAATAAATGAGCCACGCGAACGCTAGAAATACAAGGCCATTGCAATAGCTTATCGTGTTCGATCTCGCCGCCTGGATCTACAGGTACTACATCAATCCCATAATCTACGATACCAGCTATAACCCGGTGGATACAGTCACATGGGCGGTAGTATTAGGATTGGCGATCCTGGGGCTGATAAGGCTGTTTCGCCGCTGGCATATCTCTATGGATGAGAGAATGGTGCTCTCCACCCTGCCTTACATCCTGGCAGGCTCTAGCCTTAGAGTGATCGAGGATGCAGATCTGGTTGACGCACCATGGAGATACCTGCTTATTACACCTATCATTTTCTTCGTGGTCTTCCTGTTAACGGCAGCCTCGCTGGCTGTCACCCGGAAGATCCGGGGCGAGGAGTTTTACAAGAGCTATGCAGCCGTTGGCATTGCCTGGACCGTGCTCAATCTTGCCATCCTCTCCACCCAGGGTTTCAAGAACGCCTGGGTCATCTTCGCCGTTTTCATCATCGGCACAGCCATTACAGGAGGCTTACTCCTCTGCCGACGGGCTTTGCCCGCCCTCGGTTTTTTGGATGATAGATTCAACCTCATGATCATCTATGCCCATATGCTGGACGCCAGCTCGACCTACATAGGAGTGGACTGGTTCGATTACTATGAGAAGCACGTCGTTCCCACTTTTCTTATCGACCTGACGGGCTCCGCGGCCATCATGTTTCCCCTCAAGCTGCTCATACTCTTGCCGGTGCTGAGCATGATCGATCGCTCTATTGAGGATCCGTCTTTGCGAAATCTCACCAAACTGACACTGATTACGCTGGGCCTGGCGCCTGCTGTGAGGAACACGCTGCGGCTGGCGCTGGGAGTTTGAGGAAAAGGAGATAAAGATGTGACGGCATTGAAACAAAATGGAGCCCGTGAATGTTGAAATCATTCGATTGAGGGTGCTAGATGGCAGGGACATCGTTGAACATTAAGCATCCAGCCAATTTTGCATTGACCTCCCGTTTGAGATCATCATCTGCTTTCCTGAGTATGCCCTCAATAAACATCTTCTCTAGGGTTGCTATTTTATCGATTAATAGCCAAGACTCGGCTTTCAATCCTGTTGCTTTAAAGGAGGGCGTGCCTTTGCGTATTAACAAATCCGATGGCAATGGAGGATCAGGACGTTGTGTAGTCATGGGAGCTATGGTCACATCCAAATGTCCTTCATGAAGGACCAAAGCAGGCCTCAGCTTTGTGGAACTGAGATCTGTAAAAGGAAAGTGAACTAAAACTATGCATCCTTTAGGCGCTCTGGGCACGGGCATTTCTACCGGAATCTGACTTTGAGATCCTCTACGGTATAGATATCAGGCTCATTTTCGAGAAGCGGGGCTAAAGCTCTCTCGGATAGTTTCATAAGGCCACTAGTAATTGCTCTGTCTTCGCCAGGCTCCAACAGATCGCAAGGGAGTTGCGAGGCGCCCCCTGAACTCTCAAACATAGATACTACCTGTGGATTCTTGATATTTAAAACATGGTGGAAAATACCTGTTAGACAGGATAGCCAAGATTAAGGCGGAGGAGAGCTGCGAATAATTTTAGAGATATATCTTCTCAGTCAGGCATGGACCCATGGCCCAAAATTCTCTCAAGCTCGGGATAAAATTCTGAGGCTTGGGATACATCCCAGAAGGCTTATCATTTCATCCTTCCCAACACACCATCAAGGATGTGATGCAGACGGATCCACTAAGTCTGGCCACCATTGCCGCTCCATTTGTGGCCAAAGGGGCTGAGGCCTTCTCCAGTACGGCAGGAGAAAAGTTAGGTGCAAAGGTCGGGGAGCTTTGTCAGGCTGTGATTAACAAGTTCAAGGGCGACTCCGATGCAGAGGAAACCCTAGCCCTTGCCCAGAAGAAGCCGGATTCCAAAGGGCGACAGAGTGCGCTCGAAGAGGTTTTGGCAGAAAAGCTGGAGGCCGACCCGGATTTTACCGACGAGCTGCAGAAGCTGGTGGACGAGGTGCAAAAGGGTGCCTCCACCAGGACAGCCTTTGACCAGCGTGGCCAGACAGTGCATGGCGCCCAAACCAACATCGCCGGCAATGTCAGCGGCCCTGTTCTCTCCGGAACCTTCAGTGGCCCGGTGAATACCGACAAGGGCAAGTGACGCGTTTCATGGCAGACGAATCCCGCATCGACTAGCGAGACCAAAAGGTCGGCACTCAGACCAATATCGCAGGCGATGCCACTGGCATGGTGATCTCCGGAGAGGTTAAAGGCGATGTTATAGTCAATCCGCTTCCACCTCTGGCCCTCGTCCCTCACCTTCCATCTCCTCCCCGGGACTTCACCGGCCGGGGCAAGGAGCTGCAAGATCTGTTGGCCGGCTTTGACCGGGGGGCCACGATCACCGGCCTGCGCGGGATGGGAGGCATCGGCAAGACGGCTCTGGCTTACGCATTGGCCGAGAAGCTGATCGAGCGCTATCCCGACGGCCAGATCCTGGTGGAGCTGAGGGGCACTGACCCTGTTCCCATGACCCCAACCGAGGCCATGGCCAGGATCTTCCGGGCCTACCATCCCGAGTTCAAGCCTCCGGAGAGCGAGGCAGAGCTTGCCAATATTTACCACTCCCTTCTTCACGAAATGCATGCATTGCTGCTGCTGGATAATGCCGCGGACGACAGACAGGTGCGCCCGCTGCTTCCTCCACAAAGCTGCGGAGTGGTTGTAACCTCCCGCCGCAAGTTCTCCCTTCCCGGCCTGGTTCCGATGGACCTGGATGTGCTCAGGACGGATAAGGCTGTAGAGCTTCTGCTGAAACTGTGGAAACCTGGAGCTCCGCCCTCAGCCGACGGGCTGGGTGACACAGATCTGCTGGAGATCGCCCGGCTTTGCGGTCTCCTGCTTCTGGCTTTGCGAGCCGCGGGGAGCATGCTGGCGAACAGCCCTGATCTGAGCCCGGCCCAGTATGCCAGAGATCTGCAAGATGAGCAGAAGAGGCTGGAGCTCATCGGCAAGGAGGGCGTGGACCTGGATGTGGAATCCAGCTTCGGCCTGAGCTACAGCCGCCTGAAGCCTGAGACGGCGGCCGTCTTTAGGATTCTGTCCCTCTTTCCCGCGGGCTTTGATGCTGCCGCCGAGGAGTTCGTATGTCAGGATGAGGGCCATAGGATTCTAGGCGAGCTGGTGCGCTGGAGCCTGGTTGAGTATCAGCTTCCTGAAGAAGAGAACGAAGGCAGGTATCATCTGCATGATTTGGTGCGAATCTTTGCTGCCATTCGCCTGCAAGCGGGTGAAATGATGCAAGCAGAGCAGCGCCATGCGGAGCATTTCAGGAATATGCTTTCTCTCTATGACGAGCGCTATAAGGTGGGTGGGCAGAATGTTTTGACCGGGCTGGGGCGCTTCGATCTGGAATGGGCCAACATCCGGGCAGGACAGGCCTGGGCGGAAGAGAACATGGAAGAGAATTCTCTTGCCGCCGAGCTTTGCATGAGCTATCCAAATGCTGGTGTCTACGTGCTCGATTTGCGTCTCCATCCTAAAGAAATGATTGCGTGGCTGGAGAGTGGCGTGGAGGCCGCCAGACGCTCAAAGGATAGATCGATGGAAGGCGTGCATTTGGGCAACTTGGGCATAGCCCACAGGAACCTAGGCGATGCTCGCAAGGCAATCGAGTACTACGACCAGGCTTTGGCCATAGACCGCGAGATTGGAGACCAAAGAGGGGAAGGAGCCGACCTGGGCAACCTTGGGCTTGCCTACGCCGACTTGGGCGAGCCCGTCAAGGCAATCGATTACTTCGAGCAGACCCTGAAGATCGCCCGCGAGATCGGAGACAGAAGTAGTGAGGCGATTGCCTGCTGGAACTTGGGCCTCGATTATGAGAAAACAGGAGACCTCCAGCGAGCTATAGATCTGATGAAAGTATTTGTCGAATTCGAGAGGAAGATAGGTCATGTGGATGCAGAAAAGTATGCTAAATATCTCGAGAATCTTCGAGCCAGGATTGAAATGAAGTGAATATCGCAGGTCTAAGATTCTTCCCGTTTTCTATATCAGGACTATTTTCCCAGTATCCTCGTATGCGCCTCTCTGAACTTCGGGTCCCTCATCTGGCAAGAGCATCTCCCATTGAACCACTGGTAGCGAGTCATCTCCTTCCAGATCTCCTTCAGGCTCTTCTCTTTGATGTTTCCAAAGCTCAGGGGCATATAAGCGCAGGGCAGAGCCACACCGTTTCCGTCCACATGAATCCACCGGCGCCCGGCAAAGCATCCGAACATCTCCGGGCTCTGCAGATAAGGCAGGGCCGAGACCCGTGGGCCGCCTGGGCCGCCCGTTCTATTCTTTTCTTTGTGGAAGCGCTCCAGTCTCGCCACATCATCCGAATCCAGCACCTCATCCTCATGGGCAGCCCACCGCCCCACCGCCACGATCTCGTAAAGAGAGAGTTCATGGGCACCCAGCTCTGCGGCCAATGAGAAAGCCTCATCCAGGTAGTCGATGTTGTGGGGAGACGTCACCATAAAGAGGTCTACCAGCAGGCCCGCCGACAGCGCATTCCGAACGCCGGAAAGCGCGTCCTGGAAAGCGCCCGCACGGCCACGAACCCTGTCATGCTCCTTCTCAAAGGGGCTATCGATGCTGATGCGAACGGCGTATAGCCCTGCATCTTTCAGCTGCTTGGCAAGCTCTGGTGTGAGATGGTAGCCGCTGGTAAAAGCCGTAGCCACTGCCCGCGTGTCCACAGACGAGACCAGGTCCGGCAGATCCCGGCGCAGCATGGTCTCGCCCCCGTCGAAAGTTATGAGGTAGGATCCCATATCCAGCGCCTGGGAGATCGCATTCTTGACCGTAGCGCTCTCCAGTATCTCACCCTGTCGTGCGGGGGCACTGCAATGGATGCAGTCATTGGGGCAGGCTTTCATGACGGCTATGGAGAACTGATCGGGCACGGGGCGCCGTATCATGGCCCCTACCTGGGCGGATAGCATGCGGTCGAATGCGAGGCTCGGAGCCGGTGGAATCCAGGTAGAGAAGATGAACTTATCCGGGCCTGAGCGGATGGGTTTTTCGTCGGCAAAGATCTTATTGATCCGGTCTATGACCGGCTTTGCCAGAGGGGCCGCTGGGCCACGGGTTTTAAGCTGGATGCCGGATCCGTCTGCCGAGGCGTCAATTCTCAGCAGAGGCTTTCTTGCAATCTGCATCTCTGCAATCCCCGGCAGGTCATCTCGTCAACGATGCTCTCCAGACGGGACTTGATATCCTCTCTCGCTGAAGACTCGGACAGGGCTCTTCTGGCCCCGGTGTTGTGATCTTCGATGACCTTTATGCACATCTTCTGAGCCGCATCATCCCCATACTGGCTGGCATAAATTCTGGGAAGAGTGACGGAGGTCTTTTTGGATGACTTTCCCTGATCCAGCCCCAGAAATTCCTCCAGGTCATCGAGGACCTGATAACCCAAACCAAGGTGCATACCATAGGTTTCCAGTCTCGCCACTTCTTCCTCTGATGCACCGGCTATGAGTCCTCCCATCTTCGCGGCTGCAGAAAAGAGCGAGGCGGTTTTTTTGGAGATGCATTGATAATAATCATTGGAAGAGCCTGCCACGGACAGATCCATCAGTTCTCCCTCGGACATGTTCATGCAGGCCCTGGCAAAAGCGCAGATCACTGGCTGATGGTAGTGAGAGACCAACTCTATTGATCGAGAGATGAGATAGTCGCCCGCGAGTAGAGAGGCTTCGGGCCCGAACCGCTGCAAGGCGCTAGGTGAGCCTCTTCTTTCTATGCCGTAGTCCAGAATATCGTCATGCACCAGGGATGCAGCATGTGCCAGCTCAATTGCCAGGGCAGCGTTCATGGCCTGGGATGCCGAAACCCCGTTTGCTTGGGCAGAAAAGATCAGGACCAGGGGCCGTACTCTCTTTCCAGGAGCCGAGAGCACATAGCTAATTATCTCTCCCAAAGGGGAATCTGGTAGGCCCCTCGCCAGTTCGGCAAGCTCCCTGTTTATCAGGTGGTACTCATCCCAGCCGGAGAACATCGATTAGGGTACTACAGGCCGGGCTATTTAGCTTTTGCTGATGCAATCTTGCGAAAAAAACATGATTGATTGCCCAACTTAAATTCAAAAATGATTTATAAAAGCCGATTGGATTCTATCTTGGCGCATCTTCCTGCAACTACGCTGTATCCTTCACTATCCAGCCGCTTTATGGCCTCCGGGCTTTCTGCTCCCGGCTGCATCCAGAAGACCTTGAAGCCTTTCTTTTTGGCCTCCTCTGCCAGAGCCGGCACAGCCGAGGGCCTGCGGAAGATATCCAGGATGTCGATCTCATCCGGGACATCGTGGATGGAGGCGTAGACCTTCTCACCCAGAATTATTCGGTCGGCATAATTCGGGTTTACGAAATAGAGCTTGAATCCGTGGCTCTGCAAGACATCGGACACAAAGTAGCTGGGCTTGTAGGGATCTGGCGAGATGCCGACGACGCAGATGGTGCGGCAGTTCTGGAAGGCGCTTTTCAGGTCCTTATCTTCTCGAAGGATGGGCATGATATGTCATCAGTCATTATTAGAATAAATAATTTGACCGGACTTGAGACATTTCGTCAGGCCGTATGCGGGCACGGTGCCAGGCCACCAAACCGTCAGCTCTTGCACAGTACCTTGTCCAGAAATATTAAATTTTCAGGCGACTCCGTCAGCATAACCCGATCACCCTTCATTTCAACGATGGAGTCGAATCGGGTGAACTGGACCTGCGCTACCTTGACCAGGGGCTCACACCCGTTCCTCAGGTGATCTATGAAACCATCGATATTCCCGCCTTCTCCCATGTAATCGACGATGCGACGAAACAGCTTGGGGAGAATGGCCACCTCATTCGTAATGGTCCCAAGGGTTGTCATGGAGAACCCTTTGGTGGTCAGATCATAGGGCCAGATTCCCCTGCCTTCCTCCCTGGCACGGATCGATGCGTAGGTCAGAGGATGTCGAATATCCGAGAAAAGGCCATTGTAGAACATGGGATAAGCGAGGCCCCTGACTATGAGCCCGTAGTTGAGACTCTTACTGAGCATTGATTCATTCAGTGAGATCTCTCTGCCATCTTTTTCTTCGCTACC
>Ga0209226_10000748_pt1 | contig 16599 bp, 9 predicted proteins | sample BarGraNGADG00212_2_FD_184497 | JGI IMG/M metagenome (GOLD analysis project Ga0209226, IMG submission 184497) | Arctic peat soil microbial communities from Barrow, Alaska, USA - Barrow Graham LP Ref core NGADG0011-212 (SPAdes) (version 2) | ecosystem: Environmental > Terrestrial > Soil > Wetlands...
AAACACAAACAAAACAATCAGCAGAAATAGTTTCTTCATACGAATTAGTTTTAGGTTTTAATTTAACAGCCAAATATATGTGAACTTTATTAAATCTCCAAACTAAACAATTTTATTTTAAAATAATTTGAAATGGAGATTGCTCATCCGCCAGTTGGCGGGTTCCGAATGACAGGGTTTCAATGGGGTAATATAGGTGGAAAAATGAGGAACCGGATAGAATGCGAGCTCACCGAAGGAAATCTCCTAAAGAAGTGGTAATAATTATGAAAGATAAATTTTTGTTTATCGTATATTAAACAATTAAGGTCACTTCTTTAAAGTTTTATTCTTCCTCAATTCATCTGCTGCAATGCACAATTCTTTGTACATTTCTTCTCCCAGCGCACTTATCAACGATTCTTTCAGAAATTCATACACATATATTCCATCATTCTGACCTCTCTTTCGAGCAGGTGAACAAATAGCCAGTTCTTCATAATTCACAGCTCTGAAATCAGAATAGTATTTAATCCGAACCGGGAAAAGATGACACGATAATGGTTTTCTGAATTTGATTTTACCATCTGACCATGCCTGTTCTATCGCGCATACGAAAACATTACCATTCAAATTTGTATAGGCACATTCTTCATTTCCGATAAGTGGCGTTACTCTATCGTTTTCAAAATCTCTTACACTCCTCCCTTTTTCTTCAATTGCAGACACTCCCTCTGGTCTCAGGTACGGTTTTACCTCATTCCAGATATCATCCAGGATAAGTGTCTCCTCAACACTTAATGGAGCACCTGAATCACCATACCTGCAACAATTACCAAGACATACAGGAAGATCACATCTGAATTTTTTTTCGAGAATGTCGAAACTGAATATGGTATCGTCGATCCGGAGCATAGGATTCTTTTTGCCTCTCTTTAAATCCCCCGCCGAAGCGGGGCAGGCTCTCCACCAGGAGGGAGGGACTTTAGGAACCAGATTAAATTCAATTTATGTCTATAGCAAGTCTCCTCCGCTCTCCTGGGAGCGGGGGACGGAAGGGAGTGAGGTAATTTAAACCAGCACTTTCCCCGTCATATCTTTTGGTATAGGAATACCCATTATTTTTAGCAATGTAGGTGCAACATCAGCCAGGATTCCCTCATTGATCTTTTTATAGTCATCACTCACCAGTATACAAGGTACAGGATTAAGCGAATGTGCCGTGTTCGGAGATCCGTCTTCATTTATTGCCTTGTCAGCATTTCCATGGTCGGCAATTATAAGCACATCATATCCTGATTTACGAGCCGATTTAACGACAGCCCCGACACACTCGTCAACTACCTTTACAGCTTTTTCAATTGCTTCATAAACACCGGTATGTCCAACCATGTCGCAATTTGCAAAATTCACGCAGATAAAATCAAATTTTTCTGTGTCAATTGCCTTAACAAGAGCATCTTTAACCCCATAAGCGCTCATTTCCGGTTGAAGATCATAAGTAGCAACTTTGGGAGAAGGAATCATAATTCTCTCTTCATTATTAAACTTTTCTTCCCTCCCTCCGGAGAAAAAGAATGTCACATGTGCATATTTTTCAGTTTCTGCTATCCTGAGCTGGTGTTTTCCTGCGGCAGCCAGAACCTCTCCTATAGTATTATCGGCATTATCTTTTGGATATATTATATGCAATCCTTTAAAAGTGGCATCATAGGGTGTCATTGTGCAATAATATAATGGTATGGTCTTCATACCATTCTCAGGCATATCTTTTTGAGTAAGTGCTATAGTCAGTTCCTTTGCCCTGTCGTTCCTGAAATTAAAAAATACAATTACATCTCCCTCTTTTATTATACCAATGGGTTTGCCATAATTGTCAACGACTACAATTGGTTTCATGAACTCATCAGTAACTCCGGAATCATATGATTCCTGCATCGCTTCGATGATATTTGAGGTTGGAACTCCAATACCATTTACAATCAGATCATATCCTTCCTTAACTCTTTCCCATCTTTTATCACGGTCCATCGAGTAAAATCTTCCTATGAAAGAAGCAACTTTCCCATTTGATTTTTTCAGATGATCCAGGAGACTCTGCATATAACCAATCCCGCTACGGGGATCTGTATCACGACCATCTCCGAATCCATGAATAAAAACATTTTTCAATCTATAGTCCAAAGTCATATCGCACAAGGCATAAAGGTGTTTATCAAGCGAATGAACACCGCCATCCGAGAGAAGTCCCATAAAATGAACCTGTTTGTTATTATCACGCGCATAGGAGAACGCCTCCGTAAGAACCGTGTTCTTTTTTATATCGCCTGTCTTACACTCCTTGTTTATCTTAACCAGATCCTGATATATAACTCTCCCTGCACCTATATTCAAATGACCCACTTCAGAGTTTCCCATTTGTCCATCTGGTAATCCGACATCCTCTCCGGAGGCGTGAAGCCTGGAATTCGGATAATTTTTTTTATACGATGTAAGGTTTGGTGTCGGAACCTGGCTAATCACATCTGCTCTGGAACCATCTCCAATTCCCCAGCCATCGAGTATCATAAGTAGTGTTTTTTTATTCTTCATCAGCATATACTAAATAATTATGAAACAAAAATTAAGTACCCTTGTTCGAGGTACCAATCCGGCGACAAATTTAGTTAAAAAAGGCAAATTCGGATATAATATATATTTGAAATAGCAAACCACCGCTTCATCTGCCAGTGGCGGATGACACCACTCCTCCTAAAAGAGGGGAAAGTGAAGATAATCAATATATTAACTCTCTCCTCCTTTTGAAGGAGAGCCTGCCCCGCTTAGGCGGGGAGTACCCCGACGTTTCGTCGGGGGGAGGTGGTTGGCTTTTAATTAGCCTATTACGCTCCCAATCGCACTATATGATCAGTATTACTTATTCAGCGGTTTTATCGGTTCTACCTTAATATTATAGTTTTTATCAGGGCAGGTCTTTTCATGCGGGATATCCTTCCCTACATAATTATTCCACTCTCCCTGTGTCATGTTTCGTGATACTATATTACAGATATCACTAACCAGGTAGTCAACATGTGAAGGTCTGCCTCTAAGATTATTTATTCCACCTGATTCACCTGATATAATCATCTGTCCATCGGGGCTGAAACGCATTACCAGGACAAATCCTTCATTATCGTTAAGAGTTACCGGAGGTTCCGAAAGATCGACAGTATCCTTAAGATTAAATATTTTAATCTTTTTGTCATTACCTGCAGTTGCCATTTGTTTTAAAGTCGTATTAAACTGAATATCATTAACCTGGCCCATATGAGCTTTCACCTCGGAAATCTTTTTATGAAGATTAATATCCCATAATTCAACATCACCATTCATGTCGCCAAGAGCGAGAAGATTGCTTCCGGGATAAAATTTAATCACTTTAATATTTTTCCCTGCTGTCTCAATTTTGAAATTATCGGAATTGCGTTCAGGATTCCATACAACAACATTTCCATCGGTGCTGATACCTGCCAGGTAATTCCCTCTGGAAGATATGTCTATTGATGTTATTTCCATCAATCCGGTAGTGACGTTGGTGCTTGTTCTGGCAGCAATATCCCACTTCAGAACTTTACCATCAAGAGCTGCCGAATAGAGGTATTTCCCATCATATGAAAAAATTAGCGATTTAATTCCCTTCTTATGACCTGTCATCTCATATCCGATATTGTTCCCTTTTAAAGGGATCATCCTTATTGTTGCATTTGTGCTTCCACATGCCAGCCATGAAGCATCAGGGCTTACAGCCAGAACATCTATGATATCACTTCCTGAATAAACTACCTGAAGAGTCTGTTCTTTTCTGTCAAGCGACCATTTGAGCACTTTCCCATCATCGCCGGAAGTAAAAAATTCATTTTTTCCCGGAATAAACGCGAGGCTTTTAATATCTGCATTATGACCTATGAACGATCGGTAGTTAATAGTACCGTATTGAAGTGCAACGTTATATAAACCGGCATATATATCTGCATCATTATCAGGTCCTCTGTTCGTTTTATTAAAGAGATAAGCCTGATACGCCAGAAGGGTTTGAAGGTCCTTTTCCCCTGTCAGTTGTAACGATTTGATTGCCATCGACTTTCCGATTGAGAGCATTCTCAGACGCTGGGCTTCATTTCTCTGTTCAATTGCTGTCTTTGTAGTTTTATCAGCTCTAAGGATGTCCTTTTTAGCATTTTCTGACTGTTCAACTGCAATATTTTTTTGATAGAGAGCTTCCTTAGCATCTTTTTCAGCAAAAGATTTCTGAATATCTGATACAATCTTCTGTTCCCTTGCCTCCTGTGCATACCTAATGGCGAGTGCCGCAGTCGAATCTGCAGCAGTCTTCTGCTTTTCTGCAAGAAGAATCTGTCTTTCCGTAGTTTTCTTTCTCACAAATGTAAAGAGTATTAATCCCATTGCGAGAACAAAAACAATACCGAGAGTAATTGCCATTAGTCTTATTCTCTTAACTTTTCTTTTCTGAAGCCTGATCTTGTTTTGTTCCTCTTCAAGATATGCCTTTTCGCTGGTCCTCAGGTAAACCATCGCTCGTTCAAAGGCAGGATTATATTGTACGGCCCAGGCAAGTGTTGGTTTATTCTTGTCACGCCAGTTGATTGCAAGATTCAGATCCGGAGGTCTGTATAAGCTTGTCTTACCCTGTTGATACAGAGCGGATGCTTCTGATAACCCCTGATATATCTGCATTGATGTAGCTTCCACATTGACCCAATCTCTGAGACGGTCCCATGAACGGATAAAACTGTCGTTATACAGGTCAATAACAGAGCTTTCGCTAAGGCTCACATCCTGTGAAGGCAAGACAAAGGCTCTTTCCGGACTTCTGAATTTTTCAACCTCATTTATTAGCTCTTCAGTCGTACACCCTGCGATTGTTCTTATTGTTTCAATATCTGAAGGATGTCGTACTCCTTTATTATCAGAACCTTTTCTGGTAATTGCTTTGAACATTATCTCGCAAATCTCTTTCCCGTGCTGGTTTAACTCTTCAAAAGCCTCATCAGCATGGACCGATATAGCTTTGCGCATTGTACCAATTGCCTCATAGTCAGTTTTGTTTATTGGCCTGTCAGGTTCATCAAGTTTCTGCCAGTGACTCCATGTCCTCATAAGAGCATGCTCCAAAACAGGAAGCTGATCCACCCTGTCGCCTACTTCATTAAGAATCTCTTCGACAAGTATTGGGTCAATAGTGGCTCCTGAAAAATTCACTGGTCCCTCAATAACCTCCCTGTAATTTTCAGTTCCCATATTTGGAACAAGGTAATTGCTGTTATTGATGATTTTTGTAAGGCCCTGATAATGTGAACATTCACTAATGTATTCAGAGCGCATTGCAACAATAATATAAACATTTAAGACAGGCCTGTTGATTGTGTTAACTATAAAATCCACAAACTTTGCCGAAGGCGTTTGAGAGAGTCCTGTTTTCGCAGTAGAACCATATCTGAACAGATCTTCAAACTGGTCAATGACAAGAAGAACTTTATCATCAGTTTTTATCATATTGTCGCCGAAAACAGAAGCTAAATCATCAGAATTATGATGAATATCCGGGAGAATTTTATTTCCATCACTTTTATCATGTACCGTATTCGATATACTTTCTGATAAAGCAAGCTCCAGATTTCCGGTTGGGTTGTTCCCGGGTCTGAAAGAAATAATCTTCATAAGTGATGATTCCCCGGTTTTTAAATTTCTTATTTTGGGCAGAACTCCACAATTAATCAATGAAGATTTGCCGTTTCCCGAAGCACCTAAAACAGCGACGTACCTGTTTTTCAGCAATTTCCCAATGACCTCCTCGCTTTCAACTTCCCGTCCGAAGAACAGATCGCTATCATCAGGAGCAAAGGGCCTTAATCCGGGAAAAGGATTGAATTCTTTAAAGCTTATTTTTTTCTTCATCTTTTCAAACTTAAGTTCAACCGTGCCGGTTCGATTTATTCCTCATGATTCTCGATATATTTCAAAATCTCAAATGATTTTTCAGGGAACTGAAAATGATAATCTTCGATTGCTGTCAACGGTAAAACATAATAAGAGAGGTTGTTACTGATCTTAGACTTGAGAGTCAGCCTGTCTATATTATCTTTATCAAATATACGTACTTCATTATTTGTCTTTTCACCGGATAATGGCCAAATTATACAGCCTTCGTTAAGCAGCAACCCGTATTCTGTTTCAAAGTTTTTTATATACTTCATTGCTGCGGCCAGAGACAACAGATCATCTTCCTGAATTATTCCAAAACATTCTGAAAGAAACTGCACCTTTCTGAAAAGTAATTCTTCTTCATCAGTCGGACCAAAAATTATTTTATCCAGTCGCTTTCTTGATAATTCAGTTATCCTTTGGGAGGTTGACCTGTATAGTTTGTGGTTTGAGCGTGCAATGAGGTTTGCTGCCTCTTCCTGAATTATTCCTTCCGGACTGAAGAGAAGGGCGGTTACAGATTCAGCCATTTCATCACCTTCAATACTTGATATACTTCTTAATGCGCAGGCTTTGGTCCATAAACTAACGAGATTATAATCACGGTTAATTATATCTTCCTGAAGTTTCTTATAACCGGGGATTTCACCAGGAAAGAAGTTGTACAGATTTTTAAGTTTATCCTCATCCCTGACGGTGTCAAGAAGTGAAATTAATTTCGGTTTTACAGAATCATCAACTATAACGTTTATCATTTCAAGAGCATAATTGACACTCTCAACTGTTTCAACGCTGAGTTTCTCTCTTATCCTGGTTATAGCATCTGAATTATAAGTGATTGTCAGCACATTAAAAAGAAACTTTTCCCACCGTGCTATTTCTTTGTTCACTTCTTCTAAAAGAAGATTATCATTACTCTTTCCAAGACAGATTTTTGCTGAAAGATTCCAGGTAATTAATCCTATAACTTCAGATGTTAATTGATGAAGAAAGTCCTTATTCTCCTCAGATGGCTTGAATCCACAGGCAATAAGATATTTAACAGCGATTTCTTTTAGTTGTCTGGAATTTGACTTTAACCGTGAAAAAAGGAATCCAACACCCTCCTTTGAACATATTTCCCCTAAAAGTCTAAGGATTGTTTTGCTTGTACTGGCATCTCCTGACGTGACAAGGTAAAACCTGAATAATTCATCTTCTGCATCTTTGCCAAAGGACCTCAGAACTGAATAAGCATCTATTTCCAATCCATGAATATTCAGGCAACCACAAACTTCAGATAATAAGTCCGAAAGTTTGAATTTTCCAATCATATAAATTGCCAGCTTTTTTGATTCAATTGAGTTATCTCTCAGAAGCCGAAGTATTAAAGTAGTCTGAGGCCTTCTGGTCCCGGCGAGGATTTTATTAGCTCCATTGATCTTCTCATCCTCAGATGTAGAAGAGGTTGAATACTTTTCAAGAATCTCGACTACTTCAATTGAGTGCTGACGGACTATTTCCTCAAGACCGGAATTGATTGCGGCTTTTTTCAGGAGAGGTAAAAGGTTTATATCTTTTTTAGAGTGAGCCTGATCGATTAATTTTTCAAAATACCATTTGTTCCTGATTTTGTCTAAAACCGAATAATCCCCGGAGATAAGACTGAAATAATCTGTCCTGAAGTGCATGTAAGCAGAAAACCTGCTTTTTAAGATTTCAGGTACTTCTGAAATAACATTTTCTGATCCTGAATGACCTTCTTTTTCAGCTTCATTTAATATGGCTTTTCTGTACTCTGTGTATACTCTGAAAGCAACAATTACCAATATTATGGTAATTAAAAACAGAACCAGGGAAAAGTGAATAAGCTTAATAAAACTGAAAACACCTAGAAATGTCAGGATAAGGCCCGAAGCAAAAGTTGAAATTTCATTTATTGTGCTCATGGTTAGTGACCTGATGCCGGGTTTTGCTCCTTCACCGATCGTCTGACAGATGACTTTCAATAAAGGAAAATCTACAGAATCTCTAAGAGATTTTGAGAAGAATCTGCTAAATACAAGCAATAGAAAGAAAAGTAAAAATCCGATTGTTGATTCAGGAGTGTAACCTATTAACAATCCAAATACAATGGACATTACAGTAAACAAAGCAATAATTACCGGGGAAACTATCAGACATGTCCGAAGTCCATAGTTATGAAGAACATAGGTAAAGACCACAAGTTTTACAAACAGGGTGAAAATCATTGTACTGCCTATAAAAAAGGCGAGGAATCTGGCCATATCTGCAGCAACCGGATATTGTTCCTTTGTGACTGCCATGAATAAATACTGAACAAAAAATAAAGCTACGATGGAGAGAGCTACAAAAATGACTATAATTCTGATGTATGGATCTTCCCGGAAAAAAATAAAAAGAGATTTTTTCGATTCGCTTTTTTCAGTATATCTTTCAACAATCATTTCTATCGGTCTGATGTGTTTCCCTATCCTGATCTGGATAATTGTCGCAACAAAAACAGAGGTTGCACTGAGAAAGAAAATGTTGTTTAATTGAAATTTAAAAGATAGTAAGACCGGGATCGCAAAAGAGATAATAATTACCCCGATTATAAGACCTGCATCAATGAAACGGAATATTCTTTTTCCCCCTCTGAAGTTAAATAACCGGTCTGCTGTTCCCCAAAAACCGAGCAAAGCCATGATATTCAGAGGTCCAAGCATAATAAATACAATGAAAATCATCAGTTTTGCTGGAGAAAGAATCAATATAGACCAGGCGATAAATGTCAGAGTTGTGATGACAGAGAGATTAACAATAGCAAAGTTCCTGAATTGCATTCTTGTCTGGAACCAGGAATAAAGTGATATAAGTATAATGCCGGTGAGCCCGGAAACAACATATCCCCGTGCCATCATTTTTTCATTAAAAGCCGAGAGGAGAAGAGAGTGTGCCGTAATATCAAAAGCTCCGAAAAAGATACCCAGAAAAACCGATTGTGTGAGAAGCATTGATACCGTGGACTTCTCTCCTGTTTCAATTCCAGGGAGAGCAAAAAAATTGTCTCTCATAATATTGCCCCGTTACAAATAATAACTTACTAAAGTAATAATTAAAATTAAGAAACAGGTCGGTTCATCGTTATTTGAACTAATAAAATTGATCTCAACAAATGTCACTTCCGGGAATATAGTTCATTTACATAGTGTGGAAAATTTCAGATTCTCAGTCTCGATTTGACAAGTAAATGCAACTGATTGATATCTAGATTATTTCCCTCCATAGTTATTTCGGACCGGCCATACCATTTTTCACGATCTGAAAGTTTTTCCTCAATAAAGCTCTGAAGCCTCCGCGTATCTAAATCCTTTATTAATGGCCTTTCACCATTTGATTCCGAAAGACGGCTTTTCAGCTGTTCCGGAGTCATTTTCAGGTATAGTGTCAGACCCGTTTTAAGCATGTAATCCATATTATCACTGTGGCATGGAGTTCCTCCCCCTGTTGAAATTACAGTATTTGTCTCAGCTTTAAAGTCTTTCAGTAATCCTGATTCAACATTCCGGAAATAGTCTTCGCCATTTTGCGAAAAAATTTCCGGAATCGTTTTACCGGTATGTTCTTCAATTTTACCATCGAGATCTACAAAAGACCAACCAAGGAGAGAGGCCAGTTCTTTTCCTGCGGTTGTTTTACCGCTTCCCATGAAACCAATTATATAGATAATGTGGCTATCGATCATCACAACTCAAGCTTCATCTGTGCCGGATCTTCGTGGATGGCAGGTTGCTGAGGCTCTTCATCTGCATTTTCTTCCTTTATTACCCCAACCTCCCTTTTAATAACAGGCTCAATTTCCTGGATATTTTCAACCATATAACTGGTCATCCTTTTCCCTTTTGCCTTGTAGCTCTTCACACCAATAAATTCTGCAACTTCGATTATCTCATTTTCCCTGGCCTTATGCTTACCTCCGAAAGAAATCTCAAAACGAGGATACTCAACTTCTGTGAGGCTGATAAGTTTTGATTCGACGTTTTCATTTATGAAACATTGTGGTTTCTCCGACTCTTCAAGTGTGAACCGTTTCAAATAATAATACTTCTGCTCGGCATCCCAGTAAATAACTGAATAGACTTTCCCGGCTCTGAACTTTTCAATTATCAGTATGTTGTCTTCAAAATGGTTCGACAGGTCAAATCCTGCTATTCTGAAAAACCCGTTTTTAGTAATAACAAGTATCTTATCATCAGCGCTGAACTCACCAAGGAAAATTCCTCTGGAGTCAACATTAAGTCTGAATACGGCATCGTCAAACCAGATCTTTCGACCACCAAGGGTTGAAAGGCCCTTTTCTTTCAGACTTATTTTATGGACAGCATTTTTTGTAAGAATGTTGCCCATAGATGATTTTCCTTTTATGTTCATCTGTCCGAAATCAAATTCGAACATAAGTTTTTTCAGCCTGGCTTTAGGTTTGTGATGTACGTTAATTACTTCTGCCTCACCATTCGGGTTTGCACTCAGGTAAACAATTTTTGAACCTGGAGTGCCCCTTGTAAGATTATATTCTTTGTCGCGAGTAAGACCTGATATCGAGCATCTTTTTGCAAGTAATGATCCGTTCTTACCATCCTGATAAACAATATTGTAAATAGTGCGCTCATCATTCTTTAGAAAGATCTGTGCATAAAGAATATCATTCCCCACGAATACCTTATCAGCTACTTTTGTAATCAGATATACTCCATCCTTCCTGATTACAATAACATCATCAATATCAGAACAGTCGCTTACAAATTCATCTTTCTTCAGACCGGTTCCTATAAATCCCTCTTTATAATTAATATAAAGTTTGGCATTATTGGCCACAACTTTAGTAGCCTCAATCGTATCAAAATTCCTGAGTTCTGTTTTTCTTTCCCTTCCTTTACCATACTTTTTCTTTATTTGTCTGAAATAGTTGATAGTGAATGGGATGATATTTTTAAGATGATTTTTAACTTCTTCAATCTCGATCTCAATTCCTTTAATATGTTCGTCGGCTTTTTTTACATCAAATCTTGAGATCCTCTTGATCTTTATTTCAGTAAGCTGTATTATGTCCTCTCTTGTTACATCCCTGTATAAAAGTTTTTTGAACGGATCAAGCCCTTTGTCAATTGCTGTTAAAACCGCCTCCCATGTTTCACACTCTTCGATATCGTGATAAATCCTCTCCTCAATAAATATTTTCTCGAGAGACGACATATGCCAGTCTTCATTGAGTTCACCAAGCCTGATCTCCAGTTCAGCTTTAAGAAGTTCCACTGTTCTGTCTGCTGAATGCTTCAAAATAGTACTGACTCCCATAAACGAGGGTTTGTCATCTACTATAACGCAGGTATTTGGCGAAATGGAATATTCACAATCTGTAAGCGCATAAAGAGCATCGATTGTCATATCGGGAGAAACTCCGGGGAGTAAATGAATAACAATTTCGACATTTGCCGATGTATTATCATCTATCTTCCTGATTTTGATTTTCCCCTTTTCGTTCGCCTTAATAATGGATTCGATCAGGGAGGTTGTAGTTTTACCGAAGGGTATTTCGGTTATTACGAGTTCCTTTTTATCGACCTTTTCAATCTTTGCTCTTACCTTTATTGCTCCTCCCCGCTGGCCATCATTATACTTTGAGACATCAACCAATCCTCCAGTTGGAAAATCAGGATAAATAACGAAATCATTCCCCTGAAGGTAATCAATTGAAGCATCAATAAGTTCATTGAAATTATGAGGCAGTATTTTTGATGCTAGCCCGACTGCTATTCCTTCACCACCCTGAGCCAGAAGCAATGGAAACTTTACAGGAAGAGTGACCGGTTCTTTATTGCGGCCGTCGTATGAGAGTTTCCATTCTGTTGTCTTATGGTTAAATACTACCTCAAGGGCAAATTTTGAAAGACGTGATTCAATATACCTGGGAGCTGCAGCGCCATCACCGGTCAGCAGGTTACCCCAGTTACCTTGCATATCTGCCAGAAGTTCTTTTTGGCCAAGTTGAACCAGAGCATCACCAATTGATGCATCACCGTGAGGATGGAACTGCATTGTATGTCCGATTATGTTGGCTACTTTATTGTAACGGCCATCATCCATTCTCTTCATTGAATGAAGTATGCGGCGTTGAACAGGCTTCAGACCATCGTGAAGGTGTGGCACGGCTCTTTCGAGAATAACATAAGATGCATAATCGAGGAACCAGTCCTGATACATGCCTGATAGAGCAGTTACTGAATGAAGAGCAGCCGGTCCTGAGGGACCTGCGGTATCGCCTTCTGTCTTTATAATATCAAGTTCTTCTTCTTCCATAAATAAACCAGGACTTCCTAACTCTAATTCAGTGGTTTTTCCTCGTCAACTATATCTTCTTCAATTCTGAGATTATCAATTATAAAATCCTGCCTGTCGGGGGTATTCTTACCCATAAAGAATTCAAGAAAACCATTGATTGAGTCGTTTTTCTTCATTCTGACAGGTTCAAGTCTCATATCCTTTCCGATGAAGTGTTTGAATTCATCCGGAGATATCTCTCCTAATCCTTTAAAACGGGTCATTTCGGGATTTGGTCCCAATGCCTTAACAGCCTTTGCTTTCTCATCGGGAGAATAACAATATCTTGTTTCCTTCTTATTCCTAACCCTGAAGAGCGGTGTCTGGAGAATATACACATGTCCTTTCCTTACCAGATCAGGAAAAAACTGAAGAAAAAATGTGAGCAGAAGAAGTCGTATGTGCATACCGTCGACGTCTGCATCTGTTGCAACTACAACATTATTGTATCTCAGGTTCTCGATACCGTCTTCGATATTAAGGGCAGCCTGGAGAAGGTTAAACTCCTCATTTTCATACACAATCTTTTTAGTCAGACCGAAGGAGTTTAATGGTTTTCCACGCAGACTGAAGACAGCCTGTGTCTCCACATTTCTCGATTTTGTAATCGAACCGCTTGCCGAGTCACCTTCAGTTATAAAAAGTGTTGAATCAAGTTTATTAGAATCATTTGTATTATAATGTATACGACAGTCCCTCAGCTTCTTATTATGCAGACTCACTTTCTTTGCTCTGTCCCTTGCCAGTTTCTGAATGGATGAAATTGCTTTTCTTTCCTTCTCGGAGTCCTGGATCTTTTTCAGAATTATCCTGGCTGTTTCCGGATTCTTATGAAGGAAATCGTCGAGCTGTTTCTTTATGAACTCGGTGATAAAGTTTCTGACAGAAGGCCCTTCCGGTCCCATATCTTTCGATCCCAGTTTTGTCTTGGTCTGTGATTCAAAGATTGGTTCTTCAACTTTTATACTGATGGCGGCAATTATTGAGGATCGTATGTCGGAAGGATCGTAATCCTTCTTATAGAAATCCCTGATAGTCTTAACGATCGCTTCTCTGAAAACCAGGAGATGAGTACCTCCCTGAGTTGTATTCTGTCCATTTACAAAACTGTAATAATCTTCTCCGTATTGCAATCCATGGGTAAAAGCTATCTCAATATCCTCACCTGTAAGATGAATGATTGGATAGAGACCCTCTTTGCTCATATTCTCATTAAGTAAGTCAACAAGACCGTTGCGAGATAAGAACTTATTTCCGTTAAAATTTATTACAAGACCGGCATTCAGGTATACATTGTTTTTCAACATTGTATCTACATATTCCGATATATAATAGTAGTTGCCGAACATCTCCTCATCGGGCTGGAATATCACCTCAACTCCATTCTCTTCATTTGTGGATTCGAGCGGGTTGTCTCTGACGGTTCTCCCATGTTCAAACTCACTGACTTTAAGCTGACCATCGCGAATAGACCTTATTACAAATTTACTGGATAAGGCATTCACAGCTTTTACTCCGACCCCGTTGAGACCTACTGATTTTTTGAAAGCTTTAGAATCGTATTTTGCACCTGTGTTCATTTTTGAGACGGCATCAAGTACCTTCCCAAGGGGTATTCCTCTGCCATAATCACGTACTCTGACCTCCTTACCGTTAATAGAGACATCTATTTTTTTGCCATACCCCATCATATACTCATCGAGGGCATTATCCATAACCTCTTTGAGCAGAACATAAACGCCGTCATCCTGAGAAGAACCATCACCAAGCTTTCCTATATACATTCCGGGCCTCAGACGGATATGCTCTCTCCATTCAAGGGTTTTTATGTGTTCTTCTGAATATCCAACTGACATTTTGCAGAATTTTGCGCAAATATAACTAATTACAGGAGGTGTTTTTTGTCAATTTTTCAACAATTGAACTGATTTATATCAGGCTAGTTGCTGCAATGAGGCTGTATCTAAAATATTTAGCTGATTAAATGACAATTACAATTTCACTAAAAATGTTCATAAATGACAACAAAATCGTCCCTTTGTGAACCTTTGTGAAAACCTTGGTGTGCCTTTGTGGTAAAATAAATCCATATAACCACAAAGGATCACTAAGTATGTCTCAAAGGAACACTAAGGATTGTTTTATGAAGTGAGACCAGCATTTTTCCTTAAGTCATCAACTGCTTTATCTTTCTTATTATTCTGAAGCATCATGAACAGATAGACGGGGATCCCCAGCAGCATTAAAATAAATCCATACATGACTACTGTTGCACCTGTTCCGTAAATAGCATAGATAGAATAACCGAAAGCAAGCAGTGCAAAAAACGAATTCTTTAGAAAACTGAAAATATTAAATTCTGAAGGACGGTTCTTCAGGAGAATTATATCAGCTGCGGCTGAAAAAGCATAGGCCGGTAAAAATGCCAGTGTTGCGAGCAGCAACATAAAATTGAACGCTGAGTTCAATGTACCCATATAGTTTAAAACCAAAAGAACATTGGCAGCCAAAGCGCTTATAAATAGAGAATTAACCGGGGTCAGAAATTTTGGATGTATTTTGCCAAAAACCTCAGGAAACAATTTATCCTGTGAAGCTCCAAATGCGCTTCTGGCAGTGGTCAGAATCCAGCCTGAGGAAGCACCAAGAGCTGAGATTATAGCACCGATAGCAATAAAATTTCCCCCCCAGGTTCCTCCTGTTGCTGCATTGATAATGTCGGCAAGAGGAGCGTTTGATTTAGCAAGAGTTGCCTGATCAAGGACTCCCATTCCTACTACTGAAACAACAATATAGACCACAGCAGCCAGCAGAGTTCCATAAATTGTACTTTTCCTGATGTTCTGATGAGGGTTTTTAATTTCCCCTGCAGGTATGGTTGCACTCTCAATTCCAACAAAAGCCCAGAGGGCAATGGCTATCGCGGCAGGTAAGGTATTCATACCTGAAACTTTCGCACTTGAAACAGTGCTGAGCATTGAAGGATTAAAGTGGAGAGCTGCAATTACAACAAAGACTACCAGTGCACCAACTTTTAGTACTGTGGTTACAACACTAACCCTGCCTGCACCCTTAACACCTAAAATATTTATAAAAGTAAAAACCCACAATACTCCGGAAGTAATCAGAAAAGCTAAAACCGGGGTGGCGGTAGCAGGAACAAAATATGTAAAATAAAGCATGAAGGCCGTTATAATTGCTGCATTTCCGACCCATGCACCTATCCAATATGTCCATGCGATCAGGAATCCTGCAAAATCCCCGAAAGCTGCCCTTGTATACACAATGGGCCCCCCTGTTCTTGGCAGAGCCGTACCCAGACTGGCAAAACTTAATGCAAGAAGCAATGAACCAAGAGCTGTAATGACCCAGGCAATAATAGCGGTTTTAGGATTTGAAGCGGCAGCTAATGATGCTGCAGATGTAAAGATACCTGAACCTATACAGTTTCCAACAACAATCGCCACCGCGGCTGTCAGACCAAGTTCCCGCTTTAACTCGAGGTTACCCTGACTATTGGTCTCTTTATTCTTTCCCATAGATTCTTTTATAATTATTGCTTTACCAAATATTCTGCCCTAAGTAAATCAAAATAATATTCAGAAATCCGTTTGATATAACATATCTGACTTTTAAATTCTCATCTTAATCTAAAATTCCCATTTGTTTCATAAGAAATACTGCATTCATCTTTTGAGTGATGCCATCCTGAATCTTGTAATCAAATCTAATATTTTCACCATTGATTTCAATTTCAAAACATTTATTGATTATCACACCCGGGTGATCAGACTCCATATTCCCGAGTGAAGTGTCGTGTGTTGCAATTAAACCTGTCCCACCGTATTCAACCATCCTCTGAAGAAATAGTTTTGACCCGGTACTTTTATCTGCTGAATTAGTGCCCTTAAGAATTTCGTCGAGGATAAAAAATACCGGCTCCCCTTTTTCAATTCTGGATTTCAGTGTATTAAGTCTTCTGAGTTCAGCATAAAAAGTATGATTCGTTATCAGAGAGTGAGTCTGTTGTACGCATACTGGTAAAGAGTTTTACAGGAACGAAATTCATTTCCGTAGCACAAACTGGTGCCCCAATCATTCCAAGAATATAGTTAACCGCAACGGTCCTTAAAAATGTGCTTTTCCCTAGTATTATGAATAGCATTGGTTTTTTTAAAACCCATTGCTATATAAAGAAGGTTGGTGAGAAAAATAATTACAAAAACAGAATATGGCATTATACCTGTTAATCCGAGTAGAAGAGAAACAGCTGCA
>Ga0209226_10000749_pt1 | contig 16587 bp, 17 predicted proteins | sample BarGraNGADG00212_2_FD_184497 | JGI IMG/M metagenome (GOLD analysis project Ga0209226, IMG submission 184497) | Arctic peat soil microbial communities from Barrow, Alaska, USA - Barrow Graham LP Ref core NGADG0011-212 (SPAdes) (version 2) | ecosystem: Environmental > Terrestrial > Soil >...
TTGTTCGATCACGCGAACCAGCATCTCGAAGGGTCTTTCCGAACCATGGGAGTGTTTGATTGCCTGAACGGGATACGCGCCGCTCGTCATGGCCTCCATCATGAGAACAAAGTAGTATCCTGCCGATTGTTGCTGCCCGACACTTTTGAAGATTCGCGCGACCAGGGCTCGCATCTTATCGATCGGCTCCTTATCGTCTGCTTTCACTTGCTCAATCACGCATCTCGAGGAATCGATTGCATCCTTGACCAGCTCTGCATAGATCTCTTCTTTCGACTGGAAGTAGTGATACATGAGCCCGTAACTTATCCCTGCTTCCGTCGCAATGTCGCTCATTTTTGCGGCCGCGAAGCCCTTGTGTATGAAAACCTTCAGGGCAGAAGAGAGGATCTGCTTCTGTCTATCATCCTTGATCTGTGTGTTTGATTCTTCACTGCGAGGCGCCATCAGCAAAACCCCCTTTGATTGACTTGTCAGTCAACGATAGGTCAGTGTATGCTGGATCGTGTGAGAAACAAGAGACAGACTTCACAGTTGTACCACGTAGAGATGGACACGGTCCGGCGAGAATCCCACGGAAAAGCGTATAATGAGACTGCTCAGGACACATGGGACAAGCAGGCTGAAATTGACTTGGAAGCAAGAACGGATAACGAACAGGAGGCTGCCATGATGAAGGATCTGGTATTGAAGAACAGGAGTTACCGCAGATTCCACGAAGACGTTGAGATAGACTGCCAGACGCTGAGGGAGCTTGTCGACCTTGCAAGATTGTCCGCTTCCGCCGCGAACAAACAACCTCTGCGGTACATGCTTGCTTGCACCAGGGAGAAGAATGAACTGATATTCCCGACCCTTGCCTGGGCTGCATACCTCAAGGATTGGAGCGGGCCGCCTGTCGGAGAGCGCCCTTCAGCATATATCGTCGTGCTTGCAGACAAGGAGATTTCTCCATATTTCAACTGGGATGCCGGCAGCTGTTCGCAGAGTATTCTCCTTGGAGCGACAGAAAAAGACCTTGGTGGCTGCATCCTTTCTTCAGTCAACAGACCCATTCTCAAACAGGCGCTCAATATCCCCGACACGTATGAAATCGTGTTCGTTATAGCACTTGGCAAACCGAAGGAGCACGTTGTCATCGAGCCTGTCCCTGCGAGTGGAGACATCAGGTACTGGAGAGATGCCGAAGAAACCCATCATGTCCCGAAGCGGTCTCTTGAGGATCTGATTATCGGCTAGCGGTGCTTTCCGACTTGGCAGAACAGGAACCCTCAGAGCCCTACAGAACGAGGGGCTTACTTGTTGGTTTGCGCCTCAGCCGGCTCTTCATCCCCCTTGAACTCTGCGCTGTTGACTTCGCCCTGCCGTTCATCAATCAGGGTCATATGAGGCAGCTACCCGCGTGGTTCAGGACCTTTCTCCCGTAGATTACCTTTCTGCCTGAGTTCCTCTTCCGCGAGCTTCCCCAGTTCTCCCTTCATATGCAAGTTGATATAGCTCTTGATGGTCTTTTCACTCACAGAAATCACTGTGAGATCATTCCCGCCTGTATGTAAAAAATTCTCGATCTGCTTCGGCGACCAACGGAGTGAAAGATGATTATTGATGGCTTCCCATGTCTGCGCATCGATTTTCAGCGCTAACTTCCGGTACGCTGCTCGCTTGTCTGTCTCTCTTTGAGCCAGAAAAGGATTGTAAGCTCTCTTTTCTAACCCTTTTGCCAATTCTCGCAACAGACTCGACTGATTTCTCCCAAGTGCTTTCGCTATATCGGCTTGCTTCTTTCCGTTCTGTACCGCACAAGAATCGTTTCTGGTTCTTCCGACCTAATTCTTCTGTAACTTTCCATCTTTTCATCCTAACGCTTTATGCGCTAAGAGTTACTGGCGGCCCAATACAAAAAACATAGGGAACCTATATTGACGGGAAAATCATAGATTTCTTATGCGGAGCAAAAGAACCGACCTATGCAGGCAGGGGTGCAGAGGCCGGTTCTTCAAGACTGAATTCTCGTAATCTTCAATATATTGCAGAACCATTAGAATATATCGATACGTATCTAGGCGGAGAAGAAGCTCTCTGGTTCAGCAACTTGCCGTTTGGATCCATGAATTACACAGGGCGAATCATTGCTAAGGGATTTTCAAGTGTTTTCTTTGGAGGAAGTGGTTTCTATTGGTGCCAATAGAATTCCCGTATGGAGGGCCGCTGGTGCATCAGAATGGCAATTATAGATATCGTTGCATCGTGAATGGAGAATTTGAATGGTTTAACGGATATAGAGAAAGTTATTGTAATGATATGAAACTATATGAATGTTATTTCCATGGCGGGCGTGTCAAATAAAACCCGATCTACACTGCCGTTCCATCTCATGGCTTATTTTTTCTTCGGTCTCTTTTTTGGCGTTAACAGTTCATCAAAGACGTACAGCCACATCGCGAAATCCATGCGGCGGTTTAGGTGAGCTTGTGCGATGGGTTCGATTCAATTTCTTCAGCAGTTGATTCCTAAGAGCCGTCCATGATTCAAGTTTCCGATGAACCGGGATCTTGAATTGGGGACTCACCCCATCTTTTAAAACCTTCCATTTCGATATCAAACTTGTCGAGTATTTTCGCAGTAATATGTCTTACCATATCATCAACGCTGCAGGGTTTATTGTAAAAAGAAAGCATAGGCGGCAAGATAATCGCTCCCATCTCGGAAAGATGCAACAAGTTTCTAAGATGTATCGTGCTTAAAGGACATTCCCTCGCGACCAGAACAAGCTTCCTTCCTTCTTTCATGGTAACGTCCGCCGCCCTGAGCAAAAGATTATCCGAGTATCCACAGACAATTCCTGCCGCGGTTTTCATGCTGCACGGAACAATCACCATCCCTTCTGTTTTAAATGTCCCACTTCCAATATTTTCACCGATACGATCCGACGAATAGACCTTGTCCGCAAGTCTTGCTACTTCAGCAGGCAGAAGACCCGTTTCCTGGATAATCGTCTCCTCTGCCCCTTTTGTAATGACAAGATGCGTTTCCCATTCTTCGCAATTCTTGAGATATTTTAGTAATTCTATTCCGAGAATTGCCCCACTGGCTCCGCTCATGCCGATTACCAATTTCTTTTTCGCGTTGCCAGACTTTTGAATATCAGACATCAGTTTTATCGCCATATCCTTCTGCTTCACATTCACTTTTTTCAGGAGGAAGCCAGCACAGCGCTGTGCGTCTCTTTGAAATCAATCCCGTCACATTGAAAAGGCCGGATAAACATATCATACTATGGCTCTCAATTAAGGTTACACATGCCGGATAATTACATCTATCCTACTATTTTGCATTGGATTGTCAACCAAGCTATCGCAGATTTCCCTGCGGATAACGCTGGAGTTCTCCCCAATCCCGGCGGCAAATACCAGCGCATCGATACCATCCATCATGGTCGTATATGCTCCAATGGTCTTTTTTGACCTGATTGACAAAAACATCTTGGGCATCCGGGCCTTTTCATCGCCGGCGGTAGCTCTTTTTTGTCGCCCTACATGCGGCAAGTTCAATTGTAAAACGCAGATTCATGAACGAAGATGTCCAGGCCCTTTCCTGTATTCAGAGGACCAGAGCATCTAAAACATGAGTCATAGAACTACACTGCCGGATTATTTCGTACCTTTTGTCATTGGGGCAAGATGCAGTTTTTTACCAAATTTACCCAGTATACCCGGGCCAACTGCCAAGATAACAAGAATTACTAAAAAGACCAGAGACAGCGGACGGGTTACAAAGATACTTAAGGAATTATGACTCAAGAGCATCGCGCGCTGGAAATTTGATTCCATCAGCGGTCCAAGGATCATGCCAAGGACCAGACATGCTACCGGATATTTTCTCTTCATAAGTACATACCCGATGACTCCAAAAAGTATGGCAATAAATACATCATTGATACTGTTTGCAAACGAGAGCGCCCCCAGAACACATAAAATTATGATAGGGGGAACCAAGATACTGTTTGGAATACGGGTTACCTTCGCCATATACTTCGCACCGAACACTCCCATAAGGAATATAGGAACGTATGAGATCAATAAGGCCCAGTAAACTGTTGACATAAGCAGCCCATTGCTCTTGAACAAATTTGCCCCCGGCTGAATACCGTGAACCGCCATGGCAATCAGAAACAATGCCGACGACGCTCCTCCGGGAATTCCCAGCGCAAAAGCGGGTACCAGTTCCCCTGAGACAGTAGCTTTATTAGCTGATTCAGGCGCCAATACTCCCCTAATATCACCGGTACCAAAGGTTTCCGGATTCTTGGCGAGACGTTTTTCAACGAGATAGGCGACAAAGTTGGAAGTTGAAATACCAATTCCAGGCATGATGCCAATCACCAAGCCAATCACTGCCGTGCGAACGATTGTCACCCAATTCCTGAGAGCAGCCTTAATTCCTTCCATAATTCCGCCTGATACCTTAGCCATATCCTGGGAGATTGTTCCGCCTTCTTCTGCCATAACCAATGCTTGGGCAATAGCGAAGACTCCGATAGCGACCGGGGCAAAACTAATTCCACCTTGAAGATTCGTCGAACCAAAGGTAAAGCGGAGCACGCCGCTCACCGAATCTCGCCCGATAAATGACAGGAGCAACCCAAAGCCACCCATCGCCAAACCCCTTAAAGGATCCCCTTTAGAGGCTATGGCTACAAGAGAGAGGCCTAACAAAGCCAGCATAAAGTACTCGCTGGGACCAATCAGTAAGGAAACTTGCGCCAGCGCCGGTGCAGTAAAGATCAAGCCGGCGATGCCGATGAGGCCGCCGATCACTGACGCAACCGTTACAGCAGTTATCGCTAGTCCCGCTTTCCCCTGTCTTGCTAGAGGATATCCATCAAAACAAGTCGCCACCGACCCGGGAGTTCCCGGAACGTTTAACAATATAGATGTGATGCCTCCCCCAAATACGGTACTTGCATAAAGAGCACACATGAAAATGAGAGCCGAGGCGTCATGCATAGAAAAGGTCATTGGGAGAAACAGCGCCAAAGCAAACACCGGGCCTAACCCCGGCAGAATACCTATAATCACTCCTATTACAGTAGCTACCAATAAGAGAAGCACATTCCCTGGCTGCAGCATTTGAAACAACCCCTGTGCAAACTGTGGCCACATATTGCTCTATCCCCCCTCCTAAAAGATTTTCAATAGGGCACCCTCGGGAATCCTCACCGAGAACATATGCCCGAAAATGTAAGCTAACCCCACTGACAAGACTAATGCAAGCAGTAACGTCAAAACCCAATTCTTTAAGCCCAATTTTCTGCTTAATACTATGGTCAAGATAGCGGTCGCAATTCGAAAGCCGAAGAGATAAAACACTATGCAATAAGCGACGAGGTAAAGGGACCCGATAAAAAAGGGAATCTGGACTTCTTCTTCGGTATTTTCTTTACTTCTCACTGGTTTGAATTGAGCTACTAGCATCAAAACCGCAGTAGCAAGAGCTATCCACCGTGGCAAAAGTGCAGCCTGAGAAGGTAACGAGAAACTCGAAACAAACATGGCGACCGCCATTAAGAAGACAAGCGCACTAAACAGTCTGTCTGCAAACCTTCTTGCTTTCTCGATTGTCTTCACAATCCACCACCTCCTATGACGCAAATCATGTTTTTAATCTAGAGAATGATTATTGACCGGTTCCAGCCAAAATACCCTTTTCAGCAGTAACCAGAACAAATTGCTTTGTTGCGTCAGCTTTCAACTTATCCGCACTTATGTCCATTACAGTGATCCCGACTTTTGTCCCTACGGACTGAACATCTGTGTTATTAACCACTTTGCTGATGGCATCTCTAAGCACTTTAAGTACATCCGCTGGCATATTGGGAGGTCCGACAATTCCCGTTTCGCTCTCAAAGGATACGTCCGGCATCCCACTTTCTGCAAAGGTCGGGGCATCCGGATAGCGTGCGTCACGCTCTGGTCCAAATGTGCCTACGATGCGCATTTTGCCAGCACTGACCAACGGAGCCACACCAACAATATTTGCAACAGTCGCATCTACCTGTTTTCCGAGTACTGCGTTGATGGCTTCCGGGCCACCCTCGAACGGAACATAGGTAAGACTCACCTTCCCTTTGTCTTTGAGCAAAGCAGCCGCCAGCTGGCCATTTGTGCCTATGCCTGAACCGGAAATCTTCAAATCGGAAGCTTTTGTAAGATCATCGATCGTCTTAATTGAGGAATCAGTAGCAACAGCCAAGACATTATTATCTTTTGCGGTGACCCCCTCAATAAAGGTAAAGCCCATTAGATCAAAACCAGCATCTTTGTTGATCACCTGTTTAATGACCGCCGACGGGAAAGGTGTAATTAATAAGGTATAACCATCCGGGTCTGCTTTATTTAGTTGGGCCATTGCCTCAAGTCCGCCACCACCGGTAACATTTTGTACAACCACCTGTTGGCCGAGCTGAGTCGATAAATACGGTTGCAGTGTACGGGCAACGATATCCGTACTGGCACCTGGTTTGTGAATGCACAACAACTGAATCGGTTTATTAGGGTAATTACTAACTGATTTCGTGCTGCAGCCTACAAGAGGAACAAACATTAAACAAGCTAAAACAAAAACAACGCTGGACTTCCAAAACGACTTTCTCATTAGAATCCCCCTCTATTCAATTTTTGTCCGCCAAGAGTGGTAGATAGTGTGTTACAAGAGCCTATTGTTCCAATCCCTACCTCCCTTTAAAATAGTCACTCAGGTTAATCTTATCCAGCCAGTTTTGGTCGACTTCACAAACCTCTGAAAAAGGTTCCCCAACCGGTTTTGTATAGTATAGGGAAATGAATTTTTTAAAAACCAGCTGGAGCTTCATATTACGAATCAAAACTGGTTAAAAAAGTAGATTGACTTATTTTTTTTAACGTGCCTTATATGTCTAACCCTGATCAATATACACTTGAAATGTGCCCACCAAGATAGCCTTCCTTTACCCTCGGGTCATTAGCCAACTCGCGGCTTGACCCCTCTATGGCAATTCTGCCATTCTCCAGTACGTAGACCCGGGAGGAAAGCTCCAGGGCTTCGCCCACGTTTTGTTCAACAAGCACAATAGCAGTGCCATTACTGTGAATCTTGCACAAAATTTCATAGATATTCTTTATCATAATCGGTGCCAAGCCGAGGGACGGTTCGTCTAATAGCAATAAGCGAGGACCCATCATTAAACCGCGACCGATGGCCAGCATCTGTTGTTCTCCTCCGCTTAAGGTGCCAGCTCGTTGTTTCCGCCTTTCTTTCAAGATCGGAAAGTAGAAAAACACTTCCTCCTGCCGGCTTGCCATCGTAGACCTAGATGAGTAAAGAAAAGTTCCTGTTCGTAAATTCTCCTCCACTGTGAAATGCGGGACGACCATCCGCCCCTCAGGCACATGCACAATACCCCTTCTCGCAACTTGAAAACCGGGAAGTTGCTGTATTTCTTCACCGTCAAATACAATACGTCCGCCACTTGGATGCATTAACGAAGAAATAGTTCGCAGGGTCGTGCTCTTACCTGCTCCATTGGCACCCACTAAAGCCACAATCTCACCGTCATTGACCGTGAGGCTAATTCCGTTTACAGCCCGAATCTTCCCATAATTGACAAGTAAATTTTCAACCTCTAGCAACATCTACTAATCCCTCCGACCCATATAACTCTCGATCACGCGGGAGTCATTTTTTATTTCCTCGGGTAGACCCTCTGCGATCTTACACCCCTGATCTAACACGACGACCACCTTCGAATAGTTCATCACCGCAGTCATGTTATGTTCCACCAATAATACCGTCATCTGCCGTTCATACGCGACCTTCTTGACCAATTCCATCAACTCAACCGTTTCGGTCTCATTCATGCCTGCAGCCGGCTCATCAAGGAAAAGAAGTGACGGACGTGATGCCAAGGCACGCGCGATTTCTAATCTGCGCAATTCACCATATGCCAATGAGTTTGCCCCGACATGAGCTTTATCTTCCAGACCCACCAACTGTAACAGTGTTAACGCTTCTTCCCTAGCAGCACCCTCCTCACGCCGGGTACCCTTTAGCTTAAAAGCACTGGCCCAGAACCCGCTACGCAGGAGAAAATGCTTGCCAACCAAGACATTCTCAATCACCGAAAGACCATGGAAGACACGCGGATTCTGAAATGTCCGAGTGATACCCAACTTCACAAGTTGGTAAGGATGTGTCCCGGTAATTTCTTTTCCATTGAGCAAAACCGTGCCAAGCGTGGGTTTATAATAGCCTGTGATAACGTTGATCAAAGTTGATTTACCAGAGCCATTAGGGCCAATAAGCCCGTAGATGCCAGCTCCATCAAGCGTCAAATCAACAGCCTCTAGGGCATGTATCCCGCCAAAATACTTGCTGATCCCTTGAATTTTGAGCACGCCGCTTCCCCCTTTTCTTCATAATTGCCCGGATCGCATTAGCAACATGGAAGCAAACGTCACCTTCCTTTTGCAATTCCGGGAGAGCGGTGCAATGAGCCGCCTATGCGATGCCACAATCCCACGGCTCCTTGTGGCATAAAAATAGCCATAAGAACAATCACTGCCCCAAATACCAACGCCTGGTAATTCCCGAAAGGGCGGAGGAGTTCGAAGCCTACATTGACGATGACTGCCCCGATTACCGGGCCCATGATTTGGCCTGAGCCTCCTAATATAACAATCATTAAAATAAGAATAGAGGTTTGGACCCCGAAAGCGTCCGGAAATACGCTCCCATTCAGGTGGGCAAAAAGGGCTCCAGCGATACCACTGTAAACGGCGGACACCACAAATGCCAGAAGGCGGTAGAAAACAGGGTTAACTCCCATCATTTGAACGGCGGTAACGTCATCCCGAACGGCCATCCATGCTCGGCCAATCCTGGATCTCTGCAAACTATACGTGAACAGGAGAATGACCACAACAAAAACAAGTATAAGGTAATACCATGCTGTTGGCGTGCTAATCTTAATTGGGCCAATACTGGCCCCAGGGATCCCCCACAAACCTTGGGCTCCGCCAGTTAGCTTTTCCCAATTGATGACGAGAATTTGCACAACCACGCCAAAGCCCATGGTGACCATTGCCAGGTAGCCGCCCCGCAGCCGTACGGAGGACAATCCAATGATCAAGCCAACTAAACCGGCCAGAATTGCGGCCGCCAACACTCCAACCAGAAATGGTACTCCGGTCTTGCTGACCAAGATCGCTGATGTATAGGCACCAATCGCATAAAACCCGGCTTGTCCTAATGAGACTAAGCCAGTATAGCCCAGGAGCACATTTAGTCCCGTCGCCAAGATGATATATAAGCCAGAAGTGCTGAGAACATAGAGAAAATAATAACTATCCGATCCTAAAGGAATTAGCGTTGCTAAAATAATCACGAGTAGGAGAGCCACTCTGGATAGATTAGTTTTTGCTATTTTCATGTACTCACCCTCCTACAGCTTTTCCTGATGAACTTGCCCAAACAGACCCTGGGGACGAACAACAAGAACAAGTACCAGAATCACAAAGGAAATAACGTCTTGATAACCACTGGGGATCAGGCTTCCACCGATCGTTTCGATCAACCCTAACAAAAGCCCCCCTATGATCGCACCCGGTATACTCCCCAGTCCACCCAGCACCGCCGCTGTGAAGCCCTTTTGATTGAGTGCGATACCCATGTTAAAGTAAACAAAGGTCTGCGGACTGACAAGGATTCCGGAGATACCGGCGAGCGCTCCCGCAATGCCAAAACTAAGGCTACGTAAAAGAAGAGGATTCACCCCTAACATTTCCGCCACATCGGATCGATACGCCACGGTTCTCGTAGCCAATCCGATTTTAGTCCGGTAGAGAAACCATAAGAGGATGATCATTGCTATCATCGAGATAATCAGCGTCCAATAATATCCGGGACGAATCGTCAAGCCAGCTATACTGATGGGACCGCCCGGGAAAAGTGCTTCAGGAAGGGGCATGGCCTTAGTCCCCCATATCAACGAGGCTGCATTACGCAGAACCATCGCTACACCCAATGTTGCCATAATCCGCACAGCGATCAAGTGCTCCGGCACAGGATGGTACACCACGCGTTCTAAGAATGCACCAAAAAGTCCTACTATTAACATGCTGCCTAAAGCCACAATGAACGGGTTTATGCCAAATACATCGACTAAGGAAATGGCAACGAAACCGCCAAGCATCAATAAGTCGCCCTGAGCAAAATGGAGGAGCTTAACTGTCTCAAAGATCATTGAAAAGCCGACCGCAAGAAGAGCGTAGATTGCGCCAATGGTTAAGCCTAACAAAATAAGCGTTAACATCGAGTACTCCTTCCTCCAGGTGACCGCATTGGGGCGGCAAAAGCCGCCCCAACCTAACAGAGACTTAGCCAGCCGACTGAACGACTGTCCATTTTCCGTTCTTAACTTCTACAACCAAGGTTTTGTCATAGGCATCGCGATCTTGCGGACCATAGGATAACTGACCGACAACACCCTTATAACTATTAATCTTTGTAATCGCATCACGAATCTGTTGCCGATCCTTTTCCAAGGAGCCATCATTCAACTCCAGGCTAGTACCTTGAATCGCCTTTACTAGCACTTGCATAGCATCATAGGTTTGGGCGGCGGCATGGTCGGGCAACTCATTAAACTTGTCTTTGTATTTTTTAACAAAAGATTGCACAGCCTGATCGGGGTCGTCAGCCCGGAAAGAGCTGGCAGCGATAGTCCCTTCGACGGCACTCCCTCCCAATTTTATGTACTCATCATAGACAATTGCTACCAAACCAATTATTGTGGCCTTTAGTCCCATGTCACGCGCTTGTTTAGCGATACCTGCCGCTTCCGGTGCTAAGCCAATTGCCACAATAGCATCCGGTTGGGATTTCTGAATCTTCAGCAATTGGGAATTGAAACTTGTATCACCGGTCTTAAATTGTTCCTTGGCTATTAAATCCAATCCAGCTTTGGTAAGACTCGTTTCGAAAGCCTTAGCTTGGTCAGAAGCAGAAGCTGCATCATATATCATCGCAAACCGTTTCAGTCCTTTTTCTTTGTTCGCATACGGGATGATACTGGCGGTTTGGTAGTCCGCAGACAGCGCGTTACGGAAATACCACTGCTGTCCATTGTTCGTTAGAGCCGGATCACTACCCACCATGCTAATATACGGGATCTTACTTGTTTCACTTACCTGTTGTTGGATAGCCTTAATGGCTGAACTAGTGTTACCCCCCATTAGAATGTCAACTTTGTCGCTGTAAACTAGTTTTTTAGCAGCGCTGACCGATTTCTCAGTTTGGGTGTCATCATTTTCCAAGATAGCCTTTAAGGGATGTCCATTAATCCCGCCCTGGGCATTGACCTCGTCCACAACCATGTTAATAACATTAGATTCTTGCGCTCCCGTAGCGGCCTGAGAGCCTGATGAACTATAGACAACTCCAATCTTTATACTTGCACTTGTACCGGCTGATTTCCTACTGCAGCCCATAAGAGGAACAACCATTAAACAAGCTAAAGTAAAAAACACGCTAGACTTCCAAAACAACTTTCTCATCAAAATCCCCCCTAATTCAATTTTTGTTCTCCAAGAGTAGATAATGTGTTAAAGAAACTTACTGCTCCGATCTCTACCTCCCTTTAAAGTAATCACTCAGGTTAATCTTATCCAGCCAGTTTTGGTCGACTTCACAAACCTCTGAAAAAGGTTCCCCAACCGGTTTTGTTGCGTCAAAGCCCATTTTTGCAGTCAGAGGCTTAAGCGGATCCGTCGATACTGTTGGGTCAAGCGTCGCACCCATTGCATTAGGAATAATAAAGAAGTCTCTGTCCGCCTGAGTCCTGGTCGCAATGGCCCACAGGACCTCGCTGTCACTATAAATATCGACGTCTTCGTCAACGGTGACAACATACTTGATATGCCAGTCACTGCTGAGTGCCGCCAATATGGCATTTTTAGCCTCTCCGGCTACCCGCTGATGCAATGAAATATAACAAATATAACGTCCCACGCCTGCCGGAGTCAAATGAACCGCCTTGATTCCCGTGCAAACCCGCTGAACATTCTGATAAATCACGGCTTCTTTAGGGAGCGAGCCAGCCAGAATATGATCTTTATGCCCGATAAATACGGACAGGAAAACGGCATGCTTGCGTCTGGTGATGGCCCTGATTTCACCGGCAGGATCGCGGTTTAAATAAACCTTGCCTCCACGGATCATCTTGTAGTATCTCGTGTGCTCGCCAATAGGTCCTTCATCTTCCAACTGACCGGGCAGGACTTCGCCTTCAAGTACAATGTCCGCATCCGCAGGAATCAGGAAATCCGAGCCCCACGTTTCCGATTCAGTCAGGCGAACAGCTTCCTGCATGACTCCACCCGACAGGGTATATTCATTTTTACCCATGGCCCCTTCCCAGAGAGCTCCCAAATAGAAGCCAAGATGATGGCCGATGACGACTGCGAAGGGCGCCGGTTTGCCGGCATCAAGATATTTGCGGACAATCGTTCCCGAGTGATGCTGACGTTCCGCATGCACTGTCATTCTGTTGGGACCTTTCAGTTGCATCCGGATCATCGCCAAATTATACATTCCCGTATCTGGATCTTTGGTTACCATCACACCCCCTAGAATATAGGGTCCTCCATCAAGGGCATGGTGAATGGGAATAGGAAAGTCCCGAAGGTCAACCTCATCCCCGGTCTGAACCACTTCCTTTACTGGAGCTTCTTCCTTGGCAATTGTGACAGGCTCAATAGGATTGTTAAAACGAGTCTGTAAGGTCATGACCGGTTCCATGCGGGATTCATTGCCATTTAAACCCAGTGCGACAGCGATGTTGTCCCTTCCCGCAAAAAAGTTGAATGCCAAACCGACAGGACTTCTTTCCTGTTTCAAATTTAGCGGATTATTCCAGACAACGATTGGGCTTTGGCCCTCGAGTTCCAATTTGCGCAGCACAGCCGTCGCCTCGTACCTTGGGTCCACTTCTTTGTCGGAATACAGCAGGTTTTTCGGAAGTTTTTCTTTCATATCAGCCAGAAAACTTTGAAGATTCTTGCTCATGATGACCTTCTTTCTTTCATTTCTTTATAATAGTTTAACGCTCCGCCGACGGAAAGCATCTTCAGGAGCAATTCCGGTTGAACCGGTGCCTGAGCGGACCAGCCCGTTGTCTGATTGTGAATCAGACCTTTGTCCAGTTCCACGGATAAAATGTCGCCTTCACTGACAGCCTGGGTAATTCCCTTATATTCAAGTGCCGGCAGTCCGATAGCAATTGCATTGCGGTAGAAGGTTCTGGAAAAAGAGTCAGCGATCACCAGGCCGATCCCGGCGTACTTTAAAGTACGCGCGGCCTGTTCCCTGGCCGATCCGCAGCCAAAATTCTTTCCGGCTACCAGGATATCTCCTTTTTTCACTTTGGAAGCGAAACTTCTGTCAAGGCCTTCCAAAGCATGTTTTGCCACTTCTTCCGGCTCAAAATACACCAAATACTGACCAGGGTATAAGACATCTGTGTCAATATTATCTCCATATTTCCATACAGGCCCAATAAAATGCATTCTTATCCCTCCACCAGTAAGTCACGGGGATCTGTTATCTTCCCTGTCAAGGCAGCAGCAGCAACGCTGGCAGGAGATGCCAGGTAGATATTTGCTTCAGGGCTGCCCATTCTCCCCCTAAAGTTTCTGTTAGAAGATGAAATGCAGGTCTCTCCCGGCGCAAGAAGCCCCTGATGGCTTCCGACACAGGCCCCGCAACTGGGCGACGTGACCTCCGCCCCGGCTTCGATGAGAATCTTCAGGATTCCTTCGTCTATGGCTTGTTTGATTACTTCCTGAGATGCGGGGGAAACAATCATCCGGACATCCGGATGAATCGTATGTCCACTGAGTATAGCTGCAGCTTCACGCAGATCCTCGATTCGCCCATTGGTGCAGGAACCAAGGAAAGCCTGCTGCACGGAAACGCCCAAATAGTCCCTTAAAGGACCGACATTGCTGGGGTGATGCGGTGCCGCCACCATCGGCTGCACCGTGCTTAAATCAAGGCGCCACACGCGTTCAATCACCGCACCTTGATCACTGCAAAGCCCTCCGTCATCATCCAGATAGGCATTTCCAGCCCGTTCTTCGGACGGTGGCACTGTAAACAAACAGTCCTTAACGCCTATTTCCAGAGCCATATTGGCAATGCAAAGCTTCTGTGCCTGGATAAACTGCGGGGCTTCAATCTCTAACGAATAATAGAGCAGATCGTTGCTTCCAAATTCTTTCAGCATTACTAAGGCGACATCTTTGGCCGAAACTCCTTCAGCAAGCTCGCCTTCCATTTTCACTTTAACGGTCTGAGGCACCTTAAACCATAAACGTCCTGTTGCCAGCGCGATTGCCACATCCGTAACACCGCTGCCGGTTCCCAAAGCTCCCAGAGCTCCATACATTGTCGCATGGGAATCGGGCGCCAGAATAATTTCACCGGGCCGGACATGTCCTTTTTCCACCATCACCTGATGGCAAATACCGCCCCTGCCAACATCATACAAATGAGCGCCGTGCTGCTTGGCAAACTTCTGGGTTAATTGAATATTAATTGCAGCCTGCACCGTAGGAGCCGGAACAAAATGATCCGGGATAACCACCACTTCCACATCCGGAGACAATTCTTCGGACCCTAAATCTTTGAGGGGCTGTAATATCCCCGGTACTCCTACGTCATGCAGCATGACAACATCTACATGGGCTTCAACGATATCGCCGGCTCGCACTCTCTTCCCGGAATGGCGGCCGAGAATCTTTTCCGCCATTGTGAAACCCCGTGTTTCTCTTATTTCTTTATTCATTTGTATCCCACACTCCATCCGGGGCAAGTTCCGGGTGAGCACTCGAAAGGGCACGCAGATAATCGATATCATTGTCTCTCTCGATCATGTCTATGGCATTTACAGGGCAGACATTTTTGCACAGAGTGCAGCCGGCACAGTTCTCGGCCTTAACGACTGCTTTTTTATAAAATTTCATGGCATCATAGAAACATACCTGAGAACATCTTCCGCAGCCTATGCATTTATCGTAATTGACTTTAGCATACAGGGCTTTTACCTTATCCATCATTTCCTGATTGGTATAGATCTCGTTTAATGATTTTCCCTGGAAGTCCGCTATTGTCTCATACCCATGCCGTTTCATATAAGTCTCAATACCGGCCAGGATTTCTTTCACATAACCCAAACCGCGTATCATTATAGAGTGAGAGAGTTGAATCGCATTGCTTCCGCCTAAAAGGAATTCCACGGCGCCTCTCCAGTCGGTTGCTCCTCTTCCGCCCATGACGGCGAGATCGTTTGTGCCCTTGGCGACCATGGCGCACCAGCGCAAACTGTGGCCCAGGGCCCAGGGCCCGCTGCCGGCGCAGGGTCCGTAATTAATCGGTTTGCCGGTTTCCACATCGATGCGCAGGATGTTATTATTTGCGAACATTGTAACACCGTCCGCACCGGCTTTTTCTAACTCCTGGGCAATTTCAACAAAATTGGATCCATCGGGACTTAGTTTACAAAATATGGGGATGTCCACTACTTTCTTTACATGTCTCACGACTTCCGCCGCTGCCTGATGATTATAAGTAAAATAGATCCCCATATGTGCATCTTCCGGCTTCTTAACAAGGCCCTCCGGGGGGAATGGACAGCAGAAGTTAAGCTCCAAAGCGTCCGCACCGGCCTCCGCGTAAGCCTTAACTGCGGTCTCCCATTCTTCCATGCTGCGGCCGGCAATACTGCCAATCAAAACTGTTCCGTGTTCACGACAATAGGGGGCAACCACTTTAATAATGGCCGGAAACTTGTCAAGCGGATAAACCGAGTTATGATCGCGGTGCATCCAAGTATAGTCTTCCGGTACATAATAAGGATCCTGTGGATTCTTCTTATAGTCCACCAATGTATATAACGGACGGGGAAAGCGCTGCATGTGCCAGGGCATGGAAGCGGTTTTTGTAACAACAGCGCCGAATCCTGCATCAACACAATTCTCGATATGCTGCACCGTACCGGTCGTTGGGCCGGCACCCGCAACAAGAGGATTTTTCAGCGTCAGTGTTTTCCCTAATTTTACAGACAAATCCAACATCCGATTTTCACTCCTTTCTCTGCAACGTGTGATAACCGTACTTACGGCGGGCTTCGGTAATGGAGTGGCCCTCAGCGACCAACTTTTCAATCCCGTCTTCCGCTTCGCCGATTTCCTCCGCAACTTCATATACTTCGTCTGCTCTGTCTTGCGGAATGACAACAACGCCCGTATCATCACCAACAAGGACATCGCCCGGTTTCACCTGAACGCCGGAGATGCTTACAGGAACCTGTACCGCATCGACTTCCACGCGGTCTTTCCCTGTAACCATATAATGTCCTTTGGAAAATACCGGATAGATAATTTCCCGAATACTGGGAATATCTCTGCATACTCCGTCGATAACGGTTCCCGCGATTCCGTTCGTTTTGGAATACAAAGTCAGAATGTCGCCCCAAACCGTACAATAATCTCT
>Ga0209226_10000751_pt1 | contig 16570 bp, 15 predicted proteins | sample BarGraNGADG00212_2_FD_184497 | JGI IMG/M metagenome (GOLD analysis project Ga0209226, IMG submission 184497) | Arctic peat soil microbial communities from Barrow, Alaska, USA - Barrow Graham LP Ref core NGADG0011-212 (SPAdes) (version 2) | ecosystem: Environmental > Terrestrial > Soil >...
TCCACGCCGCATACCTCGCGGGCCGTATCCTGCAAGAACTGCTTCAGGTAGGCATAGGCCCACCCGCCGCACAGCGCCGCGCCGAGTTGCAGAAAGCCCCCGAACGGCATCGGCCACGCGTCGAGTTCCTCTGCGTAGGCGAAGGAGGCGCTGGGGATCGATATCTGCCCCCCGGTTCCCAGGTTCAGCACAATCGTGTCGGTCGAGAACCCCGCGCAGCCGATCACGCTCGACTGGCAGTCCCCGACCGGCGAGCAGACCGTGGCAGGGCCGCGCATGCCCAGCATTTCGCGCGCGGAGTCGGTCAGCTCCCCAAGCGGCTGCCCGGACAGCCTGATCTCCGGCAGCAGGCCCGGTCGGATGCCGAGGCGCGACATGCACTCGCCGTCCCATTCGTTGCTCCATATGTCGAGAATGCCCCAGCTCGCGGCGTGGGTTTCGTCAATCGCGAGCACGCCAGTGAGCGACGCGGCTACGAACCCGGCAATGGTCAAGGCCGTGCAATCCACCGGCAGCAGGCCGTTGCGGTCCAGCCACCGAATCGCGGCCGCGCCATACCCCACCGCCAGCCTGCAGCCGGTCCGCAGTTCCACACCGGCGTCGAGCAAACCGAGGCTCTCGCCGATGCCGCCGGGAACACCCTCCCTGGCGGTTCTCCGGTCCCTCCACGTGATCAGATTCGTCAGCGGCTGCAACCTGCGATCCACGAGCAACACACCGTGCATCTGTCCGGAAATCCCGATAGCATCCACGGGCCGATTCGCGGTCGCATCATCGCTCATCACCTGCCGGATCAGATCGAGGCACAGATCGCGCGTGCGAACTGGCTCCTGCTCGTGCAGATCGTCCGCCAAGCCGGCGACATCCGTATCGTTGGGGCAGGAGCGGATCGCCAGCGGCCGAGCCGTATCGAGGTCGATAGCAACCGCGCACAGCTTGGATGTTCCGAGATCGACTGCCAGGATCATGCGCACCCGCCTACTTCCTCTTGTAGACGATGATCGCCGAACCGGGCCGGTCCGTGACCTTCACCTCCACACCCTCTTCCATCATCTGCTTGCCCTACGATCGGGCGCCACGATCGGGCGCGATTTGGAATCGCGCCCGAAACGGAATCCCCGGGGTCTGTGACCCCGTTCCCGGGGTGCGATCTCACACGCCGCCCGCCTACTTCCTCTTGTAGAGGATGATCGCGGAACCCGGCCGGTCCGTGACCTTCACTTCCACACCCTCTTCCATCATCTGTTTGCCCGTCATCGCCAGTTCTTGCGCGGCGTCGAGGTCGCGCAGGGTATAGGCGGCTTTGGGGTCGAGCCCGCTGAGCTTATACCGGGCGACTTCGTAGTCGCTCTGAGCGTGCCGGAACGCCTCCACATACCCAACGCCGGTCTCGGGCCGGTCAAACTGCCACGCGATCCAGCGGTCGCCGTCGAGGCTGTACGGGCTCAGCGGATAGTAATCCCCGTGAAGACAAATCGGAGCGGTCTGTCGCCAGTCCGCGATCAGCTTGCGGAAGAGGTTGTAGTCGAGGGTCTTGTTGCGCATATCCCAGCAAGCGATGAAATGCGTGCACGACAGCGCCGAGCGCAGATCGTATTTGTCGGTCTGGCTCGATCCGGTTCCGTGATAGGGCAGCCAGAACGACAGCCCGTAGGTGTGTCCCTGGTTGCCGAGCGCATTGTGAATGCAGTCGCTTCGCAAAAACGGCAGCGATCTGCGCATCGTCTCCAGATCGTTTCTGTGGCCGCCCGAAGCGCACGAGTCGATCAACATGCCGGGATGCCTGCGCAGCAACTCGTCCCAATACGCCAGATAGCCGGTGACGTAGTGGTTCTCCGTGATCCCCTGGCGATCCTCGGTATCCGCGGCGCGCCAGAAGCTGAGAGGGTCGATATTGTAGTCCTGCCGATAGAGGTCGATCCCCTCGTCCACGAGTAACTTGTCCACGTGGTTGACGAGCCACTTCCACGCCTCGGGGTTTCCCAGGTTCAGCAGTGTCCCGCCAAGCAGCCATTCCGGGTGGTTGTCAGCCAGCCACGTGCCCGCCGTGACGCGCTCGGGCTCGAACCACACGATGGTCTTGACGTCCTTGGAGTGCGCGTAGTCGGAAATGGCGCGCAGTCCCCTTGGGAACCGTTTCTTATCGACCTCCCAGGTGCCGGTGTTGGGCCAGCCGGTCTTGTTGACATACCATCCCGCGTCCATCCACCAGTAGTCGATTTTCAGACGCTCCTCGAGATAGCGGTCGATGAACATCTTCTGGTTTTCCTCGTTCGCGTTGATCATCTCCGCGTATTGGTGCGAGCTGCAGCCCGGCAGGATTGGCTCGGAAAGCTTGCCGCCGGGTTTGGGCATGCCATACGCGCGCATCCATCGCCGCCAGATGTTCTGTGACCGGACGTAGTCCCCGCTGTAGAACTGGATCACCATGAGCGGGCTGCGTATCTGCTCGCCGGGGCGCAGCTTGAGGTGGGTAAGCTCCTGTCCCGCGCGGACCTGCAGCCCGTTGCCGCCGTCGCGCTGGAACTCCGCCGCCCACTGGCCGGGCCACCCCACCACGATGATCGCGCCTCCGCCGGGCTTTTCGAGGTTGAAATACGGCCATACGAACCCGCACGGCCGCCCGCCGGGCGGAGCGAATCGCTGCTTGGAGTCCGGGGCGAGAACAGTGGTTAGGGGCTCGAAATCATCGGCGCGCACGAAAGTCCCTTTGTTGTGGTGAAGCACGAACTCCCCCTGCCCGCCGCGCTCAAAGCGCGTGTCCAGCGCCTGGACGTTCGAAAGGATTGGCGAGTCCGTCTTTCCTGTGTTCGCAAAGTAGACAGTCCACTCCACGGTCGGGAAGTCGGCATACTCCACCGCAACGCAGCGCACCTCCAGGCCGGTCTTGGGGTCCGTCCACGTGAGCGTTCTTTGAATGCGCTTGTCGTCGAGCTTCTTCGATGCGCGTTTTGCGCCCCACTCGGCGAGAAGAGCCGAGGACGGCTTGCCATCATAGACAAACGAGAAAAACGGGTCGGTGGTGAACGGTCGCTCCTGCTCGTCGATGAGCTGCATTTCGCCCAGCCAAAGCTCGGAGCCGTCGGCCAGCGTGACCTTCGCGTCGGCCCAGTCGGCCTGATCGCAGGCAATCCCGTCTCCGGCATCGGATATATCAAGGAAGAAGTCCGACTCCCCGGACAGGTCCACCTTCACGGGGACGCCGGGCTGCCCGCCGCTCATTACCGGCGATTTGAACTTCTCCGCTCCGGCGACGCTGACCGAGAACACCACGCTGCCACGGCCTCCGGAAGTTTGTTCGTTGTTGTCCGACCCGGCGACGGCGGTGAACGACTTACCCGGCCCCGGCAGGCGAACGTGAATTTTGCTCACTGCGTGGCAGTAAAGCCCCCGCGTGTATTCGGTTTCGCCAAGTTTCATCGGTCTTCCGTGGCGCGAGTTGAGCTGGACGGGATCGTTGTTGGCGAGGACTACAAGCCCCGGCACCGGCCGCGATTTCCCGATCTTGCCCTCGAACTTCGCGCTCGTCCACTGTTGAAGCAGGCCCATTTCATCGGGAGCCGGTGTGAGTGACGGTGAAGACTGTGCCGTGTGACCCATAATAAGCACCTCCAGGCAAATAACCACTAGACTGATTCGCATAGGATTGCCTTTCTACGACGGTTCAGCGTAAACTTTAGATGTAGGCTAACGCAGAGTTCTGGCCCGTCGTCGGAGATTCCTTTCGGCGGCGGGACGGCAATAAGGAGAATTGTGTAATGCAGTGGATAGCAGTGGCGGCAGGTGTCTTGCTGATGGCGGGGGTTGTGCAGGCGGAGGCGGCGGTGATAGTTCGCAACGGCCGCAGTGATTATCGGATCGTGACCCCCGACAGGGCAACCCCGGCGGTGCGGACCGCAGCCAAGGAGCTTCAGGGGTATCTCGTCCAGATCACGGGCGTGCGGCTGCCCGTGGTGTCCGAAAGCGCGGCGGGCGATGGTCCCGCGTTCCTCATCGGGCCGTGCAGACGTAGTCTGAAGGCCGGGCTGGTCGAGCGGGCCGCGAAGCTCGCCGAGGACGGGGTGCTCATCAAGACCATAGGCGAGGACATCGCGCTGCTGGGATCCAATGAGCGCGGAAACCTCTACAGCGTCTATGTGCTGTTGGAGAGGTATCTGGAAGTTCGGTTTCTGGCCTGGGATTGCACGGTCGTTCCGAAGTGCGCCGATCTGACGCTGCCCGACCTGGACTACTCCTACTCCCCGCCGTTCATGTACCGAGAGACCCTCTACTGGAACTCATTTCCTAAGCAGATCGCCGCAAGGCAGCGGCTCAATGGCCCATACACGCAGTGCGACGCAAGCGTGGGGGGCAAGATCGCCTTCTACCCGTATGTCCACTCCTTCGATGACCTGTTCCCGCCCGAGGAGTATTTCAAGGACCATCCGGAGTATTTCGGCGTTCAGGGAGGCAAACGGGTCGCCGGACACGTCCACGCCCAGCTCTGCCTCACCAACCCGGACGTGCTCAAGCTCGCCAAAGAGAAGGTGCTCAAGTGGATCGACGAGCGCCCGGACGTGCCGATCATCGACGTCTCCCAGAACGACGGGACCGGGCCTTGCGAGTGCGAGAAGTGCATGGCGATCGTCAACGAGGAGGGTTCACAGCACGGGCCGATACTGAGATTCGTCAACGCGATTGCCGACGAGGTTGCCAAAAAGCACCCGGACAAGTGGATCGAGACCCTGGCCTATGCCTACTCCACCAAGCCACCGGCCATCACCAAGCCGCGCCCCAACGTCATCATCCGCCTGTGCCACGCCGGGTGCTACTACCACGGGTTCGAGAAATGCGGGCTGGGCTCCAACCTCACGAGCTACATCGATGGGTGGAGCAAACTGACCAAACGCATCTTCATCTGGCACTACGCGACCAACTTCGCGCACTATATCGCGCCCAACCAGGACCTCGCGGGCCTCGCCAAAGACATCAAATACTACGGCTCGCACGGCGTCAACGGACTTATGGTGCAGTGCAACTATCAAGGCCCCGGCGGAGAGCTTGCGGAACTGCGCCAATACCTTTCGGCTCAGCTCATGTGGGACCCCACGCAGGACCCGATGAAGATACGGGCCGAGTTTTGCAAGGGTTACTACGGCGAGGCCGCCCCGGACGTGCTGGAGTTCCTTCGGCTGATGGACAAGGTCTCCGAGAAGCCCGACATGCACGCTTTCGGAGCGTGGGACCCCCAGAACACCGTTTCGCCCGAGTTCGTTGAAGACGCCCTGAAGATCCTCGACACCGCAAAGGCCGCTGCCGACAGCCGGGCCGTCGCCAACCGCATCGACAAGCTGATGCTCCCGTTCTGGTATATGCAGCTTACCTACCCGGCGAAGTATGGCCTGTCCGAAAAGGATGCTCCCGCGGTCTGGAAGCAGGCGAAGCGGGTGATAACCGCCAACAAGATCACCCACATACGCGAAGGCGATGTCAACGCACCAGCTTGGGTGGCCGAAATGGACTCGCGTTACACTCCCCTGCCGAAGTAATCAGTAAAGGCAGACAACAGGATCTCAATGTGTGATCTTGGCCGGGAAGCCGGCCCGGAGGAGGGCATTCTAACCTCTAACATCCAACTTCCAACGTCCAAACTGGTGGAGGAATTGATACCTCCGCAAGAATCGACGGCGGTTTTCTCTCAGGTCCAAAGACCAGTTCGTTTCGGGAACAAGAGGGGTTGTGAAAGTATTATTTTCGGTCTGTGGATGAGGATATTGGTGTATCGTTGTCGAAGTCGTATTTAGTAGCCATTTTGTTGAGGTGCAGACAATGGGATACCGCCGATACGATCCGCCGACTCCACTACTTATCGGATATGACCCGTGTGTAGATTTGCCCAGCGACCATCTTGCTCGACTCGTCGAGATGGTGGTAAACGAATCTGTGCGGTCAACGCAGAGTCCGTTAGGTCCGGGGCAGCCTGCTTTTGATCCGCGTCTGTGCATAAAAGTGCTGATTTACGGTTATGCAACGGGTGTGAGAAGCTCACGTCAACTGGAAAAGCACTGCAATGAAAGCCTGCCATATCTTCTGTTGACTCGGGGCGACAGCCCAAGTTATCGAACCCTATGCAGCGCTCGAACAGGCTATGGCGAGCTTTTGGAGGAGGCTTGGACCTCTCTTTTTGTAGTGGCATCGGAATTGGGGATGCGCAGATTGGGTCGTGTAGTTGTAGATAGTTCCAAGCTGCGCGCCAACGCGAGTCCCGAGATGGTCGTTGAGCGTGATGAGTATGCCCAGATAAAATCGGCGCTTAAAGAGATTCTTGCCCAGGCGCAATCTGTTGACGCTCGCGAGGATGTCGAGGGTTATGAAGGGGAAACCAAGACCAGCGTGGTTGTGGAGAAGTGCCAGATGCGCGACATTGTGCGCAAGGTCAGAGCGTCTCTGCGCAAACAGGAGTCGTCTAAGGGTGACGCGGAATCTGCCAAGCCTATGTTGACGAGTCGGATGGTTGAGCGGGTAAAAGGGGCAATTGTCGCCATAGATGAAGCTGAGTCTGAAGCGCGGAAACATCTATGCTTAACCGACCCTGATGCCCGCATGATGCACGGCGGGCGTGAGAAACGTGTGCTTGAATGTCATAGCTTTGAGGTGGCCGTAGACCGTGACTGTGGGCTGTTGGTTGCAGATGGCGTAACGCAGGTGGGCAATGACAATGATCGTCTGGAACCCCTGGTCGAAGCTGCACGCTCTAATGAGCCTTGCGGCGTGACGGCAGTTGACGGCGACAGCGGCTACTTTAAGGCCGATCCGGTATCAAGGCTTGCATCCGAGGGCATTGATTTATGCATACCCGATAGTACGACGGCCTGCGAACTGCATAAGGGTTTGCCGGTGGGGAGTCTGAGGAGGCGTTGCTCTCTAAGCTTTGAATACGACGAGAAGCACGATACGTATCGCTGTCCTCACGGGAACACACTAAGTTGTCGCTGGAGCAAAGGTGAGACGGGAATGGTTCAGAAGCTCTATCAAGCGTGCGGGAGTTGCATGGGCTGTACGTCTTATTCGGAGTGCATTGTGCGTCAGGATGGGAAGCATGCAAAGAGCAAGCATAAGTGCTTTTTGTATCGAGAGCGTGGCGCTGACCTTGAGGCGCTACTGGCTAGGTTCAATGAGTCGGAACATCGGGAGCGCTACAATAAACGCGGGAGTTTTGTTGAGACTATCTTTGGCTTTATCCGGGGGACACTCGGCTATGACCAATGGCTGCTGCGAGGGACCGACAAAGTAAAGAGCGAAGGTAAGCTGATAGCCCTGGGTTACCAACTCAGAAAGGTAGCGCTCAATTGGAGTGGGGCATAGGCCCTTGGATGAGGAAAATCGGGCCGGTAAGCGTGCCTCGGGCAAAGCTTTCCGGCCAAGACGTATTGATTCGAGCTGGTCCGGCGCAATAAAGCAAACCTTTCTACCCGACCAGCACAGACATATTGGGACTCAAGAGGCTGGGTGCAATAGTTTCACAACCCCCAAGATTCCCGAAACACCGAAATGGCTAGAGATTTATTGCCTTTGGATATTGGGCTATTCTTTGGTCGCTCAACTCCGCCTCTCATTTCGGAAGAATGCATAGCTGTTACCCTCTCCTATCCCCATCTTCCCCGTCAGAGCGAGCGGTTCTGCGGCGCGTATTGCGCAAGGTGATCGCCATCGCGAGCATCGCTACCAGGAAGCTCACCGCCGCCACGATCAGAATGTAGTACGCGCCAAAGTCCTTATCTTTCACAGATAGCGCAAGAAGCAACATCACGAGACACCCCAACATGAGGAAGACTATTACAACCGACTTGACGCGGTTCTGTCTGGCGGTGGTTAAGCTCTGGGCCGATGGTGTTTTGTCAGGAGAGAAAACTTTGCGCGCGGCCTCCAAATCGCCTCGGAGGAAGCAGTTCAAGGCATATCGAACCACTCGACACGCATTGTCTTGCAGTTGGGCTGCTTCAACGCTGCGACCGACGAATAGTTGCCGGGTGACCTTCAGATGTTTGGCGCTCATCGTCGCGGTGCAAGCGCCGTCCCAGGTGATTGTGATCCGAGACCCAACACCATCGAAGAGTGTAATTCCGTTTTCGCACCATTTGTAGCCCCCCACTAGCCAGAGTCCGCCCAGAAACTTCGCAGACGACAGCAGTTCGGTCCTGGTCAGCCTGCGTCCCAGCGATTGATCATCCTCGAAGTCCCCGAAGATTCCCAGTGCGCTGCCCGTGAACAGGATGCCCCGTGCGCCGCCTGTGAACATGCCAATTTGGGGAATTTTCCGATTGATGAAGCAGACTATTATGATCATCAGCAGCCCTGCTATACCATTCAGCCAGAACGGTGCATGGAAGAACCCTATCGCGGCAGCGGCAATGAACATGATCGCCAATTCGAGTATGGTTCCAATCACCGCTATGCTCGTGTTTACTCGAAGAAGTTTGAATGCGCACCACAGTATATAGGCGTCCACGATGCAGAGGATCTTGAACCCGGCGTATTGGACGCTTAGGTCGTGATGTGAAAAAATCGAATGCCATATCAAGACCCCGAGGACCGTAGGTATGATCATCGCTGCCATAGTCATGTAGCCGCGTCTGATAAGCGCTTTGATTGGCCGATTCTCCGGTGTGTTCTCAAAGCTGGCCTCCTCCAGCTTGAAATACACCGTATATAGACCTAACATCGCAAGCGCCTGAGCCGCTGCTATCCACAATGCGAATGAGAGGCCAGCGAACAGCTTGCCGAACACTGCAAGCGCGCCACCTGCGCCAATTGCGCCCTTGGGAGACATTGGAAGCAGAACGAGCACTGACCGGGTGAAGCCCCTGCTGGGCTGCAGGTCGGCCAACGATTCCTCAAGCATCTGTTCAAGCTGAGCGCGCAGCGCGGTCCTTGCCCGGTGCAGTCTTGTGCGCATGGTTTGCTCGGCTATTCCCAATGCCGCCGATGCCTCAGCTATACTCTTACCTTCCACGTAGAAGAGAGTCAGCGCCTCGCGGTGGATGGCCGGGAGTTTTGCAAAGGAATCCCAGAGCTGCTCCGACAGGGACTCGCGCTCCTCTTCCTGCGGCTCGGCCTCCGCGGATTCGAGAACAGCCCATTTCTTATGGAAGGCATTCTCGCGCTTTATCCCACGTCCTAGCGAACCGCAGACGCTGCGCGCAATCTTCGCCAGCCAGCCCGCGAACTTATCAGGTTCGCGGAGCGTGCCAAGGTAGGTGTACGCCTTGACGAATGTTTCCTGGGCAGCGTCTTCAGAAAGGTCCGTATCGCCAAGATGACTCCATGCTATGCCATAGACCATCTTCTTGTATTTGTCTACGAGTTTCTCGTAGCCGTCTTTGTCGCCATGTAAGACAGCGTTCACTGTCAGATAATCGTCTGTGTACATTGCTCAACTCCGGTGTCTTTGACTTAATGACGCCGGACATCATCAAAGGTTACCGGCACGATTATACCATCCCACGGAGCTCAGTTGCTCGGATGACGACATGGAAAAATCGGGGGAGTCTGCACCCATCTGTGCCTCCTTCGGACTTGCCCAGAGAATTCTCAAGCAATAACAGAGAAATCTGCTCGAAAGAGAACCGGATGAGAGCAATTTCGGGTCACATCCGCCTCAATCTAGTCCAAAGGGGTTTGTCACAGACTCAGGCAGCGTACAAAGCAAAACCACGCTCACATCATAGTAATGTGAGCGTGGTTTCTAACTTCTAAACTGGTGGAGGAGATGAGCCCTCCGCAAAAAGTGACGGCGGTTTTCTCTTGAGTCCAAAAGAATCTCAGAGGCAACCTCGTCCAACATCTATATTGTACCACATACCTGCGGATAACGTGAAGCACGTCGCTTTGAGATGAGTGGCACTGGCGAGATGGAATATGGTCAGGGTTGGTCGCCACACACATTGACTACTTTGGTTTGGAGCAGGCTCTGCAACTCTTCAAGCTGTTCAATTACCTGCTCCAGTTTCCCGCAAGCATCCTGATCATCCGAGTAGTATTGTGGATCAAGGATGCTGGGGAAGCGCTTGAAGTGCTCAAACATAGTGTCATCGTAGAGATGAGTGCCCTCCTCTAGGAAGTACGCGAGAGGCACGGGCCGTTCGTTTTTGACAAAGTGCTTGAGATGGAGAGGTAGCTCACTGGATTCAGTGATCTCCGCGATAGCAAAGCGGGCTAATCTCGCCAACCGCCACACCATCGGGTCAACATCCCCGATAGGAATAAGGCTGAAGTCTATCGCTATCGGCATATAGCCGCGCCGCTTGAGATCCTGTCGGAAAGAGCCAAGCAGATTTCTGCGGTTACTTGTGAAGCGGCCCAGTAACAGGGCGACCCTTGAGTTGATGGTGCCAATCACATCGTCGAGCACGGCATTTCGTAAGACAGACTCAATGAATGGCACTGCCTTCAAGTCGTCCAGAGTGATCCTTGGGCGAGGCAACGGTTGCGCTCTTGGAACATTTTCCGGAGCATCGCCGCGCTGCCACACTGTCACGCATATGATATCTTGGCCTGGCACGGAGATTGTGAGTTCGCTCTGCACAGTTCCACGGAGGCTTGCGTCCCACGCCGAGACGCCATAGACGGAGCAGTTGACCAGTGTTGCATCATCTAAACAGGCCGAAGCAAGGTTCGAACACGTCAGGTCTGCCCCGGTCAGGTCAGATCCTTTCAGACATGCATGCGCCAGATTGGCGTACATAAGGACTGCTCCGGTGAGCTTGGCGTCTGTCAGATTCGCGCCGAACAGAGAAGCCTCCGTGAGATCGGCCTTGCGCAGCTTAGCCGAACGAAGGTTTGCCCCGCGCAGATCTGATCGCTGCATCCCAGCCCAGTTGAGGTTAGCCCCGTGGAGATCCGCCGCGTGAAGATCGACGTCGTAGAGAGTTGCACCACGAAGGTCAGCACCTGCAAACACTGCCTCGCCAAGATCGGCGTTAGCGATCTCTGCCTTGCCGAGCTTTGCCTTCGTGAAAGTTGCGCACTGCGCGCTGACATCACAGAGCCACGCGCCGCGAAGGTCTGCGCCACTGAAGTCGGCCAGCATCAGCCTGGATCCGCACAGGTCAGTTCGGCGGAGGTCTGCTCCGCGCATGTTGGCTGGACCCAGTTCTTCTGGCTTACAGTGCAGTTGTGGACACTCGTCGGACCGAATGAACCTAGGGCTGCCCGGAAAAGAAGCGTCAAGATTGATTCCTCTCAGATCAGCACCGCTGAGGTCAGGCACCACATCGGGGTTACGGAGACGCCACTCGTTCCATGCCTCCGTTCCCTGCTTCACTATATCTATGTGCTCTTGGTTAGCCATACTCATCTCCGCCGCAGGCAAGCCTGTACGTAGTGCAGTTCACTTAGCATCCGATTGCTTTCTAAGTGATCCCGAGAAGCCTGCTATTGCACCCCTTAGAACTCGACTCGCGGCAATCTCAGCACCTCGACACACGGCCGTGCATTATATCTGTCGTTCTACTTCGGACACTTCCTTTCAATTGGTGGAGCAGCGGGGAATCGAACCCCGGTATCCGGCTCGGCTAGACCGAACCGGGCGAAACCTTCCTGCCCCAGATTGCGGCATGCGTCAGTGCCCCAGGATGTTGATGCCCAGTTGGTAAAGGACGATAATGCCAACCAACGCGAACACAACCATACGAATTCGAGCCGCCGCGAAATCACGAATCGGCGTGACGATCAAGTTGATGGCCCATCGGCCTCCGCGACGCCCGCCGACTATCAGGGAGAACGCAACGAAGATCATGAGTAGCGTCATTGCGGACTTGACCATATCTGCCAACAGAGACCTCCCCAACTACTTGCCCTCGAAAACCTTCTCAGTGAAGCCGCATTTGGAGGCACGGCATTTGTAGTGGACCCATGCGCCTTTGGGCTGATGATCCTCGCGCTCCGCATACATCCAATATCCGCACATTGGGCACTTCTTTCCCCTTGCCATTTCACTACCACCTTCCTTGCGGACAGACGAGTTGACTACTGCTCGCTATCACCAATCTCGCCGAGAACTAGACGACTGCTCTCCTTGGCGTCCTTTATAGTGGCATCCAGACCATCGCCTGTGGTGATCGCAATCAACTCGCTTTCAACTTCGGCTGACACGAAGTAGAATCGGCAGTCAACATTGCTGTTCTTCAACTGCTTCCAGTCCATCTGAGACAGCACCGAGAACTCCTTGTGGACCGGAGTAGTAGCTCTGTCGACGTGCATGTCGCTGAAGCACAGCAGTATGAGCTTGGACGGTTTGGTCTCTGTCTTCTTGAGCAGTTTCATTGTCGCCAACCGCAGTGCGCCAACCACATCAGTGCCGTCCAATGTATTAACGCTGCTCTTCATATCCTCAAGCGCCTTGTTCCCCTCTGCGTCGAGCAGTTGATCGGCATCGTACTTGTCGATCACATGTGGCTTACGGTCCATCGCGATCAGATATATCTCTGTGTCGCCCGACAAAGCGTTCTCTCTGATGAACTGCGCCACGATTCCAGACGCTTTCCCCAGGTTCTCCTCAAAGGACTTCGACTCATCGACAATCACAGCTATGCGAGCGCCGACTCGACCCTCAGTTTCCTGAGATTCCTGGACTGCACAGCCGGAAAGCAGGTTAGCGCCCACAAGGGCCGACATTACGATTGTTGCGATCCTGATCTGGTTTAGTATCTTCACGGTTTAGTTTCTCCTCTCGCGATCTATGCAGTTCAGTGTCGATAGTATTATTGCCGATGCCGGTCTGCCCAGAGTGTCACCGCTCTTCATGCAGCCACATGGTTGCGCTGAGCATAGTCGGCGAGAGTCCAGTGGAAATCAACGTAGGCCGGATGGACTTGCCTGGCAATGTAGTAACCGCCGCGCTTCTGAAACACGATTCCATTCTGATAAGCCTGCTGGGCAAGGACGCGAAAGATCACATACTCGCCACCCCATCGCCTGCCATAGCCTTCAGCAGTCTGGTAGTCGGCTGCAGCAAACGCCCATCCGCCAGAACGACCTTCTATGCCACGGGCAAACACGGACGCCAAGTTTCTTCTATGGGTACCGTGGTAAAGGTACAGCGGCGGAACCTCCGAAGAAGGATCGGGGTTACCTGCATGGGGCGTGGCCACCTGTGGAGCCCTGGCGAGTTCAGCCATTACCTCCGCTTGGAACGCCTGCCAGAAACGACCCGCAGTAGCCACCTGTTGTCGCTGCCACATCACGGCACGCACGGCTGGCGGGGGAGCAGTGGCGATAGCGATGAATGCTGCCATGACTGTCGCGGCCGTCAGTGCGCCTATCAGACTCCAAAGGGCATACCATTCTGCCATCGCCCCCTCCTTTCCGCTCGCAAACAGTCAAAATGGCAGGAACTCCTTGTAGTCTGGATGCGGGTAAAAGAGATAGTAGACACCGTAGTAGACACCCATAGCTATCCAGATAACCACGGCAACAATAGCTGCAGCGATTGCCGCCACGATTGCAGCTAGAACCTCCAGAATGCCGTCCATTTATTTACACCCCTACCGGGCGGTTGCCGTTGCCTCCGTTGCGCGGCCCCGGGTTGAATGGTATCGGACGAACCCACTGCGCGGCCCCTCCAGGAGCTGCTCCTCCCACACCCACAGTCACAACCGGTGCCGGGACGGGAGCAGGAGGCGGCGCAATGGGAATTCCTGCGGGGATTGGGGCGGCTACCGGGACCTGCTGAGGCTGTGCCGCCTGCGCTCTGACGGCAGACAACTGCCGACTGGATTCTACGAGAAAGGCCATGCTTGACGCCATGTGCTTCTCCGCCGCCAGCACGGTAAGCGGGTACCAGATTCTGAATGCGGCCAACAAGAAGGATCCCATTGTGCCAAGGTTGTCCTTGATGATCGTATCAGGGTCGGGCATAGACGCAGCGGTCATGCAGTACTTTTGCATCCACATTAGGGTTGCAGACCGAAAGATTAGGAGAGACGTATCAAGCCAAAGGCATGTTGCCGCGACTGATGCCCAGAACAGGAGTGAAACAATGCGACCAATAAAACCAATCGCGTCGGTCGTCCAGAGGCGATTTCGGACGGCCGTAACAAGTGAGCCGAGTTCTCGAAGGAACACGCCGGAGCATATGAACGAAGCTAAAACTATGACCAATGCCCAAAGGTGGTTGATTCGCATCCCGGAGCCAGCGAAGAAATACGAGGCGATGGGGTCCTTGCCGAATATCTTCTCAGCCATGATCGAGCGCTTCAACCCGGTGCTGGCAAGGATGTAGTTAACCGTGAAGATCAGGAAGAAGAAGATGCCCGCGATGGCAAACGCTCGCATAGCGCGCCACATGCGCTCTGTTTCAGGGCCCCGCATCATCGTCGCGTGTATGGACCAACCCAAGGCTGCGAGTAGAACCACTACCCCGACAAGACTAATGGCAAAGTTATTCATCGCTACATCTCCTTTCGTTCCAGGTCACGTTCTTACTGCCTCAATTATCCACGAGGCGTTCTATCGAGAGTGTCACCGATGCCTTCTGAGCAACCGCCAGAACCGCGACCAGCGTTTCCAGGAGCCGACAGAGGTCGTCCGCTTGCCGCCAGGCGATCCCGGGGACTGCGCATCGTGCCCACTCGTCTCTCACAGTCTCCTCGCCACCCGCCCCGATGATGTCTGCCACGCCCCAACCGTTCTTGCTGACCAAGGTTCTCGGTAAGAAAACGTCCGTTGGCCCCTCGACGGGATAGTTGCCGGATACGAGGATTATCACCGGCACGTAGGACTTGCTCATATTCTCCGGTAAGGCAACCTCTCCCAATCGTATCCACCATCTGTGCTCATCGGGATCATAGCCGAACTCCGCTGGCGTGCGGAACTGGGTGGTCAACTGGGCGCACTCTTGCTGCAGTCGTGCGGCGATTGCCTCCGACGTTTCGGCAGCCTGACGCGCCGCGCTGGGATCAGTCCCTTGTCCACGACTACCTCGATTGAACAGACTCAGGTTCATTTCGCGCTCCTTCTCAGTGACGACCCAGGCTGATGTTTACCTGTTTGCTCATGAAGCAGTGTATAAGCGTCAGATACTTAGCCACGCTGTCACCATCACGGATATCAATCGTCGGCTTCCATCCTGTCGGGTGTACACAGAACCAGGCCCAGCCCTTGTGGGTAAGCGGATTATGGGCTGACCTTGTTTCGAAGTAGTGTCCCGGGGTCCTTCCGTTGATGTCACACAAACCATCCGAAAGGTAAAACCCATCCGGCGGCACAGAAGGATAGTAGTCAGTCACGGTAACGATGATTGGAGAGGACTCCTGTTGCCAGCCTGTCGGCAGTTTGAATTCCGGCAGATACAGGTACCAGCGAGCAATATCGGCGTCGTATCCTACATTAGCCTGCTGTCGGTATAGCTGAGTGACAAACTCCGCTTCTCTGTCCAATCGCTCACCGACAGACTGCTGGTATCCAGACTCATGGTCAGGCATGTCGGAGACGAAGACTCCGTCGGCAAGACGGACCGTCTCATGGTCTCCCACGGCCTTTGTCTGCCCACCCTGCACGACGGTTACTATGCGCTCCGGAGGAACGCTAGTGATAGCCTTGAGTTCAGCCCCCGTCACTGTGTCCTTGGGCACGACTACCCTTATTCCGTTTGCCGAGATCCATGTCCGTCCCATCGTGGATGCCTCCCGTGTTCGTTCTGGTTCTATTATGCACAACCCGTTCTCCGCCGGGTGTCAACGCACTTTCCCTCCCCTTGTGGGGGCTGTGCTGTCCATCGCTCCCCTAACGCATGGCCGGCGCTTGCTAGTGGGGGCTGATGCATATCCGTGGCTTCATGCGCCGTGATCTCGACGACTTGCTTCGGCAGGAGGATTAGATTGCGGCAAATCCTGCAAAAGCTACTCGAGCTTATGGTCACCTGTCCCATCTGTGTTACCTCCTTCGCTTACTCTGCTTCTATTATCCACAAGCCATTCGTCGCTCGGTGTCAAGCCTCGTTGGAGCGCTGGTTGTCCTCGCTCTGCGCGTCCCCCAGCAGCTTACGGACACATTCCTCGACTTGCTGGTCGGGATCGACTCCCGTTTCGATGAGCTTTCGCATTTCCTCGCGATGATCGCGGGTGATGCCACGCAGTGCGGCCACGGTCCGGCGGAGCTGGCGAACCGTGAGCTGCCCGTCCTCGACAGGTAGCCCGATCTCCAGACATACTTCGCCGTCGCGAGGATCTAGCCCGAACCTGCCGAGCTTGAGTTTGTTGTTCAGCGCCAGAAGCTTCTCGAACAAGAGTCCTCTGTTCGCTGCTCTGCCTGCCGACACGAAGAAGGGTATTCGGAACATGATGAACTCGCCGCTCTCCTGGATATTGACGAATACACTGACCAGTTCCTCGCCCATCGGAATGGGAAGAATAACGGCGGTCTTCTTGGAGTTGGTGTAGTAGGACAGTTCCTGACCGTCCAGGATGTTCTCGAGGTCGCTAAGTGTGGTCGCCATCTGTCATTCCTCCTCGTTTCTTACGAAGCGGCTTGCTTCGCGCATGAGCCAGCTACAAGCGAATCTGGTCTTGTTCTCTGAATCGCAGAGATCGGA
>Ga0209226_10000754_pt1 | contig 16481 bp, 9 predicted proteins | sample BarGraNGADG00212_2_FD_184497 | JGI IMG/M metagenome (GOLD analysis project Ga0209226, IMG submission 184497) | Arctic peat soil microbial communities from Barrow, Alaska, USA - Barrow Graham LP Ref core NGADG0011-212 (SPAdes) (version 2) | ecosystem: Environmental > Terrestrial > Soil > Wetlands...
TAATCTCTTGTTTCGTATCCATACTTATCATCCTGTTTTGTGTTGCTTGATCTTTGCCAAAGCAACGGGTTACTATTGATAAGTGGTATACTTTTCAACGAGAAGGTGGTATACTTTTCAATTAATATATACAATTTTACAATGAATTTCAATAGTGAAAGTATATATCTTGATTATTTGAAAAATAAATTAAAGAATAAATAAGAGACAATAATAATGTTAAAGGAAGAAGGTATTTCTATGAAAACTCCAGAATTCAAAAAATATTTAAAAATATTTCGATTTGTAATTATCTATTATTGTGTTACATATGGATACATATTGAAAATATTTGTTGATTTATGTGTTTCATGGTGTTTTTTTGCAACCTACGAACGTATTTATAAGAAAACAAAAAATAATTTGATTTTTAAAATTTAGATTATGAGTAAAAAAGAATTTAAGAGAATTAATTTAAGGGTTGATAGTTCCCTTTATAATAAGATCAAAAAGGAAGCTGACGATTCCTATTTAAGAATAGGAACCTATATACGTCAGCTTATTCAGAAGGCTTTGAAAAATAATATTATTAAAAATTAAAAGATATGTCATATGAATATTTTACAATGGTGAAAGCGTCTCCGGGATTTTGGAATAAGAAGTTAATTACGGAATTACGTAAGGTGACGCCTTTTGAAATAAAGAAAGTTAAAGATGATGAAATAATGATTATCACTACAAATAGGCATGCTCTTAAAAATATTATTGAAATTTCTAAGGGTTATCCTGATGAACTATTCCAGACTAAAATTGCTGGTGAAGATGTTTACTATAATTATGTCTACCTGTATGAATGCCGCAATGGAGATTCCAAACTTATCAAAGAAGGTTATGAATACATCTTCTCGATAGTGGCAAATGCATTCAGTAAACTAGACAAAGATTTAATCAAGAAATTTGAAGAAAAAGTCGTAGGAATATATCAAAAAAATGGTCAATCTTATACAAATGAAGTCCACTTGAATATACTTTTTGATGAGAATCAAAATGAGATACAAGATGATATCGAGGATTTATCAATTATAGTAAAATATAGAACTAAAAATGTGTGCTTAACAGCTGAGAAGCAAGGTTTGACACACATAATTATTGATGTTGAATTTTTAGACAAACAGGAAGAGCACCAATCACTGGAAAAAGAAAGTCAAAATGACGATGGGGAACTCCCATTTTAAAAATAAGCTTATTTAAGAAAATTAGATATGGCAGACTATGTTAACAACAGATTAATAATCACTTGTAAAGACAGTGAAATAAAAAACAAAATCAAAAAAATGATTTTTAGAAATAATGAGAAAAATGAACAAATCTTCACGATGACTAAGTTACTTCCTGTACCTGAGGGCTTGTCAGAGAATCCAGGTTATACGGAATATGGTTACGATTGGTGCTGCGCTGTATGGGGAACAAAATGGGACGTTATCTATAATAAAATAACCGAAAGCGGTGATAGTTACATATTCAACTATGACACAGCTTGGGATCCAAACGTTCTTTGGGTAAAAGCATTATGCCGGTATATTGGTCTCGTATCATATCCCTATAAGAAGAATGTCTCGGGAGAAATATCTATTACTCACTTTTTTTGTAATGAATATGAAGATTTTGGGACAAAAATGGAGTGGACTCCGGATCAGGGTTTCCAATTTACTGAAAATGTCAGTTTTTTTAATCGATAACCTGATTTTGTTATCTTCTACTCTCAAAATAAAAGAAAAATAACGGGATTGATTTTAAAACAATTGAAATCAATCCCAATACTTAAAACAAAAGAAAATGAAAAATATTTTGGAAGGCCATATAACAAGGACCTCAGATGAAATAAAGAATTTCAGCAACAAAGAATTAATCACAAAAATGTATAATTCTGTGTTTAGTTACAAGGAATTAGAAATAAGTATAAATGAATTCAACAACTATTTTCGATATACAACTTTCAAAGACAGTTTAGCCTTGCAACTTGAAATAGCAATTATGAAACATTTCAGTCCGGCTGAAAGGATAAAATGGGAAACAAGTTACAGAATTCCATGGTTAATGGACGAGATCGACAATGAGCCATATTCATGTAATATTTATTGTATAATGCATGACTACATAAATGAAGAAAGCAGAAAAAGTATGAAACAGATAGTGACAGTTAAGGATGTTAAAACTATTGATGGAAAAATTTTAAAAGGCATGCGAGTATTTGATTACTCTAAGGTTGATTCACCCAACCAATATGATAATTATAAGTCAATAATATTCGAAGTGACTAACCACGATTTAATCAAGCATTATTATCGTGATTTTTTGCACTTTTATCCGGTAACACTGGCAGAATTTGAAAAAACGTTCTTTTTTTTCTTAACTTTTCTGACTGCAAAACAATATCCTTCATATACTGAGCTGAATGATATTTATAATTATAAAAGAGAGATCAATGAAATATTACGAATGAGGTATATCGATATTCAAGACAGAGTAATTTTGGCTCTTATTCATATAATCAATATTGATCCGGAGTTGCATTTAACATGCAAGAATATTTACAGGGAAATTAAAGACATTGAGGAATTGACAATAAGCCAGGTTTTTGATATTACTAGTTAAAAACCAATCGAATTTGACCATAGTTTTCAACACCATCGTCATGCAGCAAATAAATGTTTTTAATAACCAGAGATCTAGATCTCTGGTTCGATATCCTGAATTATGATTTTAGATTTATTTTCATCGTTTGAATCGTAGAATTGTTTAGCGCTGTGATCACTGTGGTACGTCTACCTGATATGCCATCTCTCGATACATGCAAAGACCATTTGCCCACTTCATCTGTTCAATAGTGTTGCACTCGACCTCAAAAATCTTATAGGTTGAGACAAGTATGCTTGTACATTTGGCCCGGCTGGTTGCAACATTCATTCGGTTTGGATTGTAGAGGAAACTCATGCCCCTGGGAGAATCCTTGGAGGAAGAACTTGTCATTGAATAGATAACGATAGGTGCTTCCTGTCCCTGGAATTTATCAACCGTGCCTACTGAGAATCCTGTTAATGACTCCTGCAATGCGCTTACCTGTGCATTATACGGAGCGATGATCAATATGTCATCAGGTTGAAGTGCCCTTGATAATCCGCCTCGATCAATCCAATTTATTTCTGCTGACATTAGATGATTGACAATCTTCACAATTGCCTCAACTTCCTCCATGGATTGACTCTGGTTACCAAAATGATCAACTGGCACATGAAAAAGACCGCTGCCGGCAAAAGGTGTGTTCCCTTCCAGTTTTTGATTCTCAAGGCCTTCTTTTGACTTCAGTCTTCCTTCATAATATAGTGTAGAAGTAAATTGGGTTATATGTGGATGCAATCTCCATGTGATACCCAGAAATAATCCTTTGTCCTCAGGCATGGTCTTCTTACCATCAAGTATGTGTTCAAGAGCGGATATATCAGCACCCTCAGGATGGGCGCCCTTTTTAGGTTGTTCAAGTTGCTGAGGATCTCCCAATAAAATGATATTTCTGGCGGCCCTGGAAATTGTCAGAACATTGGTTAAGGACATTTGCCCAGCCTCATCAACAAAGAGGTAATCCAGCATTTCTTCAAAAATATCATCCGCCCAAAGCCAGGCAGTACCACCAATTATTATGCCCTGATTTAATGCTGCCATACAAGCATTTTTATCCTTCAGATAAGTTCCATCTCCAAGATCTGTTTTTGCCTTATGCCCGATTTTTACATTTATTCCTTTTTCTTTCCCCCGTTCGACTGCTTTATCCAGTAAATTACGAATTACCTTATGACTAACTGCGGTCACACCTATTCTCTTCCCTCTTTTCACAAGTTCTGCAATTATACTTCCACCTAAATGTGTTTTCCCGGTACCAGGAGGACCCTGAACTGGTAAGATTCCATTATCAAGTACAAGTGTATTTCTCAAGGCAGTTTCTTCAATTGTTTCTCCTTTCTGAACACTCAATGTCTTATTTGAAGATAAACGTGGTGTATGTTTTAATAGCAAATCCCTGCCTGCTCTGTATGGGCCATTGCCATCTATCCCATTAGAAATTATAGATTCTATTAATTTGTGAAATGAAGGTACTAATGCAATGTTTGACACTATATCCTTAATAAACACAGCATATGGATGAATATCAGCCGTTTTACCGGTTTTCTTTATATCCACAGTTCTGTTTTCAAGTGAAAAATCATGGATAGTTCCTATCTTCTCTCCATGAGGTTCATAGACTTCATTCCCTGTATCCATAGATATTTCCTGTGGAGGATAAGCATATCTGTCTATTGAAACTCTTTTTGATTCAGGGAGTGTAAATTGAAATCTAAGGCCTGCAATTCCTTTTCTTTCCTCCATCATTTCGTTGGGTTCCAGTTCCCGTAGTCTGAAGAATTCCCACCAGGCACTTCGCATTTCTCTTCGATAAAACTCTACCTGGTGAGCTAACAACCACTTTGCCTGTTCTTCATTTCCCCAATCGTCTGGATGATCCGGAAGGTCACTTACTAAGCTGTCGTATAAGGCCCGTGCATAAGCTTCCCCTTCTGCAATAGACTCCCCAGCATCACCAGAGGAGTCTTCTAATCTTGCTAAATCTGTTCCTTTAGCTATTTGTTCCTTGTAAATGGATTCTATCCATTTATGCAAAGCAAGTGTAGCAAGACAATCATCTTTATTATAAGCTTCAATCAATTCAAAATCAGAATCAGAAAACGATGAAAAATCATCAAAATCAAGTGAAATGGACATCCTTCTCCTGGCATCACTGGCAAGCCTCAAATCAGCTTTGCGTGAATAATCTGTGAATTTCTCGATCTCTTTTAATGAATAACTTTCAACACTGGCTATGAGCGTTTCCTTTATAACAGAAAACAGATCAATAAATCGGTCGGAACGCAATAGTTGATCTACTTCTTGTTCATATATTGCACTCCGGGATGCTAACCTTTTAATTGCAGTAGGTTCATAGGGAGCATAATGATAAATGTGCATTCCAGGAAAGATCTCCCAACGCTTCAGAATAAAAGACATTAATTCTGAAAACATGTCTTTTTCTTCCATCCTGGTTTTTGCCCAGTATCCTTTATATTCAACATCATTTTTTTCATTCAAAAAAGCAATGCCAAATAAATACTCTATTCCTCCTTCGTCGTAGAAGTGATCACCTTCAATATCAAAATAAAGGTCCCCTTTTGAAAGTTCCGGTAGTCGGTTCAATCCTCTTAAAGGTTCAATAGGAAGTAATTCAAGGAGCAATTTCTTCTCATTCCTGCCTTTCAACTGGATCTTTGCCTGCTGATGAATCTTTTTATATGTTTCTTCATTGCCTTGTTCCGGAACTTTTCGATATGGTTCAAGTTCTTGGGCATATGTTTCAAGAGTGAAGATACCTTGATGCTCAAGCTCCTTCATCTGATGGGATCTTACACCTGCAATCAAACACAGGTGATCATCCTTATGCCATTTCGCATTGCATTCTTTCCACCATCTACATGTGTCACATTTTGCAACTGGCAAAGGGTATGTTGCCATGGGTTCAGCCATAATGTCCTGGTGAAATCTGTTCTTAACAAATCTATAGTAAGCCTCAAATTCAGGGTATCGAAATACATCATTTGGAAAATCAATTCCAGGTTTTACAACGTACATGTATTCAGGAATTCTCCCCTGAATCTCACCAAGAAATTCAGTATACATACACAACTGAAGCACCGTTCCAGCTTTTGTTTCTCTTGCAAGCTTTGTATCTTCGACTTCATAGTAATAGTCTCCAAGCTGGCTATTGCCTGAAACTTTTCTCAGGATATCGGCAATACCTACCCAGCCATCTTTTTCAAATCTGGCCTGAGTGATAATATCATATCCCGTTAATATTGAATCCTCAGTATCTTTTATAGAATGACCATCAAGCTCACAAACTTTCAACCCCTGTGATTTTAAATGTGCAACATAGGCATGTTCGTGCTCAATTCCTTTTTGTTGGATTAACGTTAATGCCGGATTGATCCAATCAGGAGGATTAATTAATCCTAAAACGGTTTGCCGGTCTAATTCTGTTAAATGTTTGCATCCCAAATGATTTACTAGATCGGAAGTTGAGTATTGGATTGCGTCATTGAATTTTTTCATTTGGGGGGTGTTAGAATATTTGAAATGTAAGTTAATACATTTTCTCTTTTTATATCTTTAAAAGTATCTCAATTCATGAGATATTTTTTTACCTTCATACTTCAATTAAACTAATAATCCATGAACAGGATAAAGGAAGTACTTGATGAGCGGGGAATAAAGCAGACCTGGCTCGCAGAGCAATTGGGGAAGAGTTTTAACATGGTCAACTCGTACGTTCAGAATAGAAGACAACCAAGTTTGGAAGTGTTATACAAAATTGCTGAGATTCTAAAAGTTGACGTGAAAGATCTGATTATTAGTAAGAAGTAGCATTTGTCCCCAATACAAGCGAAAACATGAACATTTTAAAATTCCACAACAAACTTATCGACAACTATAGAAACTATATCACAAGTTTCTTAAATATTAAAGATCCAAGTATAAGCCAATTTGTCGATACAGAGATTCAGAATAAAAAACTGTGGCCGGATCCTCTTGTCCAATTTAATCCCACTTATAAACCAGGAAGTTCTCTGAAGAACCTCACTGATGAAAATATTTTACATTCTGATCTGGGGAATATTTTTATTGGATACGAATTATATAAACATCAGGAAGAAGCAATTAGATTAGGAGCAGCAGGAAAAGAGTTCATAGTTACATCAGGGACTGGTTCGGGTAAATCATTGACTTATATGGCAACAATATTTAGCCATATTTTAAACAACAAGGTAGAAGTCCAAGGTAAAAATCTTGCTGTGATTGTTTATCCGATGAACGCTCTTATTAACTCTCAAAATGAAGAAATTAAAAAGTATGAGAGGAATTATTTGAAATCATCATTGCCGGAAGGTACAAAGTATGATAAGCTGAATAAAACACTTGATGAACAAATAAATGACCTTAGAGATATCGTTGGAGACATCTTTCCAATCAGATATGCACAATATACCGGCCAAGAGGATGAGGAAACACGTGACGATATAAGGAAGAATCGTCCACATATTCTGCTTACCAATTACATGATGCTTGAACTGATAATGACACGTGGTGGGAAGGACGTGGAAATCAGAAATGCCATACTTGATAATATCCGTTTTCTGATATTTGACGAACTACATACCTATCGTGGAAGACAGGGTTCTGATGTTTCCATTCTCATCCGAAGAATAAAAGCCAATGCTAAAAATAAAATCACCTGCATCGGCACATCAGCTACGATGATTTCTTCTGAAACCTCTACCTTGGTTCACCAAAAACAACAGGTAGTAAAAATCGGTTCACTTATATTCGGCTCTGACATTAATGAAAATCAAGTAATTAGCGAATCTCTTATCCGAAGTATTGGTGAAGACATAGAAATCACCCCTGAGAAAGTCTCTACTGCAGTAAATTCTGAAATTGATATTTCATGGTCCTTTTCAGAGTTTGAGCAACACCAGACTGCTAATTGGCTTGAAGCAAATATTGCACTTGAATACAAAGATGGAATTTTAGTAAGAAGGAAACCACTTACGATTCGTGACATCAGTAATAAACTATCTGAGTATTGTGGAGTCGGTTTTGAAAGCTGCGAAAAACATATTCTCAATTTGCTTGAATGGGCAAACAATCTGAACTCACACGCTGAAAAAGATCAGCGAAAAAACTATCTCCCATACAGGATTCATCAGTTTATCGCTCAAACGGGTTCCGTTTATGCCACATTAGGTAATCAGAATGACCGGCAGTTATTTATGGATGCTGGCTTATATGCAGAAGATAAGGACACATATATTTTTCCACTTGTATTTAGCCGATCCTCAGGTCATGAAATGTACTGTGTTTACCTGAATGAAAACGAGGGCAGAATCCTTCCGAGAGAGTTCTATAATCTTTCTGATTCTGAAGAGGAAGAAGAACCAACCTCTTCAGGATATGTTTTTATTCGACATATTGAAGATGATGAACCTATTTGGGATGAGGAAAGAGATATGTCGGATCTGCCAGAATCTTGGTTTAATCCACCCCGTAAAGATGGCACTCAATCTTTAAAGAGAAATTTTCAAACTCGTATTCCACAAAAAATATTCTTTGATAAAGAGGGCAACTTCTCATTCCAGGAAGAATTGAAATACAAAGGATGGTTTATATCCGAACCGCTTTTAATTGACCCGACATCGGGAAGCATATTTGACGCAAAAACGGCTGAATATACCAAGATAATAAAGATTGGAGGGGAAGGAAGGAGTACTGCGACTACCGTACTTTCATTTGAAGCTATTACTCAACTCCAGGCATTCGATGAGTCTTATGAGAAACAAAAATTACTAAGTTTTACTGATAACCGCCAAGATGCTTCACTTCAGTCAGGACATTTTAATGACTTTGTTAAAGTTGGACAACTCCGGTCAGCAATAGCGAAAGCTATTGAAAATTATGGAAAATTGGACTATTCCAATATTGCAGATAAGATATTTGCTGCTTTGAATATTCCACAGGAAGAGTATGCTAAAAATCCTGCAAAATTTCCCGGACCAAAGAAAGAGAATGAAGACACATTCAAAGATTTTATTACCTATCGGTTGCTGCATGATTTAAGACGAAGCTGGCGGGTAGTATTACCAAACCTGGAGCAATGTGCTTTATTAAAAATAGGTTATAAGCATCTGGATAATTCAGTAACTGATGATTCATTGTGGGAAGGACAGGAGTTGCTTTACACAATGAGCGCAGAGGATCGCAAAGCATTTCTCCACCAGATTTTCGATTTCTTTCGAAAATCATATGCATTGAGTTATACAATGCTTGCGCCATCATTAATTAGTCAAAATACAAACAAGATAAGAGAGAAACTTAAAGATCCTTGGACATTGGATGACTCAGATAAAATTGAATTCCCTTCTCACCTAAGGATTGAAAAACTTTCTCGTTCTGCAATTAGTTTCTATACTGAAAGTGGAAGTTACCAGAGTGTCTTTGGAAGATATATTAAAAGAACAGCCAAAGATCTTGGTATTGACTTAAAAGGTAAGGTAGTATATAATAATTTCATTTATAACTTATTGGATTTTCTCGCTGTTGCAGGTTGGCTTGTACGTAAGCCAGTAAAATCAGAATCAGGGGAGGAAATATCAGCATATCAGTTAAGAGTTGATAACATTATCTGGGAGAAAGGGGATGGAAAAACATTAACTCCGGATTTAATAAAACATCGTTCTTATAAACCGCTGACACCAAAAATTAATGAATATTTCAAGAGGTTTTACCAGATTGACTTTAGGGCACTCAAACCTTTAGAAGGAAGGGAGCATACCGGGCAAATAAATTCTCAAAAAAGGAGAGATCGTGAGAAAGAATTCAGAGAAGGTAAAATTGGTGTTTTGTTCTGCTCCCCTACCATGGAGCTGGGTATTGATATTTCAGATCTTTCGATAGTTCATTTACGCAATATTCCTCCATCCCCATCAAATTATGCTCAACGAAGTGGACGTGCAGGTAGATCTGGGCAAGCTGCCATGGTGATGGCTTATTGCAGTAATTTTAGTCCTCATGACCGACATTATTTTAAGAATCCTGCAAAAATGGTTTCCGGGGAAGTCTCTACTCCAAGGATGGACCTGATCAATGAAGAATTATTAAAAAGTCATCTTCATGCCAGCATCTTGACAATGCGATCAATTTCTGGATTAAATAATTCTCTTGGGGAGATAATGAATAAAGAGGATCTTGGTCATTTACCAATCAAAGAGGAAGTTATAGAAGCACTTACATTAACTGAATCTCAAAAGATTCAGGTACTAACTACTTTTAAAAAAGTTATTGAAGATACTTACTTCAGGAATGAATTAAATCAGAGAAATCCTGCCTGGTTTACGGAAGACTGGATGAAAAGATCAATTAATGATTTCTTGCTCCAATTTGATCAATCCCTAAATAGATGGCGACTACTTTATAAAAATGCCGTTTTACAGTTCAGAGCAGCCAATGATATTATTGAAAATAGAATATACGCAGACAACCACGAAAAGGTCAAGGAAGCAAAATATTCAAGAAGACAAGCTGAACGGCAAATGGAGTTGCTTTTAAATGACTCAAAGGAAGGTGGAAGAAATAATCAGGGTAATCAATCTGAGTTCTACCCTTTCCGCTACCTTGCTTCTGAAGGATTTTTACCTGGGTACAATTTCACACGTCTTCCTATTCGTTCATTCCTCGAAAACAAAGAAGGTTCCGGAGAGTTTATTTCCCGACCAAGAACGATAGCCTTAAATGAATTTGGCCCCCGTAATGTGATTTATCATGATGGATCTAAATACAGGATTGACAGAATCATGCTATCTGAAGCAGAGGCAAAACTGGAGAAAGCCAGAATAAGTCCTTATACAGGTTATATTTTAATGAAGGATCAATACAATTATAATGTTGATCCAATGGTAGGTCTGGAACTAAATCATGGTATGGATAAGTTCACACATCCGGACCTTGTGAATATGTCAGAAACTAAAGCATTTGAACTTCAAAGAATTACCTGTCAGGAGGAAGAAAGAACCCGCAGAGGATTTGATATAAGAACCTATTTTGCTGTAGAGGGTGGTTTCGAGAGTGTTACTGAAGCCATAGTTAATGTGGAAAATGAAAAACTTCTCCATATCCATGCAATACCATCTGCAAGATTAGTTAAAATCAGTTACAAGTGGAGATCCTCACCCGAAAACGGATTTGCTCTAAATCTGAAAACTGGTTACTGGCAAACGAAAAAACAGGAAAATGAGGAGGGCAGTAATGATGACATAAGAAGAATAAAACTTTTTACTACCCTGACGGCAAATGCACTTTTTATTCAACCGGTTGAATCACTTGCACTGGAGGGAGGAAAGGATGGATTAATAACCTTAATGTACGCATTAAAAAGATCTATAGAGAATTTCTTTCAGGTTGAAGCTAATGAGATTGGTGCTACAATTATGGGTGAAGGAGAAATTCCTAATCTCCTGATTTATGAATCATCTGAGGGGAGTCTTGGAATATTGTCTCAAGTTGTCGATAATCCATCCATCTATAAAGCAATAATGCGTGAGGCATTCGAATTCTTGTTTATGAAAAATGGTGTTGAAATTCCTAAAGAGGATCTTATCCCGGCATCTTATGATGATTTGTTGAGTTATTACAACCAGATCCATCATCAGGCAATCAACAGAAACTACATCAGAGAATCTCTTAGATTGCTTAAGGATTCGACTGTGGAGGTATTGACTTCAAGGTCATTCACTTCTTATGATGAGCAATATCAATCTCTACAGGCAGCAAGGGACCCAAATAGCAGCACAGAAGAAACGTTCTTAAAATACCTCTATAAAAACGGGTTAAAACTTCCTGATGAAGCACAACCTATAATTCCCGATATGTACGTACGACCTGATTTCATTTACAAACCAAATATTTATATTTTTTGTGATGGTACACCTCATGATGAGCCTTTAATTAAAAAGGATGATTTTGAAAAACGTAAGGCTTTGAATGAAGACGGAAAATTTCAGGTACTGGTCTGGTACTATAAAGATTCACTCGCAGACTTCGTGACAAAGAGATCTGATATTTTTCGACAAGTACGTTCGCAACCTTAGTTCTACAGGAATTGAAACTTAGTTAATTGAAAATAAATGAATTTTGACTTTAAACCCGGCAGTTTAGTAGTTCTAAGGGATCGTCCATGGATGGTCCTTCCATCTGAAGATCCGGATCTTTTACTCATAAAACCCTTAGGTGGTTCAGAGGATGAAATTACTGGCATATACAAACCGCTGGCAACAGATTCGGATACACCAAAGACTTATAACTTCATTAAGCCTGCAAAAGAGGACCTGGGTGATTTTATTTCAGCAAAATTGCTTTACAATGCCACACGTTTATCTTTTCGCAACGCATCCGGACCATTCAGATGTCTTGGAAAACTTTCTTTCCGACCAAGAGCCTACCAGATGGTTCCTCTGATTATGGCGTTGAGACAGGAAACTGTCAGGATACTAATTGCAGATGATGTTGGTGTAGGTAAAACAATTGAGGCATTGCTTATTGCAAAAGAACTATATGATCGTAAAGAAATCAAACGGTTTGCAATTGTGTGTCTGCCTCATCTATGTGATCAATGGCGGGAAGAAATTAAAAGTAAATTTGGTATAGAGGCAGTTATCATACGCTCAGGAACAGCAACTGCTCTTGAACGTCAAATAAAAGTGCACGAAAATATTTTCAGGTCTTTCCCTTTCCAGGTCATTTCCATCGATTACATAAAAACTGGTAGTAAGCGGCAGGTTTTTATCGATCACTGTCCCGAACTAATTATTGTTGATGAAGCACATACCTGTGCAAGACCTGCCGGAGCAAATAACTCCCAACAACTCCGCTATCACCTATTGCACGATATATCAAAGAAAGAAGATCAAAATCTATTGCTACTCACTGCCACACCACATTCCGGGAAACAGGCAGAATTTCAATCACTATTAGGGATGCTTAAACCCGAATATGAAAAGATCGACATAGTTTCATCTACTGAGAGTGAAAGAAAAGAGCTGGCAAAAAACTTTGTGCAGAGAAGAAGAGTTGATGTAATAATAAAATGGCATGGAGAAGAAACCAAATTTCCGGAGCGTGTTTCAACAGACAGGGATTATGAAGTTGGAAAAGATTATGGGGAAATATTCAATGATATTTTACTATATGCACGAGAAATTGTTGCAGCAGGTATCGGTGACGGACGGAAGCAAAGGTACAACTACTGGGATGCACTTGCATTGTTGAGAGGTGTTATGAGCAGTCCTTCTGCAGGTATATCAATGCTTGAAAAGAAGGCGCAAAAGAAAAGTCTTGCATCTGATCTAATAGAATCTGATGCAGATGAAATTAACAATAGTTCAGATACAGTTATGGATCTTGACTATTCAGTTGATGATAATCTCCCCATGTCTGTTCTCGGTAAAGTACCTATAAAAGGAGATTCTGAAGCAAGACGATTACTTGATTATGCCAATAGGTTAAAAATGGTTTTTGGGATTGAAAAAGACCTTAAAGCTAAAGAAGCGGTTTTGCAAGTAAAAAACTATATCGACAGAGGTCTTAATCCGATAGTTTATTGCCGGTACATTCAGACTGCTAAATATCTTGGAACGATTTTCCATGAACATTTAAATGATAAAAAATACAAATCTCTTCATATAGAAGTAATAACAAGTGAGTTGGACGATGAATTGAGGAAAGAAAAAATAGACCAGATGAACAACTCACAAAGGAGGTTATTAATAGCCACAGATTGCCTGAGTGAAGGAATTAATCTTCAGGATGGGTTTAATGCCATCTTACACTACGATCTACCTTGGAATCCCAACCGCCTTGAGCAGCGTGAAGGGCGAGTTGACAGGTTTGGACAACGTTCACCCTCAGTGGAAGTTACATTGCTTTATGGCAGGAATAACCCAATTGATGGAGTAGTGCTCGAAGTTCTTCTTCGTAAGGCCAGGGAGATTAGAAGGTCTATTGGTATTTCGGTTCCATTCCCGGAAAACAGTGCATCAGTGATGGAAGCTGTTACCAATGCCATCCTGCTTAAACCGAATATCTCGGTTGAGCAGGAATATCGCCAGGGTACTCTTTTTGAAGCTGAAGAAATCAAAGCTGAAAAAAACAGGGTTGCAAAGGCATTTGATGAAGCAGAACAAAGAGAAAGAGTATCAAGGAGCATTTTTGCTCAGAATACTCTTAAACCTTCAGAAATTGAGGAAGACCTTAAAGAGGTGGATGAAGCCATTGGAGATGTTAAAGCTGTAGAGCAATTTGTTATTGAATCACTAAGGTTTCTTGGTGTTCAGATTGATGAGATGAAGGATGGATACAAAATTTATACGATAAACATTCCCCAAAGGATACGGGAACTCTTAACAGATAAAAATGAGATACTAATATCTTTCCTATCTCCAACTCCTCAAGGTTTTAAATACCTTGGAAGAAATCACCCATTTACTGAACACCTATCCCAAGTCGTAATAAACAACGCATTAAATGGAGTAAGAAACGGTGCCGCACGAGCAGCAGTTCTTCGTTCCGGGGATGTTGACAGAAAAACAGTATTATTTCAGTTCAGGGTAAGAAACGTTATTGCCGAACAACGAAGCAATAAAGAAATAGTAGCGGAAGAAATGTGGTTGTGGGGATATTCTGGGGGTCTGTCTGATAATAAATTTATAGGGAAGGAAGCTGCTCTTACTCTCTTGATGTCTTCAAAAGCAACACAAAACCTTGTATTGCCTGAACAGCAATATTGGCTTGAACAGGAAATGGAGTGGGTCCGGGATGAAAAAACGTTTAGGGAGATAACCGACCCGGTGGCACATGATAGATGTTCTCATCTGGTTGAATCGCATACACGTTTTCGGAAATTAGTAAACGGCAGCAGGTATAAGGTGGTTGAACCTGTTTTACCAATGGATGTGTTGGGGATCTACATTCTTTTGCCTGAAATAATTTAAAATCCAGATTCAGAAGATGAAATATACAAGCATCAACATACAGGGAAACCTGATCTCCGAAGAGATCCTTCATAAGGTTGAAGAAGCAGATGCCCAGGGACAACTGGTAAAAGATTTTGGATTTGAACCAGGCATAAATCTCAGAAACGAAATTGAGTATGCATGGAGCCGAATCAAGCTGGACTGGAAACACTTTTTTGATCGTAATGAAAGATTACCTCCCTCTGATCCTTATGGTACAACTCTTTCGAGAAAGTGGATGGTAAATTTTTTTAGCACCCTTGGTTATGATCTCACTCTGCAGAAAGCATCTTTGCAAGGAGATAACCAACAACTTTACAGCATAAGCCACACTTGCGATCAACTTGATGGATTACCAGTTCATATTGTTGGGTTTTATGATCCTTCTCATCCTAATAAAAATACACTCGATATACGTTCAAGTGGGGGAACGTCCAGACTTTCTCCCCATTCAACTATCCAGGAGTATCTGAATGTAACTGAACATTTGTATGCCATGGTAACCAATGGTCTCATTTTAAGATTGGTAAGAGACAGTGGACGATTGGTGAAAATGACCTATATTGAATTTGACCTGAAAAGACTACTGGAAGATGATAAGTATAGTGAGTTTACCCTGTTGTACAGGTTACTTCATGCATCCCGTTTCCCAAAATCAAAGCAAGATGCGGAGCAGTGTTTTTTAGAGAAGTATTACCAGGACAGCATCGAATCTGGTAACCGTATTCGTGAAGGCCTCAGTGATGCTGTAAAAGAATCATTGGTTGCCCTGGGAAACGGATTGCTTGAACATCCTGAAAATGACGAATTAAGGGAAAAGATTAGTTCAGGAAGACCGGATGCCAGAGAGTTCTATCACCAGTTACTTCGGTTGATTTACCGATTGTTGTTCCTGATGGTTACTGAAGAACGTGATTTGGTTTTCTCGGAGCTGCAGGAAGAAAACAGGGAACCAGATATGGATGACTTGTTGAAAGGGATTAAACGTCCATCGAGAAAGCAAAAGGAGATTTATTATAACTTCTATAGTCTAGTCCGGTTAAGAAAATTATCACAAAAACGATATCTTTTAGAAAGCCAGTATTCGGACCTTTGGCAGGGATTAATGCAGGCATTTGCACTTTTTGAATCAGGTGGAACGGGACGAAAATTAGGTATTCAGGCTTTAGGTAGTGAATTATTCAGTCACAATGCTATGACTGATATCACTTCAAGTAAAGTGAACAACAGAGTATTGTTGAAGTGTATTAAAAGTCTGAATGAGTTTGAAGATGAAAAACACAACCTCTCTTTCATTAATTACAGGGCACTCGATGTGGAAGAACTCGGATCTGTTTATGAAGGACTACTTGAACTGGAACCCGTATTTGAATGGGAAAACGGAAAGCCAAGATTTACTTTTAAAAAAGGATCAGAAAGAAGGTCTTCCGGTTCGCATTATACCCCGGAAGACCTTGTAAAACCCCTAATACAACATTCACTTGAATATCTTTTAGAGGATAGGGTTATTGACTTCTATAAGGGGAAAGCTAATAATACAGAGACTATAAAGAAATTACTTAATTTGAAAGTATGTGATGTTGCCTGCGGTAGTGGTCACATACTGCTCAGTGCTGCAAGACGGATAGCGTTGGAGGTGGCAAGGGTGGAAACCGGAGAACAGCAACCAAATCCCGCCTCTTTTAGGCATTCTCTGAAGGAAGTGATTAAAAACTGTATATACGGAGTTGATAAAAATCCTCTGGCGGTAGAGTTATGCAAAGTTGCACTTTGGCTTGAAAGTCATAATCCGGGTGAACC
>Ga0209226_10000755_pt1 | contig 16448 bp, 17 predicted proteins | sample BarGraNGADG00212_2_FD_184497 | JGI IMG/M metagenome (GOLD analysis project Ga0209226, IMG submission 184497) | Arctic peat soil microbial communities from Barrow, Alaska, USA - Barrow Graham LP Ref core NGADG0011-212 (SPAdes) (version 2) | ecosystem: Environmental > Terrestrial > Soil >...
TTTATGAAACATGTTTTGTCGTAGAGTATTGACATCAAGTGCGGGTATCAACGTCAACAAGAATTTCAACATGAATCTCAACAAAGGAGATGGGAATGGCTGGAACAACAAAGAAGTCTGCAGTAACCGTAAAGAAGGTCGTCGCTACTGTACCGAAGAAGGTTACGCCAGTCGTGAAGAAGACGGCGAAGCCAGTGGTCAAGAAGACGGTTGTCAAGAAGACGGTTGTCAAGAAGACCGTCGCCAAAAAGGTAATTGCCAAGAAGCCCGTCGCCAAAAAGGTAATTGCCAAGAAGCCCGTCGTCAAGAAGCCCGTCGTCAAGAAGTAGTATACTGGTACCAGAACTGTCCTCGCTGTGTCGGCACGTGTGCCGACACAGCGAGGTTGTTTCTCTGAGACGGTCGCCGCGCTCGTGATTGGTGCCCGCACAGGAATTGGCAGGCAGCCCGAACCTGGGCTTGGAGCTCACGATTCGACACCGCACCAGGAGTCTCTGGTGCGGTTTGTCATTTCAGACCACGCAACGTGGCTTGTTGGCACTCGTCTTTCTGAAAGCTGATCTGCATGGGATCAGTTGCACCGGTTGCCTTCTGTGTGGCAGAACTAGCCGATTAGTGCTGCGAGATAACGGCTAGTACAATAGCAGCGACGTAGCCAGCGGATCAATTGGATGGAGTGTCCATGAATGCTATGCTGGGCGCTGCTGGACAGCCACGTTTGGTCACGCCCGAATCTGACGTATCATATGCTTGTACTGCAAGCGTACGGTCGCCCGAGTAGACTCTCACGGAGAGAGCAGCGAAAGCTGCTTGGGCGTTTCAGGAGGGGGGAAAGTGATAGATACCGTCGACTTCTACCGAGGAGCTGCTGTACTGCAGTTGTTGAGAACGCCAGGGTGTTTGGAAATGCGGGCGGTGGAGGACGGCTTCGTCGTCAACCATAGAGTGTATTTTGAGTTGAAACACTGCACCAGCGGGAAGTCTCGCTGGAGCTTCCATATCAGTGACAGGGATGTCGAGCGGATGATTCGCTATTCGCAAAAGCCTTACGCTGTCTTCCTCGGACTTGTCTGCGGTGGCGATGGTGTTTGCGCTCTTGCTCTGACCGACGTCCTTGTTGTGGTCGGATCGCAGGGCGGAAGGATCGCTGCAGCAAGGCCCTACAGCAGAAGCTATGCCGTGTCGGGAAGTGCTAATGGTTTGAAGCGCAAGGTGCCTCAGAGCGATTGGCCTAGGCTGTTGTTGGAAGGAACTAGTGGAGGTTGCATCGATGGATGAGAAGGCTAACATCGGTTTGAATGCTGGATGCCACACGCAGAGTGTTCTCAGGATGTTGAAAGAAGAGAACCCGAAGATAGCGGACAAGGCGGTCCTGGCAAAAGCGGTGGAGGTAGTTGATCATTGCGTCAACCAACCCCCGGGAGGTAATGCCGATCGGCTCTTAACTAGCGACGTATTGATCTATGGGCTTATCCAAAGTGGAAAGACAAGCGTAATTACTGCGGCGATTGGAGTTGCGCTCGACAGGGGATTCCGTTGCATTGTTGTGTTGACGTCTGACAACGACATTCTCTACACGCAGACTCGAGATAGGCTTTCGATGGCGTTGAGAACGGTGGCGGTTATGGGTCGGGACGAGTGGCCAGATAAGGAGAGTCTTAGGGTATCTGTTGCCCATTCTTCCGTTGTGTTAGTCTGTTCGAAGAATGTCTCGCGCCTGAGGGCCTTGCTGAATGCGCTGAGAGGTGCTCAAGTCCGCAGCCTGCGTGCACTGATCATCGATGATGAGGCAGACCAGGCGAGCCTGAATACAAACGCTCGCAATGCTGAACAAGAGTCCAGCGCAGTCAATGCCGCAATCAGTGACCTCAGAAACCTATTCGACTGTGCTAGCTTCGTACAGGCGACGGCGACGCCGCAGGCTTTGTTTCTACAGCAGCCAAAGGGTGCCTATCGGCCACGATTCACAGTGCTAACCGAACCTGGCTCGGACTATGTCGGTGGTGACTTCTTCTTTGACGTCGGTGAAGATTCGAGGTCTCAGCGGACCAGTCCGCTCAGAGATGTCGAATTGGAGGAAGTGATAGAGCTGACACGAAAAAAGGGCCCTGGGGCTACGGGGTCGGTACCGACTGGGCTTCGGAAGGCTCTGAACAGCTTCTTTGTAGGAGCTTCAGCGAAACTCATCAGCCATCCGACTGACTGTTTCGCGTTCCTTTGTCATGTCAGCGCAAAAACCGTTGACCAAGACTACTTGGCCAGGGTAACCCGTCAATACTGGAATGATATGGCGGAGGCGCTGAGCAGTACAGCCAAGACTCCTACACAGAAGGATCTTCTGGCAGGACTGCACTCGGCGTATGATGATCTGCAAGGGTCGACCAGCTCGCTTCCGAGCATGGGAGAGGTGCTGGAGCAGCTGAGCAGCACTATTCAAGCCACAAGCGTCAAGGTGATCAACGCAGGTTCGGCTGACGAGACCAAGCTCGATCGTCCCTACAGTATCTTCATCGGTGGCAACAAGCTTGGTCGCGGAGTGACGATCAAGAATCTGCTAGTCAGCTATTATGGTCGCAATCCCAAACACCCTAATGCTGACACAGTCCTACAGCATGCGAGAATGTATGGCTACAGGCAGCAGGACGCGGGTTTCATCAGGCTCTACCTGCCTCATGAGCTCGCTGTGCATTTCATGAACATCTCACAGATGGAGTCCAGTCTAAGGAGGCTTGTAAAGGAGTATCCAGATTCCCACGTGGAGGGTATTCCCTTAGAACTTCCTGTCGAGCCAACCCGACGGAATGTTGTACCACGAGACATCACTGCCTACGTTGGAGGTGGGACCTACAACCCAAGCATGGCCCTCTTCTCAGCCAATTTCACCAAGAACATGTGCCAGATAGAGGAATTGGTCTCCAAGTATTCTGATGAAGATGCCTACAATGATTGTCAAATGTCCGATGTCATTCGTGTGGTTGAACTAAGCGAACAACCTTCAGGAAGCGAAGCCGTGCTTTGGAAGCCGACGGTGCTTGTCGCAGCACTGAAGGAGTTGCAATCGCATTTTGGGGATACCGCTTATATTCGAGTCAGGCATGGTCGCAAGGTCAAGGCCACTACCGAGCGGCGGGAGACTCAAGGGATATTGAGTGGAGGCGAGAGCGAAGAGGTTCCCCATGATCGGGTGGCATTGTTTATCTACGAGATGAGGGATGGAGATAAGGTCGCTTGGTGGCCTCAGATCAGACTCTGCAAGGGCAACATGGTGCTCTACTTCAACCCCCCGGAGGGGAACCAATAGGGTTCTCAGAGGGTGCGATCGAGGCAGTCAGTGGACGATATCAGCAGAGAACAACGGCACAGATGTATGTCCTCCGTCAGGTCGCGTGACACCAAGCCCGAAATTGTTCTTCGCCAAGAGTTGTGGCACAACGGCATTCGTGGATATCGCCTTCACTCTCACCTCGCGGGACATCCGGACCTATACTTTCCTGGGGCGAAACTGGTGGTTTTCGTGGATGGGTGCTTCTGGCATGGGTGTCCTGAATGCAAGACGATCCCGAGCACGAGGAAGGAATTCTGGTCACGCAAGATTCGCACAAACAGGGAGCGCGACCGCATGGTAGACTCCAAATTAGTACAGAGTGGGATCATCGTGGTGCGCATTTGGGAACATGAGGTGCTGGATGATCCGGAACAATGCCTGAAGCGAATCGCTACAATCCTCGAAGAGAGACGTTGTATGAGCCGAGGATCCCGTCACGTTGTGGACCGACATTGTGCCTCTGAGCTTGATTAGGGAGATGATCTAGTGGCTCGACTTTTGAAAACGCCCACGGACGCACTGACTGCAATGGACCTTTTCTGTGGCTGCGGTGGAATGACCGTTGGCCTCGAGCAAGCTGGGTTTGCGGTTTTGTCAGCGATTGACAATGATCCCCTAGCGGTTGAGACGTATCGGATGAATCACAAAGCCGTGCGCGTCGTTGAGGGAGACATCAGAAAAGCAAATCCGATGCTTGTTGCCCACGAAGCAGGCTTGGAGCGAGGAACCTTGGACTTGTTGGCAGGTTGTCCCCCTTGCCAAGGCTTCTCCTCGTTAAGAACACACAATGGTGCACGTGTTGTCGATGATCCCCGGAATGATCTGCTTTTTGAGTTCCTCCGGTTCGTTGAGGCACTTATGCCCCGGGCGATCATGTTCGAGAATGTACCGGGGTTGGTGAACGATCCGAGGTTTTCACAGTTCGGTATCAGATTGGCCGAGATTGGATATCAGTCTTCAACCCCCCAAGTCCTGAATGCTGCGGACTACGGTGTACCGCAGCGTCGTCGTCGCTTGTTCATGGCAGCTGGACTGGGTTTCGCAGTTGGACTGTGTCCTCCCATGCACGAGCATTGCAGTGTGAGGGACGCGATTGGCAGCTTGGCCGGTCCGGGGATGGGCGACGATCCACTTCAGAATGTGCCCGAATGTCACTCAGACGAAGTCCTGAGAAGAATACAGGCAATTCCAAAGGATGGAGGCAGCCGCCTGGATCTGGGAAGGGATCAGCAACTTCCGTGCCATCGGAAATGCAACGGTTTCAAGGATATCTACGGGCGTTTAAGTTGGGATGGGGTTGCCCCGACGATTACGTCTGGTTGCACCAATCCCTCCAAAGGGCGTTTCTTGCATCCAGAACAGGATAGGGCCTTGACACTGAGAGAGGCGGCTCTACTACAGTCTTTTCCTGACAACTATAAGTTCTCAATGCGCGGCGGGAAGGCTGGGGCGAGCAGAATGATTGGGAATGCAGTACCTCCCGAACTCGCACGGCGCCAAGCACTCCAACTACGAGCAGCTCTCGAGAGACAAGCATCGAAGTCGCGGCAATAAGGTCATTCCCCCCCCAAGCGACCCGACTTCAGTTGGGTTACAGCGTTTATCTCCCCGCTTCGTGGACAAGCGCTCACGGCATAAGTGCTGGGGACGTACTCCAAGGGCAAGCCTCATTTACGCGAGTGCTCGCAATGGCCTTGACTTTTCCAGAACGATTGGACATAGTATATTCAATCCAGTTCTTCTGGAGGTGGAAGGTCAAACCTTCGGCGGCCCGCAAGGGCCGCTTTTTTCACAACTACGGTAGCCATTTAGTTCCGTATCCAGCGATTGTACCGTCCCCTTTTCGGTTGTACTTCGACCTGCATAGCAGCGCAATTACATCCTGTTCATAACCACTGGAGATGGTTGTACCATTGTGCGTCGCAAGGCAATATTTGAAACTAGGTTGGGCAACTAGATCAGCCATCTGAAGACCTGAAATATTTGCATCCTTGCGCTTAAGTTTCAACTCGTTGCTGCTGAGTTGTTGATGGTAGAGGCTGGCTCGAACGTAGTCTGTTCCCGTGGCATACCAGTCTGAATAGGCCTTCTTCAACGCCATGTCCTCGTTTCCACCACGGGCTTCGGCCAGTATGTCACCCGTTCTGTTCCGCTGGTGCAACCAGAGAACGTATTTCTCGGTAAGGACTTCCATGCAGTAGCCATAGGGTTCACATGCCCACGAATGGTATTTGGACAAGTGCTCTTGTTTGTCTATGGTTGCCGTGATTACGGTGTAGCCCCACCGAGAGAGTAGACTCAGCAAATCAGAGTCGAAAGGACTTCTCTGACCTCTGTCCCTCAAGAATGCGAATTGTCCTTTGCAGCTATGAATATCGCACCGGTGCAGAACCACGGGGTCATCGTCATCGAATGGCCAATACCTCTGTTTGAACGCAGTCAAGTCCGGTGTGATGGTTGAGCGGTGATATTCTGAGTCAACTATGACCCCAGTGAGCGACAGGTATCGGTTGCTATCGGATATGTTCCGCATCGTTGCGGACCCAGTCTCGTCTATATACATTCGGTAAGATGGTCGGGGCATCATCGGCTCCTACGATAGCGTCCCTCTCAGTTTCTTGATCGCCTCGTCGACTTCCTTGCCCTTCTGCTCAATGAGGTCGAGCAGCTCGGCAGGGGTGCGCATGTCGACGTTGACCTTGGCGTGCGGATTCACTGCCTTGATGTCGTAGCCCTTCGCCTCGATCTCCGCGCGCGTCACGGTCCAACTATGGTCGCTGTCGGCACGGTCGGGCAACAGGCGAAGGTACTCCTCGAAGCTGGCCAGCGTGAGTGGTGATTTCTTGCCCACCTTGACGCCGGACAGGTCGTAGTACCATGTCTTCTCGGTCGGCTTGCCCTTGGTGAAGAACAGCAGATTGGTCTTGACACCCGCGCCTGCCGCGACGAAGGCCCCGGCCGGAAGACTGACGACGCACCACAGATCGCAGTCATCGAGCAGCTTGCGTTTGGTTTGGACAAAGGCTTGCTCGTTAGTACGGAACATGATGCCTTCATCGACGACCATACCACAGCGACCGCCTTGCTTCAGGTTGCTGATGATGTGTTGCAGGAACAAGACCTGAGTCGCGCTGGTCCGGTAGGCGAAGTTCGTTTGAGCATCCTTGTTCTCCTTGCCCCCGAACGGCGGGTTGGTGAGGATCACGTCAAACAGTGGCGGTGCTCCCTGCCACAGTTCGTCGTAGGTGGCATTCCCGGTCAAGGAATTGCCGTGCCACAAGTTGGGCTGGTCGATGCCATGCAGGATGAGGTTGGCGAGGGCGATGGGGAAGATCATGTCCTCTTTCTCGCGGCCAAAGAATGACTGCTGCTTGAGGAAGTCGATACGCTCGGGCGTGGCACGAGGCGCATGGTCATGCATGTACTCATATGCCTGGGCCAGGAATCCACCGGTGCCGCAACACGGGTCGTACACGACTTCGCCCAAACGTGGTTGAACCGTCTGGACCATAGCTCGGATGACCTCGCGTGGCGTAAAGAACTGGCCACCGTCATTGCCCTTCTCACCCATCTTCAGCAACAGCCCTTCATAGACTTGGCTGAGCGGGAACACGTGGGTTGTGTCGATGCTGGCCGAGCTGATCTCGTGCACACGGTCAATGACGTCGAGGAAGTTGTGCTCGGTATCGATGCGCGTTTGCTGAATGCCATCCATGATCTGCGCGATGACCTTCTGCCGCGGAGTAGCATTGGGGATGTCCTTAAGGCCTTTCAGATACGGGAACAGTTGCTGACTGAGGAAGGCAAACAGGTCGCCGAGGTGCCCGTTCTGCAGCTTCTGACGCACTGCCCCATTAGGGGCAGCCCAATCGTTCCAGCGATACGGGGATTCGAGGGATGCCGTGTAGTCGTGTCCGACTGCCTGTGCCTGTTCAGCCTCCTCCATTTCCTGCTCATCGAGGATACGGAGAAAGAGCATCCAAGTCAGCTCCGGGACGTACTGCATGGCACCCGCACACTTGGAGCGGCGCATGACGTCGCAGATGTTCTTGATGGCCTGGTTCACGGATTGCTGGGTGCCAAAGCGTTTCGTTGTTTTCATGCCTTCCCTTTCCTCCGCTGTGTGTAGACGAACAGCTGCAAAGCACGAATGGTGTCGTCCATGACATACTGCAGGCCGTGGCCCACCATAGTGACGATCTCGTCCACCAAGTCTGGGAACTCCCAAACCTCGATACCATTCTCTTTCGCCGTTTCCCTGGCGGCAGGCTCGCAGTCCCAGGTGACGATGATCTTGTGGTAGTTCCCTGGGACGAAGCCATACGTGTCAAGCGCTTGCACGATGCCGTCAGCTGCAAACTTGCGTTCTATGAAAAAGCCTATGGTGCGCTGGAGAGCCGGCTTCTTGTTGGAATCCTTCATTTGTTCCTTGTCGAAGGCCCCGTTGACCAATTTGGAGAAACCCGTGCCCGGCAAACACACGCTGCTTTCAATGTGATACCGTTCCATATCTTTGGGGTTGATGGCCAGGAGGTCTATCTCGTGTTGGCCAGGACACTTGATGTTGCTGATTGTTGCCCAGCCTCTCACGTAGCGAACGTACGATTCGACGATCTTCTCAGTGGTCTCGGTCATGTCAGATCTCCCCAAAGAATGCGGCGTCAAGAAGTGCAGTGCGCATCGACGCGACCGTAGCTAGCCGATGAGTAATGTCTTCCTGCAACAATGCCGCGTTGTGAGTCGCTTGCTCGACCGTTTCGATGAGTTGCTTCTGCTCCGGAACAGGTGGCACTGGAATGTTTAGATTCTCAAGAACTGAGCGCCTCAGGCCCTGGATAGTGGCACCACGCGATTGAGCAATCAAGTGCCCGGATTCCTTCCTGAGATACCACATGACGTAGGCTGGCAGCAGATTGTGATGGCATGTGAACGCAGTTATGTCCTGGCTGGCTGCCACCGTCTCACCAGCAACTCCAATTCTTCCTACACGGGTGCGTGTGACAACCAACACCGTTCCTGCTGGACAGACAGCCGTCTTTCCAGAATCCAAACCCGCTTGCGTCAGGTGGGCCCGGGCGTTTCTTGCACCGACGGTCGTCGATGTGATGTCCGCTCCGGTTACAAAAGGATACCCAGTATCCGCCCAGTAGCTCTGTTGGTCTTTCGCAGGAGTGCCGCCGGCATCAAAAGTGCCAACTGTCACGAGTCGTGCCGAGAGCCAGCTGCTGGACTTTGGGCCCGAGAAGACGTGCTGCAGAACTGCTGCGGTGAGGAGACATGCAGCTCTTTGCTGCTCGGCGAGAGCCTGCTTGGCGCGGTCGAGGGCGGACATCTGCTCGTCGAGTTTCGCCACGATGCGCCTCTGAACAGAGACAGAAGGAAGTGGAATCTCGAGCGCAAGCAACTTTTCCCTGTTGACGGCACTCTGGCCAATCCACCGATTGCAGAGGTCCTCAAACGTATGCTGTTGCCAGAGCCGCAGGAGCCAGGCTGCAAGGTAAGCCGAATCCAGTCGGTCTGGAACGGGCCGCAATCGCGTGAAGTGATTACTGTACACGACCGGTTCTGCATAACCTGCGAAACGGGCACTCTTGCCGACGAGCGCGGTGCTGTTGGTGTTGTTGAATACAACATCACCAGATAGAAGTCGGTACTTAGAGATCATACCGGACGTTGCCGGCACTCGTACGTAGTCGCTCCAGTTCAGATGTCCTTGAGTGTCCACATTGTTCATGCGTAATTGGACTACTCCGTGAGGATCCCGCTCACCGACAGCGAATCCGGGGAGAGCCTCTGCGACGACTTCTTCCAGTCGAACCAGTGGCCAACGAGTTGTCGTCATACCGCGAACAACCTCTCTTTCGTCTCATGCAGGACATCCGATGGCTCGCCCAGCAGCTTCAGCGCAGTTATGCCGCCGGCCTTGATGACGTCGAGGGTCTTAAAGATGGACGGATTTTCAAGCCCCTCGGTGCCAGCTCCGACGAACTGACGTGCAAGGGCGATGATGGCGATCCGGGTCGCCGGGGGCATGCCATCCAGCCATCCTTTGTGCTTGTAGGTGAACGACTGGGCCCGGTCTTGCCGCGTCTTGGGGTCCATGCCATACCCAAGCTCGGCCAAGACATCAAACAGATCGTACGGCTGCATTTCCTGCAGCTGCCGAATCAGCAGAGCTGAGCGACCACCGTCGGGCAGATTCTCCAGCAACTCTCGTCTCGACTCAGGGTCGATCCACTGCATCCTGAACTGGTCAAGGGTCGGCGCCCCGGCTGTCAACTTGGCAGTCAGCAACTCTTTGTACTCCTCTACCGTCACGGGTCTGGCCTCACCATCAACATTAGCCAAGATGTACGTTCCTGCCTGACTCACGTGGACTTCGAAGCCTTCGACGGATAGTGTGGGCTCGATGGGCGGCGGCGGGCCTACTTGGGTCTTGCTCGGCGATGTCTTCGCAGTGACGAAGTCCTGACCGAAAAGGCGTGTGGCATTAGTATAGTCGTAGACGCGGAACATGAGCTTGCCGGTCGGGGCGTCCAGGCGCGTTCCTCGGCCTACCATCTGGTAGAAGGCAATAGGGGACTTCACGTACTTGAAGAACACTATGTTTCGCACGCAGGGTACATCGACACCGGTCGTGAGCAACTCCACCGTTGTGGCAATGAAGTGATGCCGCGAGGCACCTTTGAGGTCCGGCAGACTATCGTTGCCAAATGACGAGGCCGTGCACTTGAAGGCGTACGTCTCGGTTTGCCGCTGAGCGTTCAGGTTGCACCACGTAGCGTAGATGTTGTTCATAGTATCGGCCACGGCGCCGGCGTGCACATCGCTCGCACAGAACACGATCGACTTCTGCTCAGGGCCGCCGGAGTCCAGCAGATGCTGAAACAAGTCAGTGCACATCGCATTCACCCGGTCGGGCAGTAACAGCTTCTCCTCAAAGCTGCGGGCTTCGTAGTGCTCGTGGATCTCGTCCGGGGTGACGTCGGTGCCCGTGGTGGCATCTTTGATACTCCTGCTGACCAGATCACCTTTGTCCAGACCCGTCAGCTGCTCATTGCCTGACTTGCCCTCGAACAGGATGTCCGACTTGATGATCTCGCAGGCAGCCAAGTAGCCATCGTCCATGGCCTGCTGGACCGAATACTCATAGACGGGTTCACCGAAGTACTTCAGGTTGTCAGCTGTGATCTGAGCATCTGCCTGGCTCTCTGGCGTAGATTCACTGATCTTGAGCTGGCGCGGCGTTGCTGTCAGGCCAACTTGAATGGCGTTGGGGTTGTGGGTGAGCACGATGGACCACTTGCCCCACGCGGAGCGGTGACACTCATCGATGACGATGTGACTGAAATAGTCCTCGGGGTAGTTGGCCAGCAGGAAGTTGGCGTCAGCATCCTCGGTATCCACGTTGAGCGTTTGATACGTCGCGATGAGGACACGGGCGTTTTTCTGGCTGTCCCCTGCTGTGACTGGTTGGGCATCTGAGCCGAAGGCGTTCTGGAAGGCGCCTACCGCTTGCTTGCGCAGCTCGTCGCGATCACATAAGAACAGCGCCTTGCGCAGTTGGCCTGCATCTGCGATGCGGCGCAACAGATTCACGGCGATGAAAGTCTTGCCTGCACCCGTTGCCAGCGAGAGGAGTGCACGTTTCTCTCCACGTGCGATGCGCTCCATGACGGCGCGAATGGCAGCATCTTGGTAGTACCGGCGGGTTGCCTCGCCACCCTTGTATGGAGTAATGAGCGGCTGAGCGGCCTCGTCAGTTAGGAGGAAGCCCATGCCATGTTCATAGCGCGTACGCAGATCAGTGGGCGTTGGCAGCTCGGTCATGGGCAGAGGTCCACGCGTCATTCCGGAGAACCGGTCAAACTCAACGAACAGGTGACCGTTGGTCGCAATGACAAATGGAACGTTAAGTCGCTTGCAGGATGCGTAGGCCTTGGCTTGTTCGAAGCCGTGGTTGGGCGGTAAGTGGTCGGCCTTGGCTTCGATGAGGGCAACCGCAAGGGGTTGGGTCGAGGGATTCACTCGGACGCGCAGCGTGTAGTCGATACGCCCCTTCTTCTCCTTGACCGGCTTGCCATCGATGATCTGCACACTGCCGGCGGATTCCTCTCGCTTGATGAGGTCCTCCGTCCATTGGCGCTCGTGCAGTGCCGGGTCAATCAGTTTCGCTCGTGTGTCGCTTTCACTCAAACTCATTGTGGTGGATGCCCCCTTCAGTAGGCAGAACCTAGTCGAGACTATACCTTCTCATACTACACCGAAACCACAGACGGGCAATTCTGAGGGACTCATCAACTTGCTCCTGTAGTCGACTCGTGGTTCAACGCAGGTGGAAACGACGCATTCCACTTCTTGGCCAACCTCTGAACAAGGCGGTAGGCACTCACATAATCGTCTACGGGATTGTTGGACATATCTGCAAAGGGGTCATCGTGGGCGACTACGCATCTCTTCCGGTAGAGCTCCAATACTGCGAAGCGCTTGTCCAGAATGGGTTTCTTTGTCCGTTGTCTGAGCGCATCCTTTGCTTCCTCGTATTCCATGAGACCGAGGCACAACGAGACAAAGACATATCGTCTTCTGAAAACCAACCCGATTCTGGTTGAACCATTCTTGCCTTGGCTGGTGCAGCATTCTTGTATGATAGCGTTCGCCTTAGTCACTAACTCTTGGTTGCCGTTCTTCTTGAGAACCCCCTCTAGGGACTTGAGCAGGTCATCCAGAATGGTGACAGCGAATACCATAGTTGCATTGAACACGAACGGCAGGAAGCTCTTTGACTCAGCAATGTCCATCAGAGTATCTGGATCGCTGGGATCGCGGAGCAGTGGAGAATGTGCCACTTCTGCGTAGAGGTTCATTTCTGCATCGTGCTCTTGGGCTTCTTTGCGCAGCGTAATCAGGAGTCCAAACACTTCAAGTAGGTTTTCAAGGCATTCCGATGCAGCTTCAGCAATAGATGAGTTAGCTTCGACTGCCGGCACGGACAGGGTCTTCCTTGGTAGTCTTGTAGCCGTATCAGGCCCCCTTGTGGTCGGACGTCGGTATCGACCTCTGATCGCGTCCTTCCACGTTCTTTATATCAGCGTTGAGAACGCGCAATATATCGCTCGCTTCATACACTTTTCCGTAGCGCCGCGCATCGCGTGGTTTCAGGATGCCTTCCTGTTGCAGTCGTTCGACGTGCAGCTGTGCAGCACGATAGGTGACCCCAAGGAGCTTCGCTGCTCCCGGCACCGTGACAAATGGCTGCTCCATGAGACTGTCTGCAAGCCGGAGCGTGAGTGTCGACGTCCGGGGCTGGGACTCCAGCTGCAGATGCCACGAGTCTCTGAGGTCTTGCAATGAGCGCAGTCTGGTTAGCGTGTCATGTGATTCGCTGATGACTGCAGAGAGGAAGAATCGGATCCATTCGAGCCACTCGCCGCGTGTGCTGACACCGAGGAGAAGGCGATAGTAAGTGTCTCGGTTACTGTCGAAGTAAGCGCTCAGGTACAGCAGGGGTGAGGGAATCAGATTCCACTGGACCGCCAGTAATGCCAGCAGCAGGCGGCCGACGCGTCCATTCCCGTCGACGAATGGATGGATGGCCTCGAACTGATAGTGGACCAGCGCGAGCCGGACCAGCTGTGGATACTCTGGTGCGCCGTGGATGTACTTCTCTACGTCCCCTAGTCCTACTGTCATGGCGTCGACAGGAGGGGGCACATACGTAGCTTCATTCAGGGTGCAGTCTGCGGGGCCAATCCAGTTTTGCTCGGTCCTAACCTCACCTGGCGTGGCCTGTTCACCACGGACGCCCTTCATGAGGTGACGGTGTAGCTCGCGGATTAGTCGCGTACTCACAGGGAGCGACTCAAGACGGTGCAGGCCGTACTCGAGTGCAACAACGTAGTTGTACACCTCATGCGCATCTTCATCGTCAGAGGAATTCCGCCGCGAGGGTTGATCAGCCTCGTAGCGGTACAGGTCGTCGAGCCCGGACTGGGTGCCCTCGATATGCGACGACAGTACGGCTTCCCGTCTGACAAGGGGTTTAACAAGCAAGGCCGAATTCTTCACGAAATGTCCGATGCCGGCGAGTTGCCCCAGTGACTGATCTGCCTGGGACAACAATAGCAACGTATCGGCATCAAGCTCGACACGTGGTGGCAGTGGATTGGGAATGAAGGCCGAGTACTTTGACGCACCGCTGCCGATGGGCGTCAGACGTCCTGGACTGTCGCGCGTAAACATAGTTATATCCACCCGACCACCTCGTTGTGTATGAAGGTACAATTCGCCATGCTCAAATTATACTTTATCCGACAAAAATACAATTTGGTTGTGTATGAACGTACAATTTGTCGTCTTGAAATTGTACCTTAGCTGACAAAAGTATAATTCTTGTCCGCTTTGTCCCGGCCCCTTGAGTTTGCTGTCTGCGAACTAGACTTAATATGAAAGGGTATCTGTTGAGATTGTCCGGAGGCATTGATGGATGAACTGGTTGCCTGGCTGCTGGAAAGACTGGGAATTCGGTCAGAAGAAGGTTCCGTCGCGCTGGGTCACATTGCTCGTTGAGCGCGCGCGACTGCGCATAAGTAATTGATAGAGGAGTCAGATATGGAGACGATCGATCTTCGCAAGCAGATGAAGGAGCTGTGGAGCCCGCCGGTGGGCAAGATGGTCCTCGTCACCGTGCCTGCCATGCCGTATCTTGTCATCGAGGGGGTCGGCAATCCGTCGACGTCCAGGGCGTTCCAGGAGGCTATCCAGGCATTGTACTCGGCCGCCTATACCATGAAGTTCGGAGCTAAATCCGCTGGTGTCGCGGAATGGAAGGTAACGCCACTCGAGGCACTGTGGTGGAACGCGTCCGGACGGGACCTGACTGATGCCGACTTCGCGGCGACGACGCCAGGGGAGATGGCGTGGAAGGCTCTGGTGATGCAGCCTGCGGTCGTGACCGGGGATATGCTGGAGCAGGCGAAGGCTGAGGTCGTTCGCAAGAAGAAGGACGTGCCTGCTCTTGCACAGGTACGTCTGGAGACGTGGACTGAGGGAGTGTGTGCTCAGACAATGTACGTGGGGCCGTACGAGGGGGAGCGTTCGACGATCGACATGATGCACACGTGGATAGTTGCAAACGGCTACCGTGTGCAAGGACGGCACCACGAGCTGTACCTCAGCGATCCCAACCGCACGGCGCCTGAGAAGATGAAAACCATCCTTCGGCTGCCCGTGCAGAAGGTTCAGTCGTAGCTCGGGGATACCATGTCCACCACGCACAGGAGGCCGAATGGAAGCCAGCGTGTTGTGCGTGGCGTCACGGTCCAGTTCCGGCGCGTCCGTGGTGTTCAGGCCATGTGCTGGAAGCGGCGAAGACTGACCCCTCTACACACTTCACCGACTAGAGCTTGATTGTCACCGTCCTGCCGACCGGGTCCCACGTGACGATACATCCCAGATTCTCGGCGACGAACCGGAGGGGAAGCAGCGTCCTGCTGTTGACGATCATTGCAGCGACGTCCAAAGGTACGTTCGCGCCGTCCACACGTGCCTGATTAGAAGCGATCCAGATCTCGATGGTATGCGTGCCGAGCGTCACGGTCGCCTTCCGGGCGACGGCATCCCAGCCGACACTCCCTTCGAGGGCTTCGATCACTGCGCGGATAGGGAGCAGGGTCCGGCCTTCGCGGATGATAGGCGGCGAGTCGAGCGTTGCGCGCGTCCCGTCGACGGACATTGCCGACGAACCGATAGTGAGCACCAGTGTGTACGATGCAACCGGAGGCTGGACGACGGGGACATTCTCGAGGCGGTACAGGCCGACGGCGTTAGCAGCATACACCATGCGGGGGTTCGAGGAGTCCACGGCAAGCGCAGAGATGTCCCCAGTGAGCGTTCCGCCTGCCTGGGTCCAGGAGGCGCCGCTATCAGTCGACGAATACACTCCGCCAGAGGTCATGAGACCACTGTCGCCTGCGTAGAGAACAGATGACTTGCCTGGATCCACAGCGAGCGCAGCGATACCGAAGAAGTACTTGAGGGCGCCCAACGTGCTGAGACCGGTTCCTTGTGACCAGGTAACTCCTCCGTCCCTGGATTTCCAGACGCCTGCCGTGGTCCCAGCATAGACAGTGTCGGAGGTCACCATGACCGTCATCACGTCTGCTTCTGAAGAATTGACCTGCATTTTCCCAGTGGTTTTCGTCCAGCCGGCACCAGCGTCACCTGAAACGTAGAGCGAGTCTTCGACCACTGCATAGACCGTCGCGGGTCTTCCTGGATCGACGGCCAGCGCTGTCACGTGATCACTGGATATCCCGGATGCAGCCATCGTCCAGGTTGCTCCGCCGTCTGTGGACTTCAGGACGCGTCCCTCCGTCATCATACCGGTGTCGCCAGCATAGACGGTCTGTGGATTCGCGGGGTCGACCGCCAGTGTGGTAATCGCATAGTAGTAGCGGATTATTCCAGTGCCCGGGAGCATTCCCGAGCCTTGCGACCACGTTGCGCCTCCGTCGGTCGACTGGAATGCTCCGCTGGAGGTTCCCGCGTACAGGCGGCTGCCGTCACGCGCAGCGGCAAGGACAAATACCTTGAGGGTCGCCTTGATGCCGGTGCCATACTGCTCCCAGGTGCCTCCTCGGTCCGTCGACCTGAACAGTCCCCGGTCGGTTCCTGCGAAGACAGTGCCGGGGTTCGTGGGATGAACCAGAATAGCATGGACCCGCCCTGCGTCGAGCGAGGTCTTCTGCCACGTTGATGTCGCCCCTGAGGTTGGGGCTGGGAGTAGCAGCAGGCCGGGGACGGTCAGCAAGCAGATGGCAGCCACAACAATCAGTACAGCGACTAGACGTTTCATGGACACCTCCTAAGTATTGTATTACTGACGGAGAGGAAAATTCACTACTTTTATTTTAGACGTACGGAAAAAGGAGTCAACGGCCAACCAGACTGGGGGTGAACGCTCGCATTCGTGACAAGACGCATATACTTAAATATGTTGGAGTGTGAACTCTGACATGGCGAAGACCAGCGCCCCACGCACGTTGTGGGACGTTTCGGCTTTTCGGACGTAGCCACTCGGTCACTTGGCACAACCGCGCTGCGCAGGACCGGTTTGTCCGCG
>Ga0209226_10000757_pt1 | contig 16440 bp, 13 predicted proteins | sample BarGraNGADG00212_2_FD_184497 | JGI IMG/M metagenome (GOLD analysis project Ga0209226, IMG submission 184497) | Arctic peat soil microbial communities from Barrow, Alaska, USA - Barrow Graham LP Ref core NGADG0011-212 (SPAdes) (version 2) | ecosystem: Environmental > Terrestrial > Soil >...
CGCCTCGGGCTGACCCAGCGTCGGCACATCGAGATAGGCAAGGATATTGCGCAAATGCTGCTGGGCCATGGCCGTTCCGGGAGCGCCGGTAGAAACACCCAGAATGCCTGCCGGCTTGCCCGCCCAAGCGTTCTGGTCGTGGGGACGCGAGGCGTGGTCGATGGCGTTTTTGAGCACACCGGGCAGCGAACGGTTGTATTCTGGCGTGACGAACAGCAGGCCCTGCGCCGACTTGATTTCGTCTTTCAGCCGTTGGACGGACTCGCCCTGGTTGGCGTCGTTGTCCGGGTTGTAGAGCGGCAGGTCGCCGATCTGCGCCTGCTTGAACGAGAACTCCGGGAGCGCCAGTTTCACCACGGCGCCGGCCAGCTTGCGGTTGAACGAATCCCGGCGCAGGCTGCCGACGAAAACGGCAATTTGGTATTGGCTCATGACGATCTCCTTTGAATGTTTTAATTCCCAGGCAGGCGTTTGTCAATCCACATCATGCTTCAGACCCTCGGACTTTTCCTTATTTGCAGGCGTCCATGATGGCCGTGGCGATGCTCTGGTAATCACCCCCGAAATGATGACCGCCGCCCAAGGGTATACAGTGTGCCAGGGCCGGTTCCAGGTCATGGCACAGCGAATCGCTTTCATCTTCGCCAAAAAAACACAGGATGGGCAGGCCGCGCAGTTTTTCCACCTCGGGCCTGACCGGCCTGGAACTGTTATGGGAAAAACTCCCCAGCCAGTCGCTGAGGTGAAACTCGAAGTCCACCTCCCGGCTGGGACCGAGCAGGGCGACCAGGCGGACCGCCGCCCGCGCCGAGGGACTCAGGCCATTGATCATGAAAGGCAGGACATCGGCCCCCAGGGAGTAGCCCACCAGGACGGCCTGCTTTTTTTTCCAGGCAGCCAGGTAATGGTCCAGGAGGCGCTGCAGGTCGCGGCCCGCCTCCTCGGGAGTGCGCTTTTTCCAAAAATATTTGAGCGAATTGAAGCCCACCACCCCGATGCCGCTGGCGGCCAGGGCGTTGCCGATGCTGCGGTCAATGGCCGCCCAGCCGCCGTCGCCCGACACCACCACGGCCAGGTAATCTTTTTGCCACTTTTCCGGCAGTATCTCGACCAGCGGCAGGTCGGCAACCGGAGTGGGAATTGCTTGCGCCTGCTGCAGTGGCGGCGGGGGTGGTGTAAATATTTTCCGGCAGGCCTGCTGGAACTGGGGCAGCCAGTTCTTTTGCACCGAGAAGCCGTGGCCGACGTGCTCGAGCATGATGATCTCGGCTTGCTCCACCGAGTTGACGTAGGCACGGGTTGAAGCGGCGTCGCAAACCTGGTCGATCCAACCCTGCATGACGATCCAGGGGGCGGCAAGCCGGCGCAGCGGCAGAAAGATCACTCCCTGGCCGCGAGGCCCGGCCTGCCATTCCAGCCCATACCCCTTGCAGAAAGGTTTTTTCAATGGCAGGTCGGGGCAAAACCCCAGGCTGACCGCCCCGGCAAAAGTTCCGGGAGGCGCCTGCGCCAGCAGGGCATAGGCCAGCGTGGCCCCGGAGGAATAACCGACCAGCAGCGGCTGGACATAATCGGGGAAGTTCTTCAGCTTCTGGATATACTTGCTCAGCAACTCAAAATCGGCCGCCGGGTAAACGCACTTCTCCGGGGAGGCCGCAAGCTGTCCAAGATAATGGATGATGTCGATGCCGGCCACCAGGGCATCCATCCCGGCCACGGAGCGGGCCATGTCCACCACGCCCTTGTTCCAGCCCCCGTCACCCGAAATGAACAATACGACATGCGCGGGCTGGGGTTTGTCCGCATAGAGGGTGACCTGGCCGAAGCGGCCGAAGCGGATCACTTCCTGAGCGGACAGATGCCAGCAGGTTAGAATCATCACCAAGGCAAAGACAACATATAACAAAGACAAATTCCTGTCTCTCATTTGCTCACCAATCCTTTCAAGCCGCGCGACACCAGAGCCGAAACATTGGCCAATACGCGCGGCAGGGCAATGCCTCCGGGACCGGCCAGGTAGCGAGGTTCCCAAACCGGCCGGAATTTTCCCTTGTAGCGGCGCACGCCCTGGAAATTGTAAAAGTTCTCGCCGTGCTGAAAAAGGAAAGCGCCGAAACGGTTCCACAACGGCGCCATGCTCATGCTCGGCAGGCCGGAAAAAGGGGCCATGCCCAGGTTGAACCAGGAAAAACCCTTTCCCCTGCCCCAGAACATTAATTGCACGAAAAGAAAATCCATGCAGCCTTCGGGGGCGTCGGGGCTGAAGCGCATCAGGTCCACGGATAATTCTTCGCTGCCGCCGCCGGCCCAGATGTTGGCGAAAGCCAGGATACGCTCACCGCGGCGAACCACGGCCAGGGGAAAACGCTCCAGATAGTTTTCATTGAAAAAACCCATGGAAAAGCCCTTTTCCCGGGTCCGTTTGTGCAGCAGCCAGCTGTCGGAAACCTGCCGCAGCTCTCCCAGCCTGGCCGGGACGTCTGCCGCCGGCAGGATGGCGAACTGGCAGCCCTCCTCGAGCAGGCGGCGGCTGATGTGGCGGAGCCACTTGTTGGCGCTGCCTTCCAGGGATATCTGCGCCAAGGGCACCCGGGCTTCCTCGCCCAATTTGAACATGGCCAGTCCCAGGTCGATATACAGGTGGAGATAGCGGCGGGACACTTCATAAAAAACGGTCCAGCCGTCATGCTCGTCGCTGAGTTCGTGGAATTTCCAGATCAGTTCTCCGGCCTCTTCCGGCTTGCCCTGCGGGTCACCCATGGCCACCCAACTGCGCCCGATCCGGGCGTACATCAGGAAGGCTGAGCCGCTGGCGCTGAATACCAGCGCTTTGTCGCCCAGCAGGGCCAGATTGGCCAGGGTATCGCCGGACGCGGCGATCACCGGCAAGGCCGCTTCGATATCCGCGGCGGCAGGCAGGGGCAAGCGCGGAGTTCCCGGCCGGAGCAGGCGGTTCAGGACCAGGACGAAAGCCAGGATGATGGCCCCGGTCGTGGCCCGCAGGGAACGCGGGGCGTCCCCGGAGAAGGTGAATTGCCACCACAAGTCGTGAGAATAATCGACATGTTTAAAAGAAAAGACGCCCAGCCAGATCGAGCCGAATAGAATGATGACGATCGCCGCGATCCAGAACGGAGAAAAACTCTGGCTCGCCAGCGACCGACGGCGGTAAAAGCTGCTGCGGCCGACCAGCAGCAGAGCGCCGAGCAGCACGGCCAAGGCCAGGGCTTCCTCATAATCGATGCCCTTGACCAGGGAAAGAAAAATCCCTCCCGCCAGAAATATGAGGGTCAGGCGGTAGGCGGTTCCCAGCCGCCGCTGCAAACCGCGGGCCAGGAAGATCAAGCCGGTCCCGATCAGACTGGCCATAAAATGAGCGATTTCCAAAATCGGCAGCGGCACGACATTCTTTATCAACCCGATGCGGGAGGCTACGGCGGGAGTGGCTCCGGAAAACAACAGGACAGCGCCACTGGCCAAAGTCAGCAACGCGAACAGCTCGGGGAGCAAAATACCCAGCCAGCTGCCGGCAACCTGCAAATATCTCTTTAAACGGGGCATTTGCGGCAGGACCTGGCGCAAGGCCAGGGTGACCGCCCCGGCCAGAAGCGGCAGCAGGTAATAAATGGCCCTGTAAGCCAAAAGCGCACCAACCACGGCCGGTGCCTCCGCACTGGGAGCCAGCAGCACCAGAAAAACCGATTCGAATACGCCAAGCCCTCCTGGCACCTGGCTGCCGGCCCCGACGATCTGCGCCAGCAGGAAAATGGCCAGCAAACCGATGTAGGTATGCCCGGGCAGCGGCGGCAGCAGCATGATGAGAACGCAACCGGCAAACAGCCAATCGGCGGCCGACAGCGCGACCAGGATCGCGGACATCTTCGGGGCGGGAGGGCTGAGCCGCCAGCGGCCAAAACCCAGGCTCAGGCGCCGCCAGGCCAGGACGAAGAAGACCGCAATCAGGAGCAGGAAAAGGAAACCCAGCGGCCGGACCGTGCCCAGGGGCAAGTGCAGGGACGGCGGAACGGGCAGCGGATCGATGACAAACGAGATCCCGGACAGGAGGAAAAAGCCAAGCCAGAAAAAAACGGAAAGCAGCGCCACCAGCCGGGAGACATCCCCCAGGGAGATTCCCATGGCCGTATAAAACCACAGCCGCAGCGAACCCCCGCTCAAAAGGGCGTAGCCGACACTGTGGCTGACGGCATTACTGAGGAAGGAAGTGAACACCGTGCGGTTCAGCGGCTGTTTGCGGCCGATGGCCCGGAACACCAGGGCTTCATTGCCTGCCAAAGCGATGAAGCTCAGCAGGGTAAACGCCAGCGCCTGCGCGATATGGCTGAGGGGGATGGAACGCAAATAGATCAGGATTTCATGAAAATGAATTTGCCGCAACTTGCCTTGCAAGATAACCAACGCGGCTGCGAACAGCACCAGCCCCATGGCCAGCGCCAGGTTTTTCTTCAATCTTTCTAGTTTCATGGATCCGGGCCTGCCATGCATTTTGCTGCGGACGGCAGGCTCAATTCCTATTTAGCATAAACCCTTTGCCAAAGCAAATGGAACCCCGTCCCCGGGAACTGGATTTTCCCGGCGCGGCCCGGGCGGCATCGAGATCAAGAATTAGGTGCAGGAAGAAGAACTCGGTTTACGGCATAAGGTGGACGGTTTACGGTGAAGAAAAGATAAATCCCAAGTTCCAAATCCCAGTGTCCTAAACAAAGAAGTAGATGGGTAAAAGGGTTGAAGGGTAGATGGGTTAGGAAAACAGCAAGCGTTCGCTGTCATTGCGATTGCCCCATCAACTCATCTTCTCATCAACGAATGCTCGCTTCCCTTGTTTGGGTCATTGGATTTTGGTGCTTGGGATTTGGTATTTTAGTCTTATGGCTTTCACCGTCCACCGTCTGCCATACGCCGAGTTCCTGTCTTCTACTTTTTAGCTAGATCTATAACCTGCTGCATGACGCGCATGATGTTTTCGCCCCAGATCTTGGCAATGTCTTTTTTGCTATAACCGCGGCGCACCAGCTCAATGGTGATGTTTTTCAATTGGGTGACGTCTTTGCAGTCGGCCAGGCCGCCGCCGCCGTCGAAGTCGGTGCCGATGCCCACGTGGTCGATGCCGATCAGGCGCACGATGTGGTCTATATGGTCGACCGCGTCCTTGACGTAAACGGGCGGAGACGGGTAGCGGACATCCAGGTCGTCGTATTCCTTTTCCACCAGGTCACGCACGGCCTTGTCCTTGATGCCGTCCCAGCCGCCATAGGTTTCATCGATCTTTTTCCGGAACGCGGTGAAGGCCTGGTCACGTTCGGGGTTGGGCGGCGGCTGCTTGATGTAATCGTTGAGGATGCAGAGCTGGATGACGCCGCCGTTCTTCTTCAGGGCCAGCAGCATCTCGTCGCTCAAGTTGCGCGGGCTGGCCGACAGGGCCCGGGCGCAGGAATGCGAGGCGATGACCGGTGCCTTGGTCAGTGCCAGCACGTCGAAAAAAGAACGGTCGGAGATATGGGAGATGTCGACCATGATCCCGAGCTCGTTGAGCCGCCGCACCACCTGCCGGCCCCAATCGCTCAAACCGCGGTCTTCTGGGTCCTTGCGGTCGGTCGAGGAGTCGCAGATGTCGTTGTCGGCAGTATGGGCCAGGGTGACGTAGCGCACGCCGCGACCATAAAAATAATCGATTCCGGCCGGGTCGTGGCCCAGGGGATAGCCGTTCTCCATGCCGATGAAAATGGCGCGCTTACCTAGTTTTTCCAGGCGCCGCGCGTCCCGGGGAGTCAGGGCCAGGCCGCACAGGTCCGGGTATTTCGCAAACATCGCGTCCAAGGCGTCCAGAACGGCAATGGCCTTTTCCTTGGCTTGGGCGTTCCCGGCATCGGTCCTGGGCCCCTGGGAGACGAACACGGCGAAAAAGGAGGCATCGAGGCCGCCGGCCTTCATGCGCGGGAAGTCCTGGCAGCCGCTGCCGGGCTGGCCGGGAGTATGGTATTTGCCGATATCCCAGCCCTTTTCCAACAGCATGAGCGGCGTATCGCAATGCGTGTCCACGGTGAAGACCTGGCCGTGCCAGCGCAGGGCCTTTTTGACCAGGGGATCGCCTGCCCCCTGGAGTCCCCCGGCGGAGATGAACAGCGCCGCGGCGGAAAAAATAACCAGCAAGAAAAGTTTGGCTTTCATGGATTACCTCAGACAAGTTATACTAAAAAACCGGGGCATTAGTTCACCTTTGGCCGCAAAAATACTTTTTGCGCAAAAAAAACGCCTGTGTTATAATTTTTCACATGCTGGACACTAATTTTATCCGCAACAACCTGGAACTGGTCAAGAAAAAAGTCGAGGCCAAGGGCGTGCTGTTCTCCGAGGAGCGCTTCAGCTCCCTGGACCAGCGCCGCCGCCAGGTCCTGGCTGAAAACGAGGAACTGAAAAGCCGGAAAAACAAGCTGGCCAAGGAAACCGGCTACTTGAGAAAGAGCGGCGCCCCGACGCGCGAACTGGAACTGCAGTCCATGGAACTTTCCAAGATGATCGACGACCTGGAAACGCAACTGGCGGCCGTGGAAGCCGAATTCCAAGATTTTCTCCTGAACGTGCCCAATCTCTTCCACGATTCGGTGCCGGCCGGTCACGATGCCTCCTGCAACGAGCTGGTGCGGGAATGGGGCGAAAAACCTTCTTTCGAGTTCACTCCCCGCCCGCACTGGGAATTGGGCGAAGCGGGCCAGACCCTGGATTTCGCCCGGGCGGCCAAGATTTCGGGTTCGCGCTTCACCGTGTATTTCGACACCATGGCCAAGCTGGAGCGGGTGCTGATCCAGTTCATGCTCGACGTGCACACGACCGAGCACGGCTACCGGGAAGTGCTGCCTCCTTTCCTGGTCAACGACGCCAGCCTGATCGGCACCGGCAACCTGCCCAAGTTCAAGGCCGACCTTTTCAAGATCGAGGACTACAACCTGTACCTGGTCCCCACCGCCGAAGTGCCGCTGACCAACATCCACCGCGACGAGACCCTGGACGAAAGCCAACTGCCTATCAAGTACGTGGCCTACACCCCCTGCTTCCGCAGCGAAGCCGGTTCGCACGGCAAGGACATCCGCGGCCTGGTGCGCCAGCACCAGTTCAACAAGGTCGAACTGCTGAAATTCACCTCGCCCGACCGCTCCTACGCCGAGCTCGAGGAATTGACCGCCGATGCCGAATCCATCTTGCGCAAATTGGAGCTGCCCTTCCATACCCTGGCCCTGTGCAGCGGCGACCTCTCGTTCTCCTCGGCCAAGACCTACGACATCGAGGTCTGGATGCCGGCCCGCGCCGGATACCTGGAGATATCCTCCTGCTCGAATTTCGAAAATTTCCAGGCGCGGCGGGCACGCATCAAATACAAGGGCAAGGACGGGAAAAAGGACTTCGTCCACACCCTCAACGGCTCGGGACTGGCCGTGGGCCGCACCGTGGCCGCCATCATGGAAAACTACCAGACCGCCGACGGCAAGATCCGCGTCCCCACCGTCCTGCGCCCCTATTTCCCCGGACGTGACACGTTGTAATGCCTTATTTCAAGTGCACGCTGATCGATGAACAGGGCCATTACCTGGACCGCGAATACTACGCCGAGAACAAGAAGGAAGTCTGCGCTTCCTTTAGCAACCTGGACGAGAAGCTGGTCCGCGTGCGCCGGCTGTGGTTCAGGGATCTTTCGCTGAAAAAGATCTTCAAAAGAAAGATCGGCTATATCGAGTTCCTGCTGTTCAACCAGCAACTGATCACCCTGCTCAAAGCCGGCATCCCCATGATCCGGGCCCTGGAGATCATCATCCAGAACACGCGCCTCGGCATCCTGCGCGAGATTCTCGGCAAGGCCGCCGGCAACATCCGCAACGGCATGCAGATCTCCGAGGCTTTCGCTTCGGCCCAGATCCCTTTCCACAAGATCTACAAGGCCTCGCTGCTGGCGGGCGAAAAGAGCGGCCACCTGGAGCAGGTCCTGGAAAAATTCAACATTTACCTGGGCAAGATCAGCAACCTGCGCCGCAAGCTGGTCAGCAGCCTGACCTACCCGGTCATCCTGTTGCTGTTCATGATCTCCATGGTGCTGTTGATCTCGGTCTTCGTCATCCCCAAATTCTCGGCTTTTTTCGAAAACATGGATGCCCGCCTGCCGGCCATTACCCTGTTTTTCATCTCCGTCACCCAGTACATAAAAGAAAATATCGTGATGTACCTGGCAGCGGCCGTCCTGGCCTACGCCGCCATCCGCGCCATCGAACATTTCAACCCGCGCGTGATCCTCATCGACCAGGCCAAGGTCAGGATCCCTTTCATCGGCCGGGTCATCCATGAAAACGCCATCGCCGTTTTCGCCCGCACGCTGGCCATCCTGATCTCGGGTGGCATCCCGGTCCCCGATTCGGCCGAGATCGCGGTCGAGACTTTCGCCAACAAATTTTACTACAGCCAGGTGCGCGCGGTCCCGGAAAAGATCCGCCAGGGCAACCTGCTGTCCGAGGTGCTGGAGGAGATCGCCATCATACCGCGCATCCTGGTCGAAATGATCCGCGTGGGCGAAACCTCGGGCAACCTGACTGCCGTGCTCGATGAAAGCGCTGAATACTACGAACGTTCCATCGACAACAAGATCAACGCATTGATTTCACTGATCGAACCTGTTATAATAATCGCCTTGGGGATGGTGATCGCCGTGATGCTTGTTTCCGTGTATTTGCCGATATTCAGTTCCATAAGGATCATCCAGTGAAAAAAAGCGTCAATATTTCCGAAGTGAAGATCAACTATCAGCTACTGGCAAAATTTCCGGCCGAATTCCTGATCAAGAATCTGTTCTTCCCGCTGGAGGAAAAAGACGGCAGTATTTCCGTGGCCATGCCCGACCCCGAAAACCTTGACAAGATCGGCATGATCGAGAATTTCACCCAAAAAAAAGTCTTGCCCTTTTTCGCCAACCGCGACGAACTGGAAAAATTCCTGAAAAAAAGCGACACCTACACCAAGGTCCTGCGCGACAAGACCGAGACCTTCACCGTGAAAAAGACGGCCGAAGTCGTCGACGAAGAGGTGGTGACCATCGAGAGCATCACCGAGGAAGACGATTCGGTCATCAAGCTGCTGAACAACATCATCCTGACCGCGGTCAACAAGAAGGCGTCCGACATCCACATCGAGATCAGCGACGCCCTGGTCATCAAGTATCGCATCGACGGCATCCTGCACCAGATCATGGAGCCGCTGGACAGCTCCTTCCATTCGTTCCTGCTGACCCGGCTCAAGGTCATTTCCGAACTGGACATCGCCGAGAAACGCGTGCCCCAGGACGGGCGTTTCCGCATGAAGTTCAAGCAGAAAACCATCGACTTCCGCGTTTCGATCATGCCCAGCATCTACGGCGAGAACGCCGTCATCCGCATCCTCGACCGCGAGATGATCACCGAGAGCATCGGCGAGCTCCGGCTGAAGCAGCTGGGCTTCTCCCCCTATATCCTGGAAAAGATCAACTACTACATCCGCCAGCCCTACGGCATGTTCCTGGTCACCGGGCCCACGGGCAGCGGCAAGACCACCACCCTCTACGCCGCCCTGAACGAGATCAAGGACCCGGCCGACAAGATCATCACCATCGAGGACCCGGTCGAGTACCAGGTGGAAGGCATCATGCAGATCCCGGTCAATGAGAAAAAGGGGCTGACCTTCGCCAGGGGGCTGCGCTCGATCCTGCGCCACGACCCGGACAAGATCATGGTCGGCGAGATCCGCGACCCGGAGACCGCCCAGATCGCCATCCAGTCGGCCCTGACCGGGCACCTCGTGTTCACCACCGTGCACGCCAACAACGTGTTCGACGTCTTGGGGCGCTTCATCCACATGGGCACCGACATCTATAGTTTCATCTCCGCCCTGAACTGCATCGCCGCCCAGCGCCTGGTCCGTGTCCTCTGCCCGCTGTGCAAGAAACCCGTCACCTTGAGCAAGGCCGAACTGGAATACAACCGCGTCGACAAGGCCCTGTTCAGCCAGCCTGTATTTCAGGCCTGCGGCTGCGAGGAATGCTCCGGTCTGGGCTATTCCGGGCGCACGGCCATCGGGGAAATCCTGGAACTGACCGACGAGATCAAGGAGATGATCCTGGCCAAAAAGCCGACTTCGGAGATCAAGAAGATCGCCATGGAGCAGGGCATGATCCCCATCAGGAAAAACGGCCTGAACTGCGTGAAGGCAGGCGTTACTTCCATCGAAGAGCTGAACCGGGTGACCGTCAAAGAATGGGTGTGAACAGTTTTTTCCTGCCCGAACGCCTGCCCCGGCAGGTCATCTATGCCGGCGACCGCCATGCCGAGGTGTTTGTCCTGCAGAACAAGAGGATCGCCAGCCGCAGGCGCGTGCCTGGAGCGTCCTTGGCCGAGATCTCCGCCGAGAGCTGGGCGGAGATCGCGGACCGCCTGCAGGCGCAAGACACCGGGATCATCTTCAACGCCGCTCCCTTCATATACAATTTTTTTGAGTTCGACAAACTGCCCTGGCAGAAAAAAGCGCTGCGGGAACTGGTGAACTGGCGGCTGCAGAAGGTGTTCCCCGAAAGCATCGACGCCTACGACCACCGTTTCTTCCAATTGGATAAAAAAAGGGTGCTCTCCATCCTGGTCAAGCGGTCTCTCCCGGAAAAAATAGGGCAGCTTTTCCTGGAAAAGCGCATCCCCTTGACCTACATCGGCAACTCTACCATGGAGGTCCTGGGCCGTCTGCGGCAGGCAAAACCCGCGCCCGATTTCTTCATCGAAAGCGACGCCGCCAGCTGCACGCTGGTTTTTCAAAACAAACGCTCGCCCATCTATATCCGCAAATTCAAAAGCGGCTCCATCACCGACACGGCCGAGGAAATCGGCAAAACCGTGCATTTCGTCAGCAACAACTACGGCATCGAACCTCGCCACTACTGGCTCATCGACCAGCGCGACGAAAGCGCGGACGCGGCCATGCAGGAAAAACTGGCCGCCGGGAATTTTTCCCGCCTGAACATCACCCCGGGGGGGGCGCCCTTTATCCCGGGCTGCAAATGAGAAAGATCTCTTACAACCTGGCCGTGACCCGCAAGATCGACGGCCGCTCCTTCGTCCTGCGTGCATCTATCCTTGTCCTGGCAATCCTGGCGCTCGGCGGCGCCACCATTTTCAACCTGGCCCGCGAGCACGGGAGGAGCCGCGCGGAAAAAAGCGCAAGCGGGCTGATCGAGCGGCAGATCGTCGAAAAGAAGAGCCTCGGCCTGCTGCAGGCCCGGGAGATCACCGCCTGGAAAAAAAAATGGGGCAAGGAACTGGCGGCGACAAACCGCCTGATCGAACGCAAGAGCTTCTCCTTCATAACCCGACTGGATTTCCTGGAAGAGGCCTGCGGACCGGGCATCCGCATCCGCCACCTCATCCTGACCAACGACGGCAGCGGCCAGATCAGCATGTCCATCGCCGCGCAATCACTGAAGCAACTGTTCGCCCTGTACAAAAAATTGGCTCCCTACGGGCTGGCCATCGCCAACGAAACCCAGACCGCGGCCGAATTCCAGGTCAACCTGGGTTTCAATATCAGCAATGAAAAAATTTGAGATCGCGGTCACGAGCCTGCTGGCATTGCTTGCCCTAAGCGCCGCCGGCTGTCTTTTTTCTTTCGCCTACCTGTCGATCCAGGATCTGTCACGACAGAGCCGCCTGGACAAGCAAGCCGCCTTCAGGCTCCAGGAAAAGGAATTTCAAAAACTAAGTGCGGAACACCGCGACTGGCAGAACCTCCCGGACGAATTGCGGAAGTTCCGCCGGGAATACATCATCAGCATGGACGATTTTGCAGTCTTGCGCCGTGACCTGAATGACTGCCTGGCCGCCAACCAGCTCATAGCCAAGAATATCACTTCCCAATTCGGCAGCGGCAAGGGCAAGGCCCGCAAAGTGGCCATCAGCTTTTCCCTGGAAGGCACCTACCGCGATCTGAAAAAATTCATCTACGACATGGGGAAAAAGCCCAAGATGCACTTTTTCGGGAGCATCGAACTGAACAGCAGCGCCGCGCTGGTCAAGGGCAAGTTCAACATGGAGGCCTACCTTGGCGAATAGGATCTTCGCCTTGCTGCTGCTTTGCCTGCTGGGCCTGCCGGCGCGGGCCGAATTGCTCAAAATGAGCCTGCTGAACAGGCCGGCTGCGCGCTTCACATTGAAATTGGATATCTTCAACGGCAGCAGCGAGGCCGCCGGCGACAGCAGCCAGGCCGGCCAGAAACAAACGCCAGCGGCCAAGGCGGAAACCCTGCAAAAATCCATCGCCGAAGAAATAGCCCAGTCGATCAGTTACGAGGGATTCATCGTCCGCAATTTGAAAAAATCGGCTTTGCTGAACGTCAGCGGCGAATTTTTCGTGGTCGGCGAGCAGGAGACGATCCTTGACAAGATCAAGATCCTGAAGATCAGCAAGGACGTGGTGACGATCGAATATGAAAACCAGCCTTACGATATCCGCATCAAAGGAGACCAAAATGGCTAAGATAAAAAGCAGGGGGTACCAGGTTCTTTTCCTGGCTGCCTTGTTCACGTGGCAGAGCTGCCTGACCACCACCTCCAGCATGCGCCAGGCGCGGGAACTTTTCAAGGCCGGCTACTACGACCAGGCCCGGGCGATCCTGAGCAAGGCCGCGGCGGAAAACCCCAAGAACTCCGAAATCAAGACCCTGCTTTTCCGCGCCCAGATGAACAGCTACCAGCTGCACCTGTTCCTGGCCCGTTCCAAGCGCAAGAGCGCCGACCGCCAGGCTGCCATCATGGAATACCAGCAGGCTTTGGCCATATTCCCCGGCAACACCCAGCTGCAGGAGGAACTCAACGCCTATACCAATCCCGGCAAGGCTGTCAAAGAGGAAAAAGCCGGTCCGACCGTGGTCCCTCCCGTGCGGCTGAACATCAAGAAAGACGAAAAAGTCAGCCTGAGCCTGAAAAACACACCGATCACCAATATATTCAAAAGCCTGGGCAAAAGCTTCAAGGTCAATTTCATCTTCGACAAGGATTTCCGCGATTTCCTGCACAGCCTGGAGATCGAGAACACCACATTTTATGAGATCCTGAAAGTGCTGTGCATGGTCTCTGGGTCGCAGTACCGCGTGCTGGACCCCAATACGGTGATCGTTTATCCAGACATCTTCGCCAAGAAAAAAACCTTCGACCTGCGGGGCATCAAAATATTTTATCTTTCCAACATCAAGGCCGAGGACGCCCGCAAGATGATCCAGACCGTGTTCCGCGATGAACAGCTGCTGCTGCAGGAGGATCCGAACCTCAACGCCCTGGTCATTCGCGCCGACTACGATTCGCTGGCTGACATCGAACGCTTCCTGGCCAAGATGGACAAGGAAAAAAACGAAGTTGAGATCAACATCGAGATCCTGGAGATCAACCGCAGCCTGATCAACAAGCTCGGCGCCGATTTCGGCACCGGCGTTTTCGGCATCGCCGCCGGCGGCCTGGACAGCGAGGGAAAAGTATCTTCCACTATGAATTTCAAGGACCTGGGCAGCGCCAATTTTTTCCTGACCATCCCCACCGTGGCCATGAACTTCCTGGAAGCGGACAGCAACAACAAGATCCTCGCCAAGCCCAACCTGCGCGGCATTGACGGCGAAGAAATTTCCTTCATGGTCGGCGACGAAGTGCCGATCCCCGAAACCCAGTTCCAGGCCATCGCCGCCGGAGGCATCAATTCCTCGCCGGTGACCACCTACCGCTACCGGAATGTCGGCGTGGAAATCAAGATCACCCCCTTCATCCACCAGAACAACGAGGTAACCCTGAAAACCAAATTGACCATCAATTTCATCGCATCAGAGCCAGTACCGGGTTTTCCCATTTTCGGCAAACGCGAGATCGAAAACAAGATCCGGCTGAAGGAAGGCGAGACCAATATCATCGGCGGCCTGATCCGCGACGACATCCGCGCTTCGCTGAACGGCATTCCGGCTTTGAGTAAAATCCCCTTGCTGGGCAGGCTCTTCGGCAATTCGCAAAAAACCATCAACCAGACCGACCTGATCTTTTCCATCACGCCCAAGATCATCCGCCGCACCCCCATCAGCAGCCGTGACAACGAAGCCATCTGGGGCGGAACCGAGCCGCCGGCCGCCAAGGCCGGAGACGCCGATGTCCCGGATGAAGAACAACCCGAGGTGGAGGAAGCGGAGCCGGAAAACCCGCCAGCGACCGACAACCGGGTGAGCATTTCCCCGACCCAGGCCAACATCCCGGTCAATGCCGACACATTTTTTTCCCTGCGCATCCAATCACAAACACCGCTGGCCAGCCTTTCCCTCAGCGGCTCGCTGAGCGGCGGCAGCAGCGAAATCTTGGAGATAAAAACTGAAGGCCTGGATGAAAAAGAGGTGAAAGTCCTGAAGAATATCTCGGGGAACTCGTTTGATCTGGGGCTGTCTTTCGGCCAGAACAGCGTGCAGACGCTGGCGGCCGCATTTGTTCAACTGAAGGTCAAATTCATGAACAAGGGCAAATATATCCTGAACATCGACAGCGTCAGCGCCTACGACGCCAAAAGGAACAAAGTGGAGATCGCCGGGGCATCCTGCCCGATCGAAGTTTATTGACCTTTTTGCCGCAGACCTGTCCCTGCTTGACCCGGTTTTCGGATTGGATTTAAAAAATTAAACTTTTCTTTTCCGGAAATTACGGTAGCGGATTTGAATCCCCACCCCCTCCCGATCAAAACCAGTTACAGCTTGGTTATTTGACTCTGTCCTTCAAGGCCTTGCCGGCTCTGAAGACAGGCACATTCTTGGCTTTGATGGAAATTTTCTGACCGGTCTTGGGATTGATGCCGATCTTGGCCTTTCTGTGGGCCACGGCGAACGTGCCAAAGCCGACCAGGGTCACCTTGCTTTTCTTTTTCAGGCAGGTGGACACGGAATCCAGAAAAGCATTGACCATTTTTTCAGTTTCAGACACTTTCAAGTTTGCATTCTCTGCAATAGCTTTTACCAATTCGGTTTTGTTCATCATTACCTCCTGCAAAGGATTTTAGAGTACCAAAACTCAAAAGTCAAGTCATAGCCTGCATTTATTTAATTTTTTTTCGTGAAACCGTTGACAGGACAGGATTAGCGGGTATCCGTTTTCGCGGGGTCGGGTAGGTTCGAAAAAATAGTGCTTGCTATCGGCGTTTTCGGCAAAATGCTTGTAGAGCGCAGCGGCTTCCTGTATAATCAATTTGCCAGGAGGTGCATCCATGGAACCCTCGATTCGTGCCGCCGCCGAAATCAACGTGGAAGAGATCATGGCCGCGATCCGCAAAAGGATCCAGGACAAAAAGGACTCCGGCCTTTTGAAGCAGAGTGAGATCGACGAGATCGCCGAAATGGAACTGCAGCCCCTGCCCGATTTCCTGGAGATCCCCAGCATCTACGAACCCGTGCTGTATCCGGGCTTTGCCGAGAACATGGCGCCGCCCGCGCCGCTGGAGGAAGCCATCCGGGAAACCGGTCCGGCCAAGGGCCTTTTAAAAAAGATCAGGAGCCTGCTTTTCCCCTTGATCCGCTTCATGACCCGCCCCCTGTACGTCGAATTGAAAACCGGGATCCTGGACCTGCAAAAGAAAGTACAGATCGTCCTGCCGATCGTCCTGCAGAGCAGCGAATACATCCGGCTGCTGCACAACGCCATGCACAACCTGATTGTCGAGGCCTCGAAGCTGAAAACCGAGGAGGAATTGCTGAAAACCAAGATCAGGATCCTGGAGGACAAGATGGAATTCCTGGAAAACCGGGAACGGGCCCTGGAGAAGAAACTGCCGTCCTGAATGAAAGTCCATCAATTTTTAACCTCCTATTCCTACGGCGACGCCATCGGCAACGAAGCCCTGGAGATCCGGGATTATCTGCGGGCCAACGGCATTGAATCCGAGATCTTCACCCTGCATTACCATCCCCGCTACGCCCGCCAGGTGCGCAACTATCTCGAATACGACCGTTTTTCCGATCCCGGCAACACGGTCATATTTCACTTCTCCATCGGCTCGCCGGTGACCAAAAAATTCCTGCGCCTGGCCGACAGGAAAATCATCATTTACCACAACATCACTCCCTACCATTTTTTCCTGGACTTTCACCGCATCCTGGCCAAGGATTGCTTCAAGGGCCGCATCGAACTGAAAAGCCTGGCCGACAAGGTCGACCTGGCCCTGGGCGATTCCGAGTACAACCGCAGCGAACTGGTCGCTGCCGGCTTCCCACGCACCGGCGTCCTACCCCTGGTCATGGATTTTGCCAAATTCGACCTGCCGGTACTGCCGGTTTTCAAGGAAATTTTCGCCGACGGCAAAAGCAATATTCTCTTTGTCGGGCGCATCATTCCCAACAAGAAAGTCGAGGATGTCATCAAG
>Ga0209226_10000761_pt1 | contig 16377 bp, 12 predicted proteins | sample BarGraNGADG00212_2_FD_184497 | JGI IMG/M metagenome (GOLD analysis project Ga0209226, IMG submission 184497) | Arctic peat soil microbial communities from Barrow, Alaska, USA - Barrow Graham LP Ref core NGADG0011-212 (SPAdes) (version 2) | ecosystem: Environmental > Terrestrial > Soil >...
GGGAGCTTTGGCAGTTGATTAGGCACTCGATAGGCGAGCAACCCGAGCCGAACACCGGGAAAGCCCGAACTCGGCCTATCATACTCAGAACAGCAGCAAAACCTACTTTATCCGGGGTCTGCTAGCGGGGTGGTTATGACCGGAACTCCCGTAGAACTGAACTGATATTTGTGACATCCTATGGATCGAGGTACCGACACTATGGGCGTGAAAGAGGAACTGCGGGTTCGGAACCGGGTCAAGCTGGCGCGGGTAGAACGCGGGTATACGCAGCAGGAACTGGCGGATCTGATCGGGGTGACCCGGCAGACTATCGGTTTGATCGAGGCCGAGCAGTATAACCCAACGCTGATCCTGTGCCTGCGCCTGGCGCGGGTGCTGGACAAATCGTTGAACGATCTTTTCTGGGCGGAGGAACTAACATGAACAACCAATCTGATGATGAACGCACGACTGCCACGCGGCAGCACAAGAGAGCTCTTTGGAAAACGCTCGGGTTGTCGTTTCTGAGCGGGTTCGGAACTCCCCTAATCAAGCATCCTGATGAGCGGGTTGCCGCAACACAGCAGAGATGGGCGGCGAACAGCGGCAAGTTCATGAGCGTGGCGCTGGGCATCGACTTGTGTGTACGCGTCTATGTGCTAAGACAGGATCCCCGGCTTTGCTGGGATATCGGTCTGATCTGGATGGTGAACGTTTTCCTGGTCAGCAGAGGGCAGATCAGGAGTGGCGTGCCGGCGGTCGGCGCGGTAGGCAAATGGTCGTGGAAAACACCCGGGCTAATGGTAGCAGGGCTTGCGCTGCTGATTCCGGCCGTAGTATTGTGGCTGACGGGCGGGACACACTCGTTGAAGGCCTATCTTGGTCTGGCCTTGCTTGCAGGCGGCAGCGCGTTTGTGACGCTGATGATCATGCGCCGCACCTACAGAAAGTGGGAGCGCAGGAACCTGGGGTCTGAGGCAGAAGAAAAAGATGGCGACGCAGAGTGAAGGACAATAACCTATCACCTGAACGTGATGGTCCTGATTGTTGGGATCATCGTTGCAACCTTGCCGGTGTATATCTACTCTTATGTAGTGTGGAGAGCCGTCGAACATATAGAAAAGGAGTCGTGAATGCAGATGAAGATTAGGGTATTGCTGGTGTGCTGTTTGATGGTGCTGTGCGCTGGTGGTTACGCCGCCGATACACCGGCCAAGCCGGAGCCCGCGAAGCCGGTGGTGAAGACAGAGCCGGTCGCGAGCAAGATCACGCTCGACGTCAAGGACACCCCTGTCGCCGACGTTATCACGTCGCTTGCGGGCCAGTCCAAGCAGAAGATTCTGCTGGAGTCGAACGTTAAGGGCAAGGTCACCTTGTCCTTGAACGACGTTGAACTGGACTCGGCGCTGTCGGCGGTGTGCAAGTCCACCAACCTGGTGTGGCGGAAGGTCTACATCGACCCGAAGTCCGAGTTGATCGATAAGCCCGACAGGTTCGCCGCTACCTTGCGGCTGATGGCGGGCCTGAGTTTTCCGGACCTGGTCGTAGCGGGCTCGTCCAATAACAAGATCGGGGTCCACTGCCAGCAGAAGCAGGGAGTGGAGGATGCGCAGGATAAGATCGTCAAGGACCTGGGGATGGCTCCGGTCTACCTGGTCAGCAATGACGCTGCCGTAGCCGCGAAAGAAGCCGCGAAAAGCACTCCCGTGAGCAAGTACACGGACATGGCGAAAGAGCAGCTCGACATGTTTATGAAGATGACCCCCGAAGACCGCGAGCAGGCGATGATGGCCGGTCTTGACCTGATGGACAGCGTAGGCCCCGAATACTACTCCAGCATAATGCAGACAATGATGAACACTAATCCGGAGAAGCTGCAGCGGCTTCAAGCCAGGGGGACGGACATGCTCTTCTCGATGTCCACCGAGCAGCGCAGGGCCATGATAAAGATGAACATGGGTGCCATGAAGAACATCACGCCTGAACAGATGAAGATTCTGCAGGACGATGCGGCCGCAATAGCCGAGGAGATAAAGAACGAGCAGCCCGCTCAGCCCGGCCAGTAATACGCGATACCCCTCGCACGTCACCCTGAACTTGTATACGTCACCCTGAACTTGATTCAGGGCCTGTGCATGGGTGCTGAATCAAGTTCAGCATGACGCGGTAGGTTCAGCACGACGTGGTAGGTTCAGCATGACGGCGTGCAGCTTTGCCACCGTGATCTACTTAGCTCATGATTCCCGCGGCGTCACGCCGCGTCGCGCCCGCGCTGCTCGATTATGTCAATGAAGGCGTCCACCAGATCGGGGTCGAACTGAGATCCCGCGCAACTCCTGATCTGGGCAACCGCTTCCGCGTGGGTCATCTTTTTTCGGTAGGCGCGAGCGCTGGTCATGGCGTCATAGGAATCGGCTATGGCGATGATTCTCGCGAGCATAGGGATGCTCTTGCCCGAAAGGCCGCTTGGGTAGCCCTTGCCGTCGAACCGCTCGTGGTGGTGCTTTACGCCGGGCAGTATCGCGCTCATCTGCTGCACTCGCCTGAGCATCCGCGAACCGAGATACGCGTGATTCTCGAACTGCTTGCGCTCCCCGGGGTCCAGCGGAGAACTCTTTTCCAGCACTTCCTCGGGAGTGCCTATCTTGCCGAGGTCATGCAGCAGCGACGCGGATCGCAGGCTGCCGATCTCGTCCTCGGACATACCCAGCTTCTCGCCAATCGCGACGGATACTTCCATCACCGCGCGCGAGTGGCCCTTGGTGTATTCGTCGCGATTGTCGATCATCGCCACCAGCGCTTCGATCGCATCGAGGTCATCGGTAGCGAGCAGCGCCTTCACGTGCGAGGTGCTCACGTGCTGAAGGTGGGTGCAGTTCTCGTCGTAGGTCAGGCAGCGGTTCCGACCACGCTGTTTGGCCGAGTAAAGCGCCGCGTCGGCGCTTAGGATAAGGGCATGCCTGGTCCGGGCATGGTCCGGGAATGTGGCCACGCCCGCGCTCACCGTCACCCCGCGGTTCTTGCCGAACTCGATCACGCTCTGCTTGTCGGTGGTTTGGCGGATCCTCTCCGCCACGGCCAGCGCTTCTTTCGCGCCGGTCTCCGGCAAGATCACCACGAACTCCTCCCCGCCATAGCGCGCAAGAACGTCGATGTTGCGCACGCAGTCCGCGCAGACATGGGCAAACCACTTCAGCAGCTTGTCGCCTTCCTGGTGCCCCCAGTTGTCATTGAACACCTTGAAGTAGTCCAAATCCAGCATCACAACCGAGAGTGTGCGTTCGTAGCGGCTCGCCCGCTCGATCTCCGAGTTCAAACGCTCCTGGAAGTAGCGATGGTTGTAGATCTCGGTGACACCGTCGATGTTGGCCCTTTGCTCCGCCTTGAGCCGGTAGAAGACCTCGCGATCGAACAGACAGCCGATGGCGACCGCAATGCACACGCAGACAGACTCCCAGATAAACATCGTGAGCATATGGGAGCCGAAGCAATACTCGAGGTTCCGCATCAGGGCCTGGTAGATCTGGACATCGCCCCAACTTGCCGACTCGACACCGTAGGCCCATACGCCCGCGATGTATGATACAGTCGCAAACACAATGCCGCCAGCGTAGAACATAAGGCGGTACTTCAGGCTCAATTTCACCTTGTTCTCAGTCATAATGCCTCTCTGCGCGACTCGCAAGGATACCATTATGATTATCAGGGTTTGCGGAGGCTTGCTGGAGGGCATAGAGGTTGAGTGTCACGAAAAGGTGACCGGGTGGTGGCAGGCTGCCCCTTGCGCACCACCCGGCGTGGGGTCGGATTACTTCGCCTTGCGGGCACGGGCCGCGTCGAGCTTGGCCCGCTGCTCCGGGGTGAGCTCCGCCAATATCTTCTCTTTCTCGGCAGCGCGAATGGCCTTGATATTGGTCCTCTTCGCGTCGGCGGACAGGGTTGTGTCGTTGCGCACAGCTTTGATCTCGGTCTTGCCGCTCGCAAGTATCGACTTGATCTTTGCCTTCTGATCGGCGTTCAGACCAAGCTTCTCGATCAGGCCCTTGAGCCGACCGCCTTTGTGCGCCCTGCGCAGGTTCTTCAGTTTCTGCTGCTGCTCGGGAGTTAGAATCGCTTTGATCTGGGCAATCCCGGCGGCCCTGATCTCTTTGAGCTTGGCCTTCTTGGCCTCCGGGGGCAGCGACCCGTCGGCATTCACGGTCTGCGTTTTCGCCTTCACATCAGCGCGGATCGCCTTTAGCTTTACCTTCTGATCGGCGGTCAGGTTCAGGGCCTTGGCAACCTTGGCCTTGACACCCGCCGTTTGCGCGGACTTGCCGGCGGCCCTGGCCTTGGTGCGTGCCGAGAACGCCGCTTGCCCGAACAAGGTTGAGACGCCGAGGATCACAACCACTAGAGCGATAACTCTGTTTCTTCGCATTTAGTACCTCTCGTTTTCGCGTTAGTTAGATGCTTACGGAAGATTGGACGTAGATGCTCGGCGTCGGTTACGGGCGCCTCTAGACGAGCCAATCTATTGGGGTGTATCTTGCGGAGGGGGTATGGATATGGCGAACGACCTATCGACTACTCGCAGGGAGTTTCTTAAGCTCGTTGTGGCGGGTTCCGCGGGGCTGGTCGCGCTTGCCGCCGGCGGCGTAGGGCCTATCGCGGCATTTCGTCTGCGGCCTCTTGGTTCGCATCTTGCGATGCTTTTGCGTGCTTCATGAACCTGGACATCTCCGGCGATTGCCCCCCGGTCTTCCCAAGCGCGTCCAGCTTCTGGGCCGCAGTCATCGCGTTTGAGGTCGGCTCAACGCGGCTCGACCTCATGACGGCCATCCCCAGAAGAGAGACAATCAGGCTGACGATCAGCAGATATATCTGAGTCTTTCGTTTCCACGCTCCCATGCGCATCGACTCCTTTGACACTTGACACATGGGTTATTCCACGCCAGGGCGCATGAACTAGCGAACAGAGCACGGATGCCTCCAGGTAGGATACCTGGAGGCATCAAAATGGGGACGGTGGCAGTTGCGCGGTTCACTCGTCAATCAAGCTGCCGTTTGTCACCAGCATTGCCGGATGAAGGTCATCGCCGGTCCTAAAGCACGAGCTTATCCCGACAAGCACCACATACTTGCCCACCAGATCGGGCGGCGCTTCCTGGACAACCATCTTTACTCCCGCGTGCCCCGACCCATCATTGAGCGCTGAGCCGTCGTCCACGTAAAGAACGTCAGTGTCCTGATAGGTTACGCGTCCGGTAAGGCCCACAAAGAGGCCGATGTTGTTCAGCCCCACGCCGCTCTTCACGCCTTTTTGACCTGCCCCGCTTCCCGCGTCGTAGTGCCAGTCGCCCCCGCCAAGAGACTTATTCGACATGACGAGCGGCCCGACGCTTCCCGTGTCCGTCTGAGTCAGTGAGGTCGCCTCGATGTAACGCTCTCCGTTATCATTTGTCCTCATTGTCCCCTCGACGTCCACCTTAGCCCCGGCCTGCAGGCCATGACCCGTCTTCTCAACCCTGATGCCCGAGGATCGGTCCTCGGACTCTATATAGAGGAAGTTGTCCCATCCGTTGTCGTTCCCGGCGGACACTATCGCGCCACCTATCTGAACACTCTCCCCGTTGCCCAACAGCTTGGCCCCGCTGACGGTTAGTGGGGGTGATGGCGGTGGTGGCGGTATTGAACCGTACTCAAACGCTCCCATGTCCACCACGGCGAGGCCGTCGGCGTTACCGTCGAAAACGCGAAGGTTGCCTGCGAGGTCGGTGATCACCCCGGCCGGCACTGCGGCATTGCTGCCCGCATCGATACACAGGGCGCCACTGCCCAGCCGCAGGTCGCCGTAGTCGTCATCCTCCGTGCCCCACACGGCGTCTCCGCCTGGAGAGGGGTAGCGAGCAAACAGCGGATCGGTGTCGATATTCCCTTCGCCCGCGAACCCGCCCTGGACATCACTGTAAGTGACGACGGCAGGTTGGCTGATCTGCGTATCTATGGGCGCGATGTTTCCGAACAGCACGCAGTTGGCCACAGTCGGCGTGCACTGGTAATCGTACATGCCCCCGCCGGAGAACTCCTCGACCCAGTTCGCTACGAAGGTCGAGTTGATGATCGTTGGCTTTCCGCCCAGGTAGTTATACATCCCGCCGCCGTTATACGCTCCGTTACCGACAAATGTGCAGTTGGTCACCGTGGGGCTGCTGGAGCTATTGTCCATTCCGCCGCCGCCAGATGCTGAATTGCCGTTGAACGTGCAGTTCGTCACCGTCGGGCTGCTGGAGACGTTCTCCATCCCGCCGCCATAATAGTAGGCATCGTTGCGGCTGAAAGCGCACCCATTCACCGTCGGGCTGCCGCCGGAGTTGTAAATCCCGCCCCCGCTGTCGTCAGTCGAGTTGCCGGTGAAAGTGCAGTTGGTCACCGTCGGGCTACTGGACCAGTAGTTGTACATCCCGCCGCCGTAGCTGGATGTTGAGTTGCTCGTGAACGCGCAGTTGGTCACCGTCGGGCTGCTGGAGACGTTGTCCATCCCACCGCCGCCCCAGGGCGCTGAGTTGCCGTTGAACGTGCAGTTAGTCACCGTCGGGTTGCTGGAGTCGTAGTTCTCCATCCCGCCGCCGTTGTATGCCGAGTTACTGGTGAAAGTGCAGTTGGTCACCGTCGGGCTGCTGGAGGAGTTGTACATCCCGCCGCCGCTGTAGCCCGCTGAGTCACTGGTGAAGGTGCAGTTGGTCACCGTTAGGCTACTGGAGGAGTTGTACATCCCGCCGCCGGAGTAGTTGGCGGAGTTGCTTGCGAACGCGCAGTTGGTCACTGTCGGGCTGCTGGAGTTGTTGTTGTACATCCCGCCGCCGTCCCACGCTGTGTTGCTGGTGAACGTGCAGTTCGTCACCGTCGGACTGCCCGACTGGTTGTACATCCCGCCGCCACTATCGTTTCCATAGTTGCCGGTGAACGTGCAATTCGTCACCGTTGGGCTGCCCGACTCGTTGTACATCCCGCCGCCGTTTGATGCTGAGTTGCTGGTGAACGTGCAGTTGATCACCGATGGGCTGGCCGAGACGTTGTACATCCCGCCGCCTTTTTGCTCAGGGGCAGCTGGCCCATTCGCGTTTCCGCTTGTTACCACGAACCCGTCCAGCGTCGCGTTGTCCGCGCCCGTCACTACGTGATAGGAATTGCCCGAGCTGTCGTCGGGCGCGCCGATGTCTCCCGACAGGATCGTCTCGTTAGCGACCCAATCCCGGTCTTCCATACCGGGGTTGCCGATGGAGGGAAATCCGCCATACAGGGCCACGCCATCCTTCAACACCAAGGACAGCCTGCGGTCCACGCCTGTAGTGGGCTTGTAGGTGCCGGCCGCGACCCAGATCTGATCGCCCGATTGGGCCGCTCCGAGACCGAGTTGCAGGTTGTTGTATGCCGTTGCCCAGCTCTGCCCGTTCCCGCCTGCGGGGGCGTTGCAGTTGACGTGGATCACCGCCCCCCCGGCCGCCTGAGCCACACCGCCCAGGCACACCAGCGCGAGCGCTGCCGCACACACTGAAAACACAAATGCCTTCTTCATCTCTTCTCCCCTTCTCGTTGCGTCGTGCGACGGTTGCTCTACGGCATCCTGCCACCCGCATTATATCACATTTTTGCGTGACGCGCAGGCAATTGCAACTGATCGCTTGTATACGTCACCCTGAACTTGATTCAGGGCCTGTGCTTGGGTGCTGAATCAAGTTCAGCATGACGGCGCGCGAGTTTAGCATGACAACAGGCAAGTTCAGCGTGATGGCGTGCGAGTTTGCCAGCGTGGTTTACTTAGTACCCCGCCACCACTTCCACTTTGCCGCTAAGCCCCGATATGTCCACATCGCCCTTATCGGGGTCGAAGCGGTCGTGCGCGGCGCCGTTCACCGTCACGGACTTGATCGGCAGCTTGACGGGATGCCTGAAGCGGACCAGCGTCTTGCCGGGTTCGCTGCGATTCGCAAGGTCGATTGTGGCCGATATTTTGCCTGAGCCGACCTCGGATACATACCGAACGCCGACCTTGCCAAAGCGCGTCGCCACGTCCTCGGCGTAGGGCTCGTTGCCGTCCCGGAACCACTCCCGAGGGATCGCGCGGCCAAAATGCAGCAGGCTGTCGGTCGCGTAGACATACATATAGCGCAGCCACTTGATCGCGTTTGCCTGGTCGCTGGTCTTGTAGATGGCGGAGTTCGAGGAGCCGAGCACGGGCTGCGGGTGCTCGACCATCGCATTGACCTCCTCCCGATAGCACGCCGCCCACGCGTTGAAGAACATCCAAATGTAGAGTTCGGGCTCGTCGCGGTCCAAGTGGGGCATCAGCCCGGCGAGCAGATTCGGCTGGTTGGAGAACCCGCCGTAGTCCACCCAGTTGTGCTCGGGATCGAACACGGGATAGCTGTAGTACGGCGCCATGTAGCGGTTGTCGAGGTAATCGTCGAGTATCCAGCCGCCCTGTTTGGAGTTGCTGTCATATAGGCCCGAGATGAGCAGATATACCGACCCCTCCAGCACCTCGCGAATCCAGCCGATGTCGCGACCCCGCCGATAGAGCCTGCTCGGGTAGTGCGGACTCCATCGCCCGTCCGCAAGCCGCACCAACGGGCTTTGCCGGCGCATGGTCTCGAACCCGCGGATCAGGGCGGCCTTGTAGTCATCCGCCTCGGCCCGCACGCGCGCGGCCTCGGGGTGAGCTATGGCCTCCAGCGCCCGCGCGGCGTGTTCGACACCTCGCCACGTGAGCGAGTTGGTCGAGAGCCAGTAGAAGTAGTCGTCCACGTCCTCCAAGCCGCCCGCCGCCAGGAATCCCTTCTCCCACCCGCGCGAGTGCGGTAGCTGCGAGCCGGATTCGGAAATCCGGCCCAGATGATCATTCTTGGTCTCATTGCGCTGCCGCGCGACCCAGTCCACCCCTTTGATGAGTTGGCCGGCGACGCTGGTCAGCCATTCGACATCTCCGGTGTAGAAGAAGTGCTTCGCGATATACCACAGCACCCAGCCGTGGTGCTGATCGTAGGATTGGCCCATCTCGAAGCCGCCCGCGCCGTAGAAGACGCCGTCGTGATCGGTGAACAGGCCCTTCAGCCCGACCGTGCCCTGATATTTCAGCCACACGGCGATCCGCCGCCTCGCCTGGTCGTGCAACCCACGCTCGTCAAGCTCCTCGACGATCATGCAGGACTCGTTGGTGTAGTTGCCGTAGGTCGATGAACCGACCGAGGTGTTGATGAGATCAGGGTCATCGCACATGCGGCTGTCGGTGACCTCGACGTGGGCGAGGTGGCTGCGGTAGAGCGCGTCCAGGTTCGGCTCGCCGGTCCGAAGGCGCGCGCCAGTCGCGCACTCCGTCCGCCAGAACTTGCGCACATCGGCGTAGGACTTCTCGTAGTCCAGCGACGCAAGGGCGCGAAGCTCGGTGGGCTGGTCGAGGTCGATGTGGGGAATCTTCAAGATGATCTCGCACGACTCGCCGGGAGCCAGTTCCTTGCGAAGAATGATGCCATCGCCGCACTGGGAAGCCTGCATGGGTGACGCGATCGCGCACCGCAGAACGGACTGCCCCTGCCACTCGCCGCGCACCCCGCGCAAAGCCGTGCCGGAAGCGTCCTCAACGCCCAGATCGCACACGCGCAGCTTTTCGGGCTTTGAAGGTGGGATCAGTTGATCTGAAAGGCTGTCTCGCCCCTCCATCCGATTGTACGAGCGACCGGACTCGGCTGAGTATGAAATGGGAAGCTCCGCGAGCGCGGGGCTGTCCGATGTGTTGGTGAGTGTGAATCGGCTGAGGCAGATAACGGTGTCGTCCCCCGCCAGATCATCGACGATCGACTTCTCCAGTGGCACGGCGAAGCTCTTCTGCTCCAGCATAATGTCATCGCGCACGAGCCGCGTGTTATAGGCGAGAACCGGCGCGGGGTCGAAGTATCGGCCCGCGAGCCGCCAGTTGCCCAAGCCGAACATGAACCTGGCGTCGGTATCGATCTTGCAGCGGTCGGTGTCGCGGCCCTTGATCAAGCGCAGATTGCAGCTCATGGTTAGAATGTCGCCGTTTGGCTCCAGCCAGAACCGCTGCCTGGTATGCTTGCAGCCGACCGTGCATGCGCAGGGATGCGGGCGCGGCAGGCCATTCATCGCGCCGCTGTAGCTTTGCTCGGCGCGCTCGGTTACCTTGTGCGAGGTGGTTTTCTTGCCAGCATTGCGGGCGAGGTATTGGTCGAGCGTGGTTGGCGGGCCGGATTGCAAATCCGGCCCAAAAGACGTAATGAACACGCCCCAATCCTCAGACCAGATCGGCCCCTGCTTCGCGAGCGATTCGAGAGAGATCGTGAACGCGTCGTCATCTAGCTCGAATGTCACCAGCCCCTCGTCGTATGAGAACGGATGAGCGGGCTTCAAGTGCTTGACGGCAACCCTCAGCCCGTCAGCCTCGGCATCGACACGCTCTATGACGGCGTTGAACCCGGAGAGCTTCACGTGCTTGGAGTTGCCCGCATCGAACACTACGCGAAGCTCCGAACTCGTCGGTTGGGAGGTCGTGTAGACTTCCACTTTCTCCGGCAGGCGGCCATCGGCGGAATCGATCTTCACACCAAGCGTGCGCCGGAAGGTGACGTCATAGTCCGTAACGTCAGGCAGCTCAGAATGCAGCCCCGCAAACGTGATCGAGAGCGTGCAATCGCCGATGCGCTCTACGTTGATCGCCGCCTCCTGCCACTTGGAGTTGAACCAGTCATCGATGCCGATCCAACCCGTGCGGTGCGAGTGGGCAGCGGGGTCGATCATCTCCGGTCTGGAGCGCGGCCAGGTCTTCCGCAAGTAGGAGAGCGTGACGGACTCAGGCGCGACGCCTGCGTATGTGACCACAACACGAGTCACATCACGCGGGTCCTCGAAGCGGATCTCATTAGCCGGCGTGTTCGGAAGCGCAAACGGGCGAATATCGAAAGACACGCTACTTCATCCCCTCTATCGCCTGGGCCACCTTGACGCGGGTCGATTCGATGCGCGCCGGGTCCGTGCAGAAGTCCGTGCGGGACTTGGCGCAGTCGTTGACCATCTTCAGCGCGTCCTGGGCCGCGGCGTAGGCGGGTTTTGCCTTCTTCGCGGCACCCGCGGCGGCGATCCTGTCGGCAAGAATGCGGAAGCAGTCCCAGTCCTCGATTCCGTCGCGGATGGTCTCCCAGCGGATCGAGTCCACCGGCCCTTTGGCGACGAACTGCTTGGACGGCGTTCTGGTCGCGGGGTAGAGCAGGTGGCCGTCACCATTGCCCCAATATCCCACGTGACCGGGGGGCTGGCTCATTGGAATCTGCCACGGGTTGTCCTGCCAGTAGAGCGTGTCCCAATAGAGAATCCCGTTCAGGCCGTAGCGCCACGTTATCCAGTGGAACATGCGCAGGTCCGTGGCGGGATAGTCGATGAAGTAGTTGGGATAGGGATGCTGCGGCCCGCAGCAGTGATACCACCAGACCTCCTCGCCCTTTGCCTGCCGATCCTTGCACCGCTGTTCATCGTAGTCCGGCCCGATGGGGACCCAGATGTCCACCGACCCGATCAGCTTGTCCTCGACTTTCTTGGTCAGCAGTATCTTTATGCGCCCATCGGCCATCCGAACGTCCTTCGCGGCCTCCACGATGCCGTCGTAGGCGTCGGGCTGGGGCTCGTCGGTGATGTAGTCATAGCCCTTGGACAGCACACCCTTTTCCGTGAGGTGCTCGGCTACCTGGCGCATGTAGTCGATCTTCATTCGATCCGCGTCCGGGCCCTTGCCGAATCCCACGTCGTCGCCCATCCCGAAGCGCGGCAGCAGAAAACTGTTGACATAGGGAAAGAACTTCTGTATTGCCAGGTCGAAGTCGGTGAAGTCGATCTTGACAGTTCCGTTCTGCTCGCCGACCGTGGGGTTAGAGGCGAAGTAGGGGTAGTATGGCGAGACTCTGTGCTTGAAGAAATCCAGGTTATACAGCTCGACGAGCTTTCGCTGCTGCTCGATCTTTGCGGCGCCCTGATATGCAAAAGGTCCCCCCATCCCGTTGCCGTAGGCCGTGCGCAGGCGGCTGACCGACGGCAGCGTGAAGTCCCACACGCGCAGACTCACCGGGACCGAGACCTTGCCCATGCCGTCCGCCGTCACATCCACCGACCCCTTATACTCCCCAGCCGGGGTTTTCGGCGAGACATGAACCGTCACCCACACCGGGCTGTTGAGCCCCGCCGGAGCCGCAAACGGCGTATGGTCGGGAAGCGGGTCGGGGTAAAGGCCGGGCTTCACGTCTTTGCTGGTCGGCTGGGTGCAGTTGACGTATTCGACGTTCTTGACTGATATGTTCCAGGCCGGGATCGTCATTTTCTTGGGGCCGGAGAGGGGGTGAGGGAGGATCTTGACGTTACCAAGCCGCTTTTTGGGCGTCAAAACTATCTGGAACGCTTCGTATTCGTTTCTGGCGGCGTAGACCCGAACCGCTTTGGCTGTGCGCTTCGGGACCGGCGTATCGCGCATTATCTTGACGAGCGGGGTGGAGGTCCAGATGGTTCCCCATTTGCCCTGGGCCGCGATTCCCCACGGGGCGGGACTGCCGGGAGCCTGCGCGCAAGCGCGCAGAGCCGCGAAAACAAGGAGAAATACGCATACTGATTGAATATATCGCATGGTTAGTGCCTCCACCTTAGTTTTGGTTGTACGCGATAGCATTAAACCTTTTTGCGGGTTAATCCTGCCAAACGGCTGGGTATGGGGTATAATGCAATTGAGATAAACCGGCAGGCAGGCAAAATATCGTGAAGACCGCGCGAGTTGCGGGGTCTAATACTAGGGAGCAGAGGTTTCCCATCCCTCCAGGTATCTTATCTGGGGGAGCAAGCAAATGGAGGGGTCTGTGATGAAAGAAGGGAGTTTCCGTTTGTTGTGCTTTGCGGTCATGGTTACCGCACTGACTATCTGGATCGGCGCGCCTATTCTGGCGGCGGAGGCCTCGCAGTCTAATGTGAACCTTGACCTCAAGGACACGGACGTCAAGTCGGCGATAGAGGCGCTGTTCCGCGGCACGGGGAAGAACTACTCGATAGACTCTAACGTGCAGGGGACGATCACGGCGCTGTCGATCAGCAACGTGCCGTTCGATACGGCGCTCAAGAGCCTGACCAAGTCCGCGGGCCTGGTGTTCAGGCAGGACGCCGGAGTCTACATTGTCAGCGTAAAACCCGACACGAGCCTCACCGCGGCCGGTGGTGGCGCGGCTGTGAGCGCCGCGATGGACCTCGCCGCAGTCGATACGACGACCTCCGAACCTGAGGTCAAGATCGAAAAGATCCCCCTCAGCAACGTGAGCGCGTCCGAGATCTTGGCGATCCTGCAGGGGAGCAACAACAACAATCGCAGCTATGGCGGCTACGGCGGCATGAACGGCCAGTATGGCAGCGGCATGATGGGCGGAATGGGCAGCAGTGGCTATGGTGGCAGCTATGGTGGTTATGGCGGCAGTAGCTATGGTGGCGGCTACGGCGGCAGTGGCTACGGCGGCAGTGGCTACGGCGGCTATGGCGGCAGCAGCTACGGCGGCCGCTCCTCCTACGGCGGCGGTGGTTACGGTGGCTACGGCGGAGGCTACGGTAGCGGCGGTGGCAGCTACGGTGGCGGATATGGCGGCAGCGGAGGCGGCTACCGCAGTTGGTAGGCCTGCCTCAATAGCAGGGCTCCTACGATGTACAAATTGCGCGGGGAATCTGTCAGATTCCCCGCGCTTTCGCGTCACCGGGCCGGTTACTTGGGCCTCCCCAGATCAATCACTCTGACTCCGACCAGAATCTCCGCAAGCCCCACGAAAAACGCGTAGACCGCTAAGCAAATCACGCCTAATCGCTTGTATGCGTCACCGGCAACTTGATTCAGGGCCTGTGCTTGGGTGCTGAATCAAGTTCAGCATGACAAATGTCGCTCCTCTGCTTGCGCGCAGCAATGACTCTGCTATAATGGGAACTAATGGCACGGTTTTTGCAGTCCAATAGTTGTGCCGGCCCGCCATGCAGCGCTTCCTGCAGAGCCGCAAGTCAATATATCTTCCACGGAGTAACAGTTTGCGCTTTAATAGGACCCTAAGCACATCCGCCCTCATACTGCTGGGCATCGCGCTCTTTTCCCAGCTCACTCTCGGGGCAAGCCCGACCGCGTGCAGGATAGACGGAGTCCCGCGGATCAAACAGATCACCAACTACTGCGGCCCCGCCGCGCTGGCATCGGTGCTGCAATACGAGGGCGAACGGATCACGCAGCAGGATGTCGGCAAAGCCGTCTTCGATCCTGTGGGCCGCGCGACCAACGGCGCGGACATGCTGTTCTTTGCCCGAAACAAGGGCTACGCTGCCTATTCGTGGAACTCCGGCATTGCCGACGCGAAGCGCAGGCTCTCGGCAGGCGCTCCCGTGCTCGTCCTCCAGCAGAACAGCCCGCAGGATACCTCCGGCCACTACCGCGTGCTTACCGGCTACGACGATGCCCAGTCTAAGTTCTACGTGGTAGACCCCTACTATGACGACATCACGGAGTTGAGCTATGAAAAGTGTGACAGGCTCTGGAAGCCTATGGGCTACTGGGCGCTGGTGATCGTTCCCACGGCGAAGGACACTTTCGCCACCGATCTTGGCGCGAGGAACCCCGTGGTTCACATGGACCTCTCCTATGCGATGTATAAGCACGGGGACTACACGAATGCCCAGAATGAAGCAAAGCTCGCGCTGACGCTGGAGCCGGGCAACGACTACGCCCGCACGATGCTCACCAAGATCAACACGGCGATGGGGTCGGGCAAGAAGGGATAGTCGTTCGTTGTTAGTTATGAGTCGTTAGTCGGGACTAACAACTAATGACTCATGACTCATGACTGACAACTCACTTGACCTTCGCGGCCTTCGAAAGCGACTCGGCGGCTTCGGCCTTGTTTCCAATGCCGGTGCAGGCCGCGGCAAGCTGCTTGTAGCATTCCCGAAGCAGATCGAGGCGCTCCCGCTCGTCGGCAGGGGAGCCCCCCATCATCTGCTGAACCTTGCGCATAACCCCAGACGACCGCCATCGCTCCAGCCGGTCTATTGCGGCGGTGAACTCCCGGAGCGCAAGTCCATACTTCCGGCGTTCGAGGTATTTGCCGCCGAAGTAGGCGTGGGCAAAGGCGAATGTGGTGTCCACGATCTCGGGCGTGCCCTTGACCTGCTCATAAGGGGAATCCTCGATCACAAGCAGCTTGCGCAGCGTGGATTCGTAGCCGTGCATGTCCCCGGAAGCTCTGTATGCCCGCGCAAGCTTGTCCAGAGTCTGGGTGGAGTTGGGGCTGAAGTGCAGCGCCGTTTTGAGGCTCGAGATAGCGGTTGGCCAGTCCCGGCGAGAGCCCGCGAGCAGCGCGCGCGCATACCATCCGCCCTCGGAGGTGTCACGGGCCAGATCGATTGATCTGTCGATCTCCTTGTCCGATCCAAGCCACAAGCCCAGCATTCGGTGATACTCGGGATCGAGCGGAGATACGATGGATGCCCGCTCGTAGAGATCGATCACCCGTGCCGCGTCCACATTCTTCCTGTCCACAGCCGCCTTTGCCCCGGCCGCGAACCAATCTCCCAAACCGAACGACGCGCTCATGAGAACCGCAACCGCGCACAGCGCCGCGAGCGCCCATCTCGCCGTCCTCGCGATCGGCATATCCCTCTGGGCGGCTCCCGACTGCGCGACCATCACCCCAGCCACTACCCAGAACGGCAGCGAGACCCCGATCACATACCAGTCGGAATCGACCATGCTGCGAACCGCCGATCCGACAAGCCCGGCAAACAGCGCGCAGTTCATCAACCGCCACGCGCTGAACGGGATCATATCCGTCCACGCAATCGAATCCGAATCAGGCTCATCCGGTGCTTCGCGCTGGTGGTCGGACGGGCGCGTCGATCCGCTCGCGATGCCCAGCAGCGACCGCCGTGCCATCGCCATCAGCAGGAGCAGAAACGCGACGAGCGCCGGAATCCCACTTTCGGCCGCGGTCTGGAGGTAGGAGCTGTGCGCAAGCTTGGTCGGCCCGGCGATGGTGTAGCGTGGATAGGTGATCGCATAGACCCCTGGCCCCACCCCTAGCCACGGGTGGTCCTTGATCATATTCCAGGTGGCCTCCCAGGTGTAGACGCGGAAAACGGTCGAGTGCACCTGCGATCCGCCCGACTCCGCCGCCTGAATCCTCGACCTCACCGGCGCGGAGAAAACCATTAGAAGAGGCAGGATAATGACGCACATCACCAGCAGCCGTGCGAACCTGGACCGGCGCAGCGACTTGGTCGCGATTGCGAGCAGAAAGAACAACGCCAGCCCAGCCACCGCCGCGACTATGCCGAACTTCGCCCCTGTGAGCATCA
>Ga0209226_10000769_pt1 | contig 16267 bp, 9 predicted proteins | sample BarGraNGADG00212_2_FD_184497 | JGI IMG/M metagenome (GOLD analysis project Ga0209226, IMG submission 184497) | Arctic peat soil microbial communities from Barrow, Alaska, USA - Barrow Graham LP Ref core NGADG0011-212 (SPAdes) (version 2) | ecosystem: Environmental > Terrestrial > Soil > Wetlands...
CTCCCGCCTTACCGACCGCGCTGATCGCGCGGACGTTGATGAAGTAAACGCTTTCGGTCTGGAGAGCGAGCCCCGCCGCCGATACTTCGTTGGCGAGGCCGACATCGGTCCAGCCCTTGACGTCCGTCTGGCCCGCGGCGGTCCCAATGGAGTACTCATAAGACGCGATCCCCGAAGGCGAAGTGACGGAGGTCCAGGTCGCGTGCAGGGTATCGCTCGAAGACGTGAACGCGCCGTCGTCGGTCACGCTCGGTGCGGGGGGCGGGGTGCTGTCGATCAGAATACCATCGCAGGATCCGACCTCGCTCACGAGACCGACGTTGTTGGTCGCGCGGACGCTGATGTAGTAGTGAGCGGCCTCGTGCAGATCGAGACCGGTTCGAGTCACCGAAGTCGCGAGGCCGTTGTTGGTCCAGTTGACCACGTCTATCTGGCCGGGCGTCGTGCCAATGCAATACTCGTATCCGGCAAGGCCCGATTCAGGATCGGCGCTGGTCCAGGCCGCGTGCAGCGTGTCGTGACTGGTCTGGGAGACACCGTCGTCGGTGACGATGGGCGTGGACGGCGGGGTCGTGTCAACGGTGATGCCGTCGGAGATTCCCGCGAGGGAGTCGGCCCCGGCGCCGTTGGTGGCGATCACGCTGAAATAATACGTCTGGTTGTGCGCGAGGCTCAGGCCGGTCAGCGAGACCGAAGTGGCCGTTAGGGCGTCAGTCCAGCCGATCACATCAGTCGCTCCAGCGGTCGTGCCGACGGCGTATATGTAGGACTTGATTCCCGACTCGGAGTCGGCAGCGAACCAGTTCGCGGAAAGATCGGTGGTGGAAGAAGTCCACGCGCCATCGTCGGTAACCGCGGGCGTGCTCGGAGACGTGGTGTCGAGCGTCACCCCGTTGGTGGAGCCTGCCGCGCTCACAAGCCCGGCGCCGTTGGTCGCGCGGACGTTGACGTAGTAGGTTCTGCCATTAACGAAGCTCAGGCCGGTAATCGTCACCTCCGTAGCCGATGCGGCGCTGGTCCAGGACTTTACGTCCGTTGCCTCGGCTGTCGTGCCGACCGAATACTCGTAGCCCGCGATCCCGGATTGGGGATCGTTTGCGGACCACCGCGCATGGATTGCGTGCGAGTCTGAGAAAAACTGGCCGTCGTCCGTGACCGCCGGCGCGTTGGGCGGAGTCGTATCGAGCGTGATACCGTCCGAGGACCCGACCACGCTATATGCGCCCGCCCCGCTCAGCGCCTTGACGCTCACGTAGTATGTGGTACCGTTGACCAGCGACAGGCCGGTGCGCGTCACCGAGGTCGCGAGAGCGGCGTCCGTCCAGCCGACCACGTCGGTCGCGCCGGAGGTGGTACCGATTGCGTAATAGTACTTGCTGACCCCCGATTCGGGGTCGGAGGAAGTCCACGAGGCGTGGAGCGACGTCGCGTCGGTAGTGTAGCGGCCGTCATCGATGACCGTGGGAATCACGGGCGGAGTAGCATCCACCGTGATGCCGTCGGAACTCGCCTCCGGTCCGGTAAGTCCCGCGCCGTTGATGGCTCGCGCGGTGATGTAATAGGTATGCTTGTCGAGAAGAGTGAGGCCGGTTCTGGTGGCATTGGTCGCGGAACCGATACTCACCCAGCCGGATACATCTGCCAGACCCGGCGCGGTGCCAACGCAGTACTCATAGGCGTAGATGCCGGAGTCCGGATCGGTGGCAAGCCAGGAGCCGTGGATGCGGTCGGTTAGGGCCGTGAACACTCCGTCGTCGGAGACGGCGGGGGCGGTTGGCGGCGTCTTGTCGGCGGCGAAGCATAAGAGGCTGCCGTTCGCCGCGCCGATGAACAGCGCCCCGGCCGGGCCTATTGCGGGGGATGAGTAGATCGACGATCCGGCGGCGTATTGCCATCTCAGCGCCCCGTCCGATCCCAGGGAGTATATCGTCCCGTTTGTCGAGCCGAAGCAGACCCCGCCATCAATACCCGCGGCGGGGGATGAATCCACATACGAGCCGGTGTTGAAGACCCAAAGCTGGGCTCCCGTGGTAATGGAAACCGCGTGGAGCTTGTTGTCGCGGCAGCCGAAGTAGACGCTGCCACTCGATGTCACCGCCGCTGACGAGGCGACCGCTCCGCCAACGCTCGCGCGCCATTTCTGAGTGCCGGCGCTTCGAATTCCATAGAAGTAGCCCAGCAACGAGCCGATGTAGACCGTTCCGTCTGAGCCTATCGCTGGCGCGGCGGTGAATCCCCCACCCTCAGCGGGCACGAACTTCCATTTCTGAGTGCCGGTGGAGTTGAGGGCGTAGAGGCCGCCGTTCTGGCTGCCGACGTAGATCGTTCCGTCAGCGGCGACCGCCGGAGTCGAGCTCACGGAGCCGCCAACTGAGAATGTCCACCTGGTCGAGCCGTCCGTGCCGACCGCGTAGACGATGCCGTTAGAGCAGCCAAAGTAGAGCACGCCGCTCGGGGAAATGTTGATCGAGGACGTGACCCGCGCCGCGATGGACTGTCTCCATTTGAGTGTACCGTTGGGGTTATAGGCGTAGAGATAGGGATTGCCCGAACCGACGTAGATCGTGCCATCCGATCCGATTGCCGGAGACGACGCCCCAAGACAATTGCACGCGGCAGACCAAAGCTTCACTCCGCCGCCGGTGAGCGCGTAGAGGTTGCCGTCATCGCAGGCAAAGTAGACGGAGCCGTCAGCGCCGATGACCGGCGCGGACCCAATGGCCCCCGGCGCCGCGTAGGTCCAGGTAAGCTCGGACCCCGCGCCGCCATAGACCCCCTGGCCTGTGTTAGCGCAGTCGCGGTGGAACTTGGGCCACGTGGAAGATGCAAGTTGAGCGCAAGCAGGCCGCGCAAGCAGAGCGGCGAGCGCAAGTACGCAGGCATAAGTAACGCGGTTCATCTCAGTATTATCCCTCCCGGTAGTGTAGATGCCTACAGGGTTCAAAGTGATGCTTTCGGGTTTCCCCCACCCGTCTTCGGAGCCGGCCCGTTGGCTTCCGACCCGCGCGCCAAAAGCGAGCGGGCAGGCATTTAATACCCTGTGCTCGGTTGCTTCAAACCTGTCACACCTCAGCCATATCCATTGCTGAGATCAGTGGACTTGAGGCTGTTTTGCTCATTGATGGGGCGCGATTTCAAATCGCGCCCCATCAATGAGCTGGTCATTATGTGACAGCAATGGTAGAGTTATGGATACGAGCTCTGCCTATTGCCTGGTCGCCGCGAATCTGCTATCATGCGACTGTAAGAACCGCTGGGGGTGCTGGTTGAGCACAGCTGAGATTCCGACGGATGTCGGATATCCCTTTGAACCTGATCCGGTTAGTACCGGCGTAGGGAACGCGGAAGTCTTCCAGAGTGGGAGATGCCCTCGCTATTCGCGCCAAGCGCGCTGCTCATCCTCGTCCCCCCATATCTCAATCCAAGGGGGAAACGCACATGATCGGAACCATTTCAGACCTGGACGTATCGCGCCTCATTACGCGCGACTACTTCAGAGCCCTGGACGACTCGCTGAACTCTGACGTAATCATTGTCGGAGCGGGACCGAGCGGGCTGGTGGCGGGCTACACAATCGCCGAACAGGGCAGGAAAGTCACCATTATGGAGAAGCGCCTGTCACCAGGCGGAGGAGTCTGGGGCGGCGGAAAGGGGTTCAACCGCGTCGTGCTGGAACGCGAGGCAGGCGAAATCCTGGCCGAGATCGGGGTGAAGGCGAGTGAGCAGGACGGATACCTCGTGATCTCCTCGGTGTTGCTTGCCGCGGCGCTCATCAAGAAGGCCGTCGAGAGCGGCGCCAATCTGCTCAATCTCTTCTCCGTTGAGGATGTCTACTTCAACGAACAGCGAGAACTCGCGGGAGTGGTCGCCAACGACACGGCCTACAAGATGACCAACCTCCACGTCGATCCGCTCACGTTCACGAGCAAGATCGTGATGGACAGCACCGGACACGAGGCGATTGTCCTGAACTGCCTCGCAAAGCGCGGGATCGTGCAGATCAAAGGCGAGGACATAATGAACGCTCGGATGGGCGAGCAAGGAATCCTGGAGGGAACCAAAGAGGTATACCCCGGGCTGATCGTGACGGGCATGGCCTGCGCTCAGTTCTTCGGCACCCCCAGGATGGGCCCGATCTTCGGCGGGATGCTGCTTTCAGGCAAGAAGGCGGCGCGCATCGCTTTGGAGAAGCTGGCGGTGGTGTAGCGGCAGGCTCCGCAGGACAACTGCCCTCGCCATCCCGAGGCGAGGGCAGTATCCACCGGCAGGCGATTCGTGATAAAATGACGCGGTGCCGACATGGGAGATTCGAGGACAGGACAGCTATCCATAATGCGTATCATCCTCGTGGTGATGGGCCTTTTTGCGCTATATTTCGCGTCAATGGGAAGCTATCCGCTCGTGGACCCGGATGAGCCGGTCTATGGGCAGGTGGCGAAGGAGATGGCGGCGGGCGCGGGCTGGCTGACCCCCCACTACGACGGCAAGCCGTGGTTCGATAAACCGCCGCTATTCTACTGGCTGTCCAGCATATCGGCGCGGGTTTTCGGCCCAACAGAGCTTGCATGCAGACTGCCATCGGCTGTGCTGGCGGTTGCGGTCATTTTCCTGTTGTACTTCCTGGTCAAGCATGATTTCGGCAGGCGCGCCGCGCTGTTCGCGGCCGTCGTGATGGGGACTTGCCTCCAGACGATAATCCTCGCGCGCGCCGTGGTGACCGACATGACGCTGCTCTTCTGCCTGCTGGGGGCGCTTTACGCCTACAGACGGTGGTTCGACGCCGATGGACCGTCTCGCTTCGGCTGGATGGCTGCCTGCGGAGCGATGACCGGGCTGGGGATGCTTGCGAAAGGTCCGGTCGCGCCGCTGCTGCTGTTCGTGACGTTCTTCATCCACCTCTGGCGAACCGGCAGATTGCGGCGTCTTGTGAGCTGGGATGCGCTTGCGGGAATCGCGATGGCGCTGATTGTTGGAGTACCCTGGTTTGCGGCGATGTACGTGCTGCACCGCGAGGCGTTCGTGCATCAGTTCATCGAGGTCAACAATGTCACGCGGTTCCTGACGCCGGAGCACGCGAAGGTGACAGGCGGCTGGTATTCATATTTCCTCAACATCCCGGTGCTCTTTGTGTTCTTCTTCCCGTGGAGCGTGTTTCTGCCGTCGGGTCTGCTTCGGTTCAAAGGAGCAAACGAGGGCGCGAAGCTCGCGGGGATATGGTTTGCGGTGGTGTTCGTCTTCTTCTCGCTTTCGAAGACTCAGCTTGTGACGTATATCTTCCCGCTCTATCCCGCGGCGGCCCTTTTCGTGGGCGTTTTGTTGGACAAGGCTGCGTCTGGGGAATTGGGATGCGAGAAGGCTGTGAGAAGGGGGCTGATCGGCGCGATCCTGGCGGCAGCGCTGCTGGCGGTGGGCCTTGTGGTGACGGCACGCTCGAAGTATCCCGATGCGATGATGGCAATCGCGGCGCTGGGGGGTATCCTCTTGTCAGCGCCGGTGATCGCATTCCTGCTGCGCGGCAAACCCGGCCGAGCGGCGTGGGCAATCGGAACCGGGATGGCAATCTTTGCGTTAGTGCTGATGTTTGGCGTGGTCCCGTCCATCACCCCAGCTATCAGCACGCGGGACATCATTCGGACAATCCCGCGCGTTGCCGATGGCCGCGTGGTTGAGTGGAACCTGCGCAAGCCGAGCATTTTGTTCTACCTCGGGTTTACGCCCGAGCACTTGCCGAGCGCATTTGAGGCCAGGCGGTTGCTGGGCAAGGAGGTATCGACCTGGGTTATATGTAAGGATAAAGATGCTCCCTTGCTTCGGGTGAAGGGTTCGGTCGAGACGGCGCGTATGGGCGGGCTGGCTGTCATCGCCAACGAATCGGCCGCCAAGCGGAAAGGATCGGTGCGCAATTGATTAATTCCTTGAGCATCGTCTTCCCCATGTACAATGAAAAAGACAATATCCCGATTGCCGTAAGCGAGGCGATTCGGGTCGGCTACAAGATCGCGCCGGAGATCGAGGTGATCGTGGTCGATGACGCAAGCACGGACGGCAGCGGCGAGATTGCGGACAGGCTCGCCGAGGGCCAGCCGGAAGTGCGCGTGATCCACCATACGCGCAACCGTAAGCTCGGAGGGTCGCTGCAGACCGGTTTCACCGCCGCAACGAAGGAATGGGTCCTGTATATGGACAGCGACCTGCCCATCAAGATGGACGACGCGCTCGATGCCGTGCCTTTGGCGGCGGATGCGGATGTTGTGATCGGCTGGCGAAAGTCGAGGGCGGAGAGCTGGCGGCGAGAGTTTATGAGCAAGGTCTACAATCGGCTGATTCGGAGGGTCTTCGGCCTGCGCGTGACCGACGTCAACTTTGCGTTCAAGCTGTTCAGGCGCGAGCTCTTGGATCAGATCATCCTTACCTCCGAGGGCTCGTTCATCGACGCGGAGCTGCTGCTCGAGATGCAGCGAGCGGGCGCGCGCATCGCGGAGATCGGGATGGACTACTACCCGCGCGTGGCAGGGGTATCGACCCTCGCGAGCAACAGCGTCGTGCTGGTCATTCTGCGGGAGATGCTGCGTTACCGCCTGGAGGCGTATGGCAGAACAAGCGAAAATCTTGGTGGTGAACGCGGACGACTTTGGTCTGAGCGAGTCGATCAATCGCGGGATCCTGTCGGCGTATCGGAACGGGATTCTTCGTAGCGCGAGCCTGATGCCCAACGGGTCCGCGTTCGAGGACGCGGTGGCGTTGGTCCGGGACGCCTCGTTGGTCCGGGACAACATGTCCCAGACCAACGCACTGGGGCTCGGGGTCGGAATTCACCTTTCGCTGGTGGGAGAGAAGTGCGTTGCGCCCGCGGACGAGCTTCGCGGGATGGTGTCCGCGGACGGCTTGCTTCCTGACAGCTATTCCACGTTCACGAGGCTCTTTCTGACCAAGCGCTTCGGCGCGGGCGAGGTCCGAACCGAGATCATTGCGCAAATCGACCGAGTTCTGGCCGCCGGGATTACCCCGACCCATATCGATTCTCACCAGCACCTGCACATGCTCCCCGGCGTCTTTGACATCGTGCTCGACACGGCAATCGACTCCGCCATTCCCGCAATCCGAGTCCCGCTGGAACGCGACGGCCCCGGCTCCGGCGGCCTGAGCATGCGGATCATTCAGACGTGGATCCTTTCCCGCATATCGCGCAAGAGGCTCGACCAGGTGCGAAACGCCGGATTGCGCACAGCTGACTGGTTCTGGGGATTGGGTGTGTCGGGGAACATGAACGAGGCTAACCTGGCGGATACGCTTGGACGGCTCCGGCCCGGCGTCAACGAGATAATGTGCCACCCCGGCATCAGCGACCCCGAAACAGCCTCTCGCTATGCATGGGGCTATTCGTGGGATGAGGAACTCGCGGCGCTGACGTCCGACTCAGTCAAGACCTTCATCGAGGAAAACGACATCCGGCTGGCAAGCTTCGCCGACGCGTGGGACTGACAGGACTCGCTTGATTGCACCCAGGACGCCGGATTGGGTCACAGACCCACGGATTCCGTTTCGGGCGTGATTCCAAATCACGCCCGATCACAGCCCTCTGTCACCCCTGGGAAGGATTGCCGGGATGGATGGCAGTCCCTGGCGTATATCTGTTTGATGTTTCATTCAGGCCACTCCTGGCTTGTTATCAGTTACTGATATTATTTCGATGTACACTCCTTCGAAAATGCAGAGCATTTTCGTCCCTTCGTGGCGAACACGACAGCGTCTGCGGAGCAGTCGCGAGAGTGTTCATGCCACGATTGCGTTCAAATCCCGATACACCTAACGTTAAAGCTCAGCGACGCGCGGGGCACTGCGTCGCTTGGACCCGTTTATTGTGTGCTTCAATGATCTCATTACAAATATCCAACGCAATGCTCCGTCGATCATCCACTGTTCCCGTGATGAGCGTTTCGAAACGTCCTTCCCCCACAATTCCCGGCGCGAGTCTGAGCATATCGGAACTGGCCGGAACCGGCAAGTCACGGGCGATGAAAGCGCCGGCTAATATTTCCCACATACTTGTCGAGATGATGAATGCAGTGGAAAGCTCAGAAGCCGAACCTCGCAGTTTTCTCACGACAGCCTCAAGCCAGTCACGGTTACGTTTGACGTCATCAAGGGACGGACAATACTGCCGACGCCATTGTACGATCAAGGCGGGCAGTGTCGACAGGGTTCCATCGTCAATCTTCACCTGAAGTTCATCCAACGCGTACCACCAGGAGGGTTTCGGAGCCCAATCGGAGACGTCGTGGGCGACATGCAACTCCACAAGGAGACCGTTTTCCGAAAACCTCCGAAAACCAGCTTCATCCGACAATCCTATTAGGTCCAGATCGGAGTATTGGGTGAAGTTCCCTCTAGCTCTTGATCCAATCACCGCAAGAGCTCTCAGGTTGTGTTCTTGGGCTATTCCTGCAAAATCCATCACGGGCCATCTTTCATTGGTCGAACACACAACGGATTCCTTGATCCTTAGTTCTTGATAGAGAGAATCTTTGTAATCGGTTGTTTGGTTGAGGCGAGAGAACTCGAACCCCCGTCCAATAAAAGCGTTTACGAGTATACTGCGTTCCTTACGATATTACAGTTGTCAGGCGCTACCCGCACCATCTCATCACGAACCTGGCGATTGCCTCGGCTGACTTGAGGATGTCGTTGAAGTCGATCTTCTCGTCTCGGGCGTGCGCGTCGAGAATCGAGCCTGCCCCGAAGACCATCGTTGGCATCTTGCCGATATTCGCGTAGAGCCGCGCGTCGCAGCTTACGTTCCAGCCAAAGACTTCCGAGGTCAGGCCGGTTTCTTTACATGCCTGCTGCAGAGCGACGACCGCGGGATGCCCGTAGTCGGTCTCGTAGGAATCGTTGTGCAGGCGGGGGAATGTCAGCTTGTAGTGCTCGCGGAGCCACTGGTCGTCGAGGGTCTCGATCACCTCTTTGACCTCGCGCTTGACCTGTTCCATCGAGCGGTTCGGCAGGAACCCGACTCCGCCCTCGATCACCGCGCTCGCCGCGACCATCGACGGCCACTCTCCCGAGTGCAGCATCCCAATATTGACCTGCACGGGGCTGGCGTAGCGCTCGAAACCGGGGTAGTTGGCGCTTTCGGCGACTATGCGCTTCTCATATTCATAGAGCGCCTGGATCACTTTGTAGGAAAGGTCTATGGCCGAGATTCCCTCGTGCTTGCGGCCCATGTGGCGCGCAACGCCCTCGATCTCGATCCTGAACCAGATAGCGCCCCTGTTGGCGGGGTGGATCTGCATCTCGGTGCTCTCTACTACAAGAACCGCGTCTGCCTCGTAGCCCTGCCTGATCATCGCCAGCGCGCCGTTGCCGCCGAACTCCTCTTCGACAACTATCTGCGCCTGGACCTCACCTTTGAGCTCGACGCCAGCCTCTTCCAGCGCGGCCATGGCAAGCCATATCGCGGCGATGTGGCCCTTCGCGTCGCAAGCGCCCCTGCCGTAGATGACATCCGCTTCCTCGCGAGGCATGAACGCATCTTCCCAGTCCGCGGCAGGGACGGTGTCTATGTGGGTCTGGAGAATAAGGCTCCTGCCGCCATCGGTTCCACGCCTGAACGCGACCAGGTTGGAGCGACCGTCATAGGAAACGGGGGTAGTGGGATGGCTGTATTCGGGATCGTCCTTGATCTCGTCGGAGATCGGGGCCAGCCTGCACTCGCAGCCGGCCTGCGCGAACTTGCCCAGGCAGAAGTGGATGGCGTCGATCTCGTCGCCGGAGGTGCTCTCCATTCGGATCAGATCGGTAAGAAACTCGCGCGCTTCACTGGCCTTCTCTTCGACCGCCGCGCGTATGGAATCGCTCATGAATAACCGCCTTAGGTTGGTATCACTTATCGTTGACACTCATAGGGGTACGGCCTCTCGGAGCACGCGCTCCCTAATGCGCCGGCGCAGACCTTTGTCGCTCACCACATCAACTCTGCAGCCAAGCAGTTCCTGGAGCTCTCTGGTTAACGCCGCGTGTTGCAGCAGGCCGACTCCTGGTTCCAGCCGAACTAAGATGTCCAGATCGCTCGCATCGTCGTCTTCGCCTCTGACTACCGATCCGAATATGCGAACGTCTCCGGCGCCGTGGGCGGCGGCGATCCGCAGTATTTCTTCTCTCTTGCTTTCAAGCAGTTCTCTAGCGCGCATGCCGTATCCGCCTCCCGCAAGTCCTATTGTATCACATCACAGGCAACACAATGAAATGGAACGTTATGCCACTTGGTGCCGTCTGTTACTAAGTGTGCGCACATGCGCGACTATGTTTGCTGATGAGCTGGGTATGGTATAATCAGCCTGCGGGAGGCACGCGGCAGCCTATGGAACTGAGACCAAACACAAGAACTGGACTCTTACGCCGGCACTTCTGGGGGATTGCCCTCATTGTCGTGCTGCTGATCGGGTCAACGGTGGTCGTGCGCGTGTGGAAAGCCAGGCACCCCGGCTCGATGACCGTGATCGAGTCCCAGGCGATGGATATGAACGCGATGAAGCCTCCGGCCGGGTCCGTGCCGGTGGCGACCGAGGTCGTGCGCGCGGGCGGGTTCAGCGCGAAAGTGACATATACGGGCTCAGTCGCCCCCATGCAGGAACAGATCATCTACCCTCGCGTCGAGGGCGTCCTGCGGAATCTCACCGTCTACAACGGCAGCAAGGTCGCGCGTGGACAAGCGCTGGCGGTCATAGATTCCCCCGATCTCGAAAGCAAAGCAGCCGAGGCCGCGGCGGGTCACGCGGCGGCAATGACCGAGGTTCCGGCGGCGCGATATAACGTGGATCAGGCCGCGGCTCAGGCGTCGGCGGCCCAGGGCGAGATCGCGGCGTCGAAAAGCGACGCTGAGCGCTCCAAAGCAATGGTCAATTCCGCGAATCGCGCCGTTACGCAGGCCGAGAAAGAGGTAGCGAGCGCGAAGGCCAATGTCGATTACTGGAGCGCCGAGATCGCTCGCGAAGCCGACCTTCTCAAGCACGGCGCTGTCTCCGTTAGAGACTACCAGTCCGAGAAAGCTCAAGCCGTATCCGCTGAAGCCGAGCTGGAGAACAAACAGGCCGCGCTCGAAGCGGCAAAGTCCAACGTGAAGGCCGCCGAGGCGGAAGTGGGGACAAAGCAGGCCGCGATCAAGGTTGCCCAGGACCAACTCTCCGCCGCGAAAGCTGCGCTGGCCGGCGCCAGATCGGGAGTCAAACAGAAGACCGCCGCAGCCAGACAGGCGGGCGCCGCGTCGCTCACGGCCTCGATCGTCGATTCATATCGGTATCTGCGCGCGCCGTTCGCGGGCGTTGTGACAAAGCGTTACATGAGCCCAGGCCAGTTCGTGACGCCGAGCACCGCCGTGCTTGACGTTGTCCAGATCGACAGCGTCCGCCTACAGGCGAATGTGTCGGACAGGGACCTCGGCGCGATCCGCGTGGGCGCGCCGGTCACCGCTCACTTCGCAAATGGGCCGAAGCTCGCGCTGAATACCGTCGTCACATCGATTTCGCCGCTGTCGGATGTTTCCAGCAGGACAGCGGTGGTCGAGGCTATTGTGCCGAATCCCGGCAACCAGATCAAGCCGGGCGACGCGGTGACGCTCGATATATCGACCTCAACTTCGTCGGACGCGCTATCCGTGCCCGCAAGCGCAATCGTGCAGCGCAACGGGGCAAGCGCGGTCTGGGTCGTGAGGCGTGAGGCGGCCAAGGGCAAGACCAAGTATACCTGCACCATGCACCCTCAGATCATCCGCGACAAGCCCGGCGATTGCCCAATATGCTTCATGCCGCTCGTGCCGATGAAGGCCGGCGGCGCAAGGAAGGCGCACCTCGTCAGCGTGGTCACGGGCGCGAACGACGGCGAGCGGGTCGAGATCATGTCCGGTTTGATGGACGGCGATGAGGTGATCTACCGCGGCAACACGTATCTGCGCGAGGGCGACGCGGTTTCCGTGACCAGGTGGGACGAGAACGGTCCGGCCGAGTTGCCGAGCGCACCCGCGAATGAGAAACCCTCCGGCGACAAGTCTATGCCCGGCATGGTGATGTAGTAATGACCGAACCGGAGACCCACACGCGGCTCGAAACGCGCGGGGCAACCGCGCTGCACATGATCCACAAGTGGTCGATCGAGCACCCCTACATCATAATAGCGTTCTACCTCGCGATGCTGGTGTCCGCCGTCCTTACGATTACGACCTTTCTGCCCCGCCGGTTCATGCCCTACGTCGAAAGCCCGATGATCGGCGTGGTCACGATGATGCCGGGTCTATCGTCGCAGGAGATGGAGCAGTATGTCTCCAAGCCCATCGAAGAGCAGCTTGTCAACGTCAAGAACCTGCACTATATCCGCTCGACCTCGCAGGACGGCTACTCGATAGTCAGCCTGGAGTTCAACTACGGCACGGACATGAAGAAGAGCCTCTTCGACGTGCAGAGCCTTATGAACGTGATCCAGGCGAATCTTCCATCGACCGGCGCAAATTTGAAACCTTCGTGGGTGCTCGCGATAGACCCGCTGAACCTGCCGATCCTGTCGCTTTCGGTAACGGGCGATTCGCGGTGGGACAAGGTCAGGCTGCGGGAGTTCGTCGATAACGAGGTCATCAACCGCATCAAGACCGTGCCGAGCGTATATTCGGTTGTCCCGTTCGGCGGCTACAAGCGCCAGTTGCAGGTGATCGTGGACCGCGACAAGCTCGCGGCTTATAGGCTCTCGATACTCGACATTAAGAACTCCGTGGACAAATATAACGTCGCCCGATCCGCCGGCACGCTCACGAACGGCGCGAACGAGTCAATTGTCCGAGTGGACACGAAAGCTCTTGACGCGCAGACCGTGATGAACTATCCCGTGACGAGCGCGGGAACCGGCAGCGCGATGGGGACGGGCGTCGGCGACCAGCCCAGGGTCGTATACGTGCGCGACCTCGCGAAGGTGCTCGATACGTATTGGGAAAAGCGCAGCGCGTATCACTTCCTCGACCACGGTAAGCTGACGAAGTCCATCGAGGCCGCCGTCATCCAGGACCCGGGCGCAAGCTCCGCGAAGGTCGTGCCGGCTATCATGAAGATCGTTCGGCAGCTCGAAGCCGAGAACCCCGGAGTCCATTTTAAGGTCGCCTACGACAACGCCCACTTCGTGAACGTGCTCTTCAAGAACATGTTCGAGGAGCTTGGGATAGCGATTCTGCTGACCGGCATCGCGGTGCTGTTCTTCCTGGGCGAGTGGCGCGGGACGATCATCGCGCTTATCACCATCCCGGTTTCGCTCGCGATTGCGATAGCCGCGCTGTCCCCGCTTCACATGACGCTGAACTCTGGCACTCTCATTGGCCTGCTGTTGAGTATAGGGCGGTTGGTGGATGACTCGATCATAGACATTCACGCGGTCGAGCGGCACATGCGGATGGGCAAGGACCCAAAGACCGCGACAATCGACGGCATCGCGGAGGTTCGGCTCGCCGTTATCGCCTCGACCCTCGTGCTGGTGCTGGCGCTTGCGCCGCTGCTGTTCTGCGGCGGGATAGTGCAGCAGATGTTCGTGGAACTCGTGTGGCCGATCATTCTAGCGCTGATGGCCTCGATGATGGTCTCGTTCACGCTGACCGCGCTGCTGTGCGCGAAGCTGCTCAAGCCGCATTCGGAGCTTGAGGGCGAACGTGCCAGATGGCCGTATAGGATGGTCCTTGGCCCCGTGCAGGGGTGGCTGAGTCGGATGGAGGGCGGTTACACGAATATCCTGCGCTGGATGCTGGAGCATCGGTTCTCCAACATGGCGCGGATCATCGCGACGGTGATCATCGGCTTCATGTTCTACAACTTCATCGGTTCGGAGATGATGCCGCTCGCCGACGTGGGCCAGGCCTTCGGCGCGCTGGAGATGGCTCCGGGAACCAGCTTTGCCGAGACCGAACGCGCGACCACGGCTCTTGAGAGAATCATGGCCAAGCACCCGGAGATCGAGAAGGTCTCGACGGAGATCGGCGCGGAGTCGATATTCGAGTCGTTCAACCCGTTCTACACCGGCTACGCGATGCCGCAGGCGAACGCCGCCTCGATGATGATAACATTCTCGGACAAGGACGAGCGCCGCCGCGACATCTGGCAGGTGATGGACTCGGTCCAGAAAGAAGCCCAATCGACGATCCCCGGCATCCGGCGATTGCAGATCAAGGAGATGGGCGCGGACGTGATGGCGAGTTCGCTCGCGCCGGTGTCGGTGCTCGCCTACGGCAAAGACCTGAACGTGCTGGATAAGATCGGCGAACAGGTGGAGGAGGTCGCGCGCAAGACCCCGGGTATGTATCAGTCCGCGACAAGCTGGGATATGATGCAGCCGTCATATAAGATCGAAGTCATCCCGGAGCGCGCGCAGGCGCTGGGCCTCAGCCCGGACGAGATCTCCCAGCAGGCATACTATGCTCTTCGCGGCGGGCTCACCAACGAGTGGTATCGGCTCCCGAACGTTCGCCAGGACACCGTGCTCGTGCGGTATGAGCACAACGACCGGCGCAACTCAGCCGATCTCGCCGGCCTCTACGTCACCGCCGCCGATGGCAGGCAGGTTCCGTTGGGAAGTGTCGCCAACATCAGCCTGGAGCACGCTCCGACCCTGATCGAGCACGACGGGCTGCGGCGCGTGGTCTCCGTCAACGGTTTCTACCGCAAGGGCAGGGGCGATCGCCCGTCCATGGATGTGACCATGGACCTGATGATGGGCGCGATGAGCAAGGTGGACTTCCCGCCCGGCTACGGCCTCGAGGGACGCGGCGACATGACCCAGATGACGGACAGCTTCGCGCGGCTGCTGAGGGGGCTCGGGATCGCGCTGATCTTCATATTCCTGGTGCTGGTGGCGCAGTTCAGGGGGTTCGTTCAGCCGCTGCAGATGGTGTTCTCGCTGCCGATGGAGCTGGCGGGAGTGTTCATCGCGCTGTTTTTGGCGCACCAGGCGTTCTCGACGGTCTCGATCATGGCGGTAATCGTGCTCACGGGCATGGACATCACCACGGCGATCCTGCTCATCGACATGATCGCGCGCTACCGTGACCGCGGCGTGCCGCGGGACCAGGCGGTGATCGAGGCGTGCCCGCAGAGGCTTAGGCCGATTTTGATGACCTCGCTGATCACGATCATCGTCATGATCCCCGTGGCGTTCTTCCCGAAGACCGGCATGGACGCCTACCAGCCGCTGGGGACCGTGATCCTCGGCGGGCTGATAGTTGGCACGATCCTGAGCCTGTTCGATATCCCGATCATGCACACCTATATCGACGATTTGATCAAGTGGCTGAACCGCCGGTTCCTGAAGCGCGAGTGGAACTGGCCGGTGACAGCCCACTTTGAGGACGGATCGTCCCCAACGGAGGGCACGAAGTGATACGCTTGCTGCTCCTGCTTGCTATGTGTGGTTCGGTGGCCGGCATGGCCGCGTGCTCGACGGTCGAGCCGCGTGATTCGTCCGGCCTGCCGGTGCTGACCGGCCCGCTGAGCGTCGCGGACGCCGTGAGCGCGGCGCTGAAGTTCAGCCCGACCGTGGAATCGCGGAAGGCGTTGACCGACGCCGCGCGCGCAAGGCTCGGCCAGGCCAAATCGGGTACGCGCCTGCAGGTCTCCACGACCGCTACGGCTACCGCGGGCAACATGGCGATGATCTTAGCCGGTCCCGATTCCGTCCAGCCTCAGAACCTGTCGCTCCTGCCGGACAGAAATCGCGCGAATCTGAACTTCATGGCGATGTACCCGCTCTACACGGGAGGTAGGCTGGCGGGGAAGGTGCGAGAGGCGAGGTCTCTGGCGGACGCGGCGGGCAGCGAGGCCGCGGCCTCTGAGCTGGACGCGGCGATGACCGTCAAGACGGGCTATTACGGGGCGCTGCTTGCCCGCCTCTACGTGGACGCTTACAGCAAAGGGGTCGATGAGTCCACGGAACGCGTGCGCATCGCCCAGGCCGCGTTCGAGGACGGTGGGATCGCTAAGTATGATCTCCTGCGGAACCAGACGGAGCTTGCGGAGTCCCAACGGCGCCTCAATGATGCGTCTCGCGACGCCGCCACCGCGCTGATCGATCTCAAAGCTATTATGGGAATATCCCCGGACTCTGGGATCAGTCTTGGCGACGAACTCGTATATAAAGAGTCTGCGGAGGACTTGGTTTCTTTGCGGGCGACGGCGCTGGCGCGTAGGCCCGAAGTGGCCGCGGCGCGGGCGCGAAGCATGTCGGCCGCTGCCGGGGTCGATGCGGCTCC